>Ga0265293_10010873_pt1 | contig 12569 bp, 13 predicted proteins | sample Munlanlewell138R_FD_192505 | JGI IMG/M metagenome (GOLD analysis project Ga0265293, IMG submission 192505) | Leachate microbial communities from a municipal landfill in Southern Ontario, Canada - Leachate well 138R | ecosystem: Engineered > Solid waste > Landfill > Unclassified | place: Canada... | reverse complement strand
AAGGCCTCTTGCCTAGCCAGAGCCGCCTGAATATAGACTGTAAGGCTATCCTTAGCGCGATATTGACCAATATAATCACTTAATCTTTTTGGACGAACATCTCTGTCCAACTCGATATCTTCCGGTCGCGCCTGCGGGGAAATAAATCTTTCAGCCAAAGCTATACCTCCAGGTTAGTACAATGTTTTAGTGCTACTTTGATTAGATCTTCAACGCGGGCATCCTCGCCTAACTCGCGCAGCGCGGCCTGGCTAGCCCGAGCAGCAGGCAATTGGGCATACCCTAAGGATACCAGAGCCTCTACAACCTCTGAAATAGTCGGGGTGCTCGCAGATGCAAATCCGGTCTGCTCACCTCTACCCATAGTTTCCGGCAGGCTTAGTTTGTCTTTCAACTCGACGATAAGCCTTTGAGCAGTCTTTTTGCCGATCCCGTTGACACTAGTTAACAGATCAACATTTCCGGTGGCCAATGCCTGAATCAGCTCATCCAGCGAGAGCTGTGAGAGGATGCCGAGAGCAGTTTTCGGTCCAACCCCGGAAACACCAATCAAAGTGGAGAAAGCCTCCCGTTCCTCCCAGGTTTCAAAGCCGAATAGTAGATGGGCATCATCTCGAATGATTAATAAGGTGCACAGTGATGTCTCCGACCCGAGAGAAGCCAGATTTTTTAGGGTGCGCTCTGAAATCAAGACGCGGTAACCAACGCCGCCAACGTCGATTACCACTTCGCCTTGGCCTTTACGTAAAATTTTACCCGACAAGGCGGCTATCATTTGCCTCCGCCCCCCTTGCTTAACAAAGCTAGGCCCTGGTTTGAGTACTGATGGCACAAAGCTACCGCCAAAGCGTCACAAGCATCATCGGGTGTAGGAATCGTCTTTAATTTAAGCAAGGCCTTTACCATGTAACCTACCTGTTCCTTAGCAGCCCGGCCTTGACCTGTTACCGCTAACTTCACCTGTAAAGGCGTATACTCGAAGACAGCCAAACCATTGCGGGCAGCGGCCAACAAAGCAATACCCCTAGCTTCTCCGACCGAGAGCGCAGTCTTAACATTTTTGTTGAAAAAAAGCGACTCGATAGCTAAGCAGTCAGGCCGATAAGTAGCGATCAGCTGCTCCAAACCACTATATAACTGGTTTAAGCGAAGATGTGGCTCCATATTAGCCGGAGTACGTAGTACCCCATAATCCAAAACCGTTGTTTGCTTGGAAAATTCGAGAAATGAGTAGCCCATTATTGCAGTGCCCGGATCAATACCTAAAACAATCATGCAAAACCGCCTCCAAATAGCCATGGGACTACTTCGACAGGCGGCAAAGCATATCCTTTGGAGATCTAATCAGCTAAGGCAAGGCTACTTAAGCCCATTAACAGTTCCATTAAGTTCTTGTCGTTATAAACCGGAATTCCTTTGTTTAGATCGGCGATTTCTTGTGGAGGTAACTTCGCCACGGGAATATCGGTAACTTCGATACATTCATAAGCTAAGCCAGGCACCCCACGAAATAGTGCTACCTTGCCATCAGTAATACTGAGAAAACGCTTGGCTGAATGAAGCGGGGCAAGCTCGTCCCGTACTTCGCGAACCACAATCTCTTGCGGTGAAAAGCGTTCGATAATCCCATTTTGCAATCGGGCAGCCAGCTGTTCACGATCAAAGCCGACCAGCTCTACAGGAAGCCGTGTACGTTCTTCGAGCTCAAGTTTTGATTTAGCATAAAATATTTTGCGGACAACCACGGTCTCCGCGTTGACGACATCCCGGGATAACGGACGAGGCAGCACCGGCCCAGAAAGATCAGAACCGGACCTTTTGGGGGTGCTGCCAATAGAGAAACCTAGGTAAGCAATGGAAAAACTAGCCAAAACCAGTAAGAGATAAATGATCCAAAGCTTGGGTTTACGACTCATCGGGTTGGCCACCCCCTAAGGGATAACCTGCCCCATTTCCTGGTAATTATGCAATATTATCCGATCTGGTCGAAAATTTCATCAGAAATATCGGCATTATAATAGACGCCTTGCACATCATCATAGTCTTCAAGCGCAACAACCAGCTTGGCCAATCGGAGCGCCGTATCAGAGTCTAGTTCAACTTTGTTTTTAGGAATCATCGTTATTTCAGCATCTGCTATCTCAATGCCCGCGTCACTGATTTTCTGCTCAATCTCATTAAACTTGCTCGGATCAGTGATGATCTCTACGGTATCCGGATAAAAAACAACATCCTCTGCTCCCGCTTCGAGAGCTACCATCAAGACGGCATCCTCATCTAGCCCAGCCGGAAGCTCGCCATCCACTTTTTCAACCAAAAACAAGCCTTTTTTCTCAAACATCCAGGCTACACAACCAGTTTCACCAAGGTTGCCGCCATGCTTAGAAAAAATATACCTAACATCTCCGGCGGTTCGATTACGGTTGTCGGTAACGATATCCAGATAAACCGCTACCCCGCCGGGACCGTACCCCTCATAAACCAACTCTTCGACTGATTCAGCCTCAATTTCACCGGATCCACGCTTTATAGCCCGCGTAATATTGTCGCTGGGCATGTTAATGGACCGAGCCTTATCCATAAGTAAGCGAAGTCGAAAGTTTGTATTGGGATCGCTACCTGATTCGCGCACCGCAACCATAATATCACGGGCGAGTTTGGTAAACATTTTGCCCTTAAATGCATCTGCTTTGGCTTTTTTATGCTTAATATTAGCCCATTTTGAATGTCCTGCCAAGGAAAATCCCTCCCACAAAGGATTGTACCATACCTAAACTGTGCACTACAACTATTCAACCATTGGAAATCTGGCTTTGCCTGATCTTGCTGCGCAAAAACAGATAACTTCCTGCGACCAAAACCAATGAAAACCACCCTGGCAACTCGGGTGAGATAAGAAATAAATTATATATAGCATGGAGCAAGACCGCCAGAACAAAGCCTTGCAAAATCAGACTGCGTTCACGCTCCGGGTTAAATTTGGCTAAACCAAGATAATAACCTAGAACTCCTGAAAAAGAAGCATGGGCTAAACAGGCTACTAATGCTCTTAAGGGGGCGATGATGATTCCAAAGGTAAGTGTATAAAAGAGATTTTCCAGAGCTGCAAAGCCAAGACCAACCCCAATCGAATATATAATCCCATCTACCGGCTCATCAAATTCAGGGTGTCTATACGCCACGCGTCGAACCGCTAGATACTTTACTCCTTCCTCAGGTATACTGATAAATAAGATGCTCACAAGGGCCAGATTCCAAAGGGAACTGGTGTTGACAATCAGAGAGCGGAAAGGTAGCTCGATCAGAGCCGCCGGAAAAACCGCAATCATTCCGCTGACAAAGGTTGCCAGAACTAAAGAGCGTGGTTCAGGTGCTAACCGATCTTGGCGGTAAAAAAACCACAACCAAGCCAACCCGGGGACTAAGGACACGATCAGCAGGATCAGATAGGACATTAATTCCTCCTAAACTTGATGTCAATCTAGGTTCCCGCGTCAGGGCACCCGATTATGCACGGCGTGATTTGAAGTAATAGTCGATGCCCGCCAGTACAGATATGAAAAAGCCAGCTGTCACTAGGTATACGCCAAACGAGAACTTTAGAATAGTCGAAATAATACCTAGATATAGGAGAACAGTCGCCCCTTTGCCAATATAGGATGCGCTTAATAACTCTTGGTGATCAAGATAGTACTTGGCCCCGCCAACTACCTGAATTAGTTCTTTCAAAAACAATCCAAGCCCCAACCATTCTGGTAGTTCGCGAGTGACCAAGAGCGCCGCCACAGCAGATATAACCATTAATTTATCAGCAACTGGATCCAGGATCTTGCCCAAAGTTGAAACTTCATTCCGACTACGAGCCAAATAGCCATCGAGCATGTCGCTGGCCCCTGCCAGCAACAATACTGCCACACTCCAAGGTCTGCCGCCGGGATGAACAAAGAAATAGAGGAATAGAGGAATCATAAAAATACGGGCTATAGAGATATAGCTTGCTAAAGTCATTGTCTTATCCTCCTAACGGCTAATATTCTTCTTTAATGGCGCGAAATTCTCCTCTTAATCGAAGGCTTTCACAATCATAATCGAGAAAAATATGGTGATGATTATGCAGACCAAAGAACAGATTCGAGAACAGATGAAAAAGCTGCGCACCTTATTGACCCCTGGTGAACGGGGTCAGCTTAGCGCTGCAGCTTGTGATAACCTTACTAACCTTGTCAAAAGCCTCGGTGGACCAGAACAGGCTATCCTGGGTTACCTGTCATTGCCAGGGGAATTAAACATCGATCCACTCCTCTACGCTTGGAAGGAAGCCGATCACGCAGTGGGTATCCCGGTTGTATCTGGATCTGAGCTGATACCCAGCCTACTACCAGAGCGACACGAATTACGGCGCGGCCGCTTCAATTTGCAGGAGCCATTACCAGACAGAGCCGTTCCCCTACCCCTGGAGCAGATTGGCTGTATAATCCTGCCCGGTCTAGCTTTTGACCGGCGCGGGTATCGCGTTGGCTACGGCAAAGGATACTATGACCGATTTCTGAGCCGTTTTACCGACCTGCCAATCCTCATCGGCATCGCCTTTGACTTTCAACTGTGCGAACGGATACCCGCAGATAGTCATGATATCCCAGTTGATTTCATCGTTACGCCAACCGTTAGCATTGCTAAAAAATTAGGCGTCTAATAATTCACGGATCCTAGCTATGTCACAAGATTGCTCATATTGTTTTCTGGCTTCAGCTATCGCTTTTGTATCTGTAGCTTGGAATTTGCGGCTTACAAAGTGCAACTTTTCTACGGCATCAAAAGTATTGTACGGAACGAGCAATACCGGTACATTTCTCTCCGCTGCTCTGGTAAGCACTCGGTTATCCGGATAGATGCCGCCGGTTAAAATCAGAACTGCAGTGTTCGTCTCTAGAGCAGCGAGTGCAACTGCCGGACGGTCGCCACCAACCACAACCGCCTTATTAATTGAACGGTGGAAATAAGACAAGGCACTCTCCGGGGTCATCGCTCCGATCATTACTTCCTCTACAAAGCGCTCCAGGTGGTCAGATCCTTCTAGTAACTGACCTCCCAAAACTTCAACAATCTCTCTGACCGTCGGTGAGACCAACTCCGCACTTTTCGGAATGACACCAATGATTGGATACCCTTCAGCTTCCAACATCGGAGCGTATACACCGCGACATTTATCTAAATTTTGCTTAGACACATTGTTAAAGATAACTCCCCCCGGTGTTATCCCGAGAGATTTTATATACCGCAATGACAGTAAGGTCTCATCAAGATTGTAATCATTCTCCCCCTTGCTAATAAAAACGGGAGAAAGGCCCATCTTCTTGGCCAAATTGGGAGCATCCAGGCCTAACGCCATCATAGCCTGTGGTGAGGTTGTCCCTTCAACTAAAATGTAGTCGACGGTTTCCCTGATCTGCTGGAAGCATTTCTTAACCCTAGCCAACATTTCATCACCAGCCCCATACCTGGATAGATAACTCGGGCTGGTATGATACGGCACAATACACTCAATATCGCTCTCCATGGCCAAGAGTTCTTTCATCAGTACCGCATCACGATCATATTTCAGCGTAGTACCACTAACATTGCCAATTGGCTTGAAATAACCTACTTTCGCCCCGGAGTCTGACAATCTTTGGGCTATGGCAACACAAATCGCTGTTTTACCACTACCTCCGGTGCCTAACACAAACAATCCCTTCACTCTGTCCCCACCTTCCGAAGAGTAATCTTTACATCAACGGCCGACACACCGTGCTCATAGACAAACAACGGATTGATATCAATCTCGTTAATCTGTGGAAACTCCCTTGCAAGAACCGCGACTTTGGCTAAGGTATCGACAACAGCTTCTATATCACCAGGTGTCTCACCCCTAATACCTTGTAAAAGCGAATACGCCTTTGTCTCCTGAATCATTTCTTGCAACTCGGTAAGATCAAGTCCCCGCACAACGCGGAATGATACGTCTTGAAGCAGGTTAACGTAGATACCACCCAAGCCAAACATCAGTAGCGGGCCAAACTGCTGGTCGCGGGTCATCCCGATGATGCACTCGCGCCCGGCTTTATCCATCTTTTGCACTTCCACACCATACGCTAAAGTATCCGGTAAATGGTAATGCAGATTGGCGATTATCTCGTGATAAGCCTCGGCGACTTCTTGTTCGGTTCTCAGGTTTAACTTAACACCGCCCAAATCACTCTTATGGAGTACATTGGGAGCCTCCAGCTTCATGACCACGGGAAAACCAATTGCTGAAGCTATTTTAACTGCCTGGTCGGCAGATGTAGCCAATTTTGTTTGCGCGGCCGGTATCCCCATTAAGGAAAGGACCTCTGCACCTTCACTTGCAAAAAGAATCTGTCGTTGATCATTAATAACGCCGTTAATTATATCGGAGATTCGTTTCCGATCAAAGTTGAACTCAGGAAGCGGTTGACGCGTAACTCCTTGGCGAAGCATTGTATACTTAGAAAGATAAGCAAATGACTCAACTGCCGGTTCAGGAAAACTGAAACACGGTATCCCATTCTCACGCAAGTAATCAGCACCATCAGCAACAGTTTCTCCGCCCATAAAGGCAGTTACTATGGGCTTTTGAGGATGACGCTCCCTGATTCCGACAATGACCTCCGCTGTCTCTTTAGGTTGGGTAACAGCTTGAGGAGTGAGTAAAATAACCATACCATCAACATTGGGATCTTGAATAACCTGCTCTAAAGCTAACCCATAACGATCTGCCCTAGCATCGCCGATTACGTCAACCGGATTCAATAAATTGGCTTCGGCCGGTAGATGCGGACGCATGGCTTCGATTGTTTGCGGGGCAAAACGGGCCATCTTCAGGCCAAGGCTCTCCACTGCATCAGCGGCAATAATTCCTGGTCCACCTGCGTTTGTCAGGATACTGACTCGGTCTCCCCCCGGCAGCGGTTGTGAAAGAAATACGGTCGCTAACGCAAATAAATCTTCCATGCGACGAACCCGCATAATCCCGCACTGCTTAAATACGGTTTCGTATGTACGGTCATTACCGGCAAGCGCTCCGGTATGGGAAGAAGCAGCCCTAGCACCTGCTTCGCTCGTGCCAGCCTTAAAGATGATGACAGGCTTTTTGCTGCTGGTCTGCCTGGCTACGTCCATAAACCGCTCGCCATCGACGACGTTTTCGATGTAGCACAGGATAACTTTGGTATTAGGATCGTCAGCTGCCGCCTCAATAAAATCAGCTTCATTTAATCCTGCTTTATTTCCTAGACTAACAAACTGACTGAAACCGATTTTTTGCAGGCGACTCCAATTAAGAATTGCTGTGCCCAGGGCACCGCTCTGTGAGATGAAGGCAATCTCGCCGCGAAGCGGAAAATCACCGGCAAAAGAGGCGTTAATCGGAGTATGAGTGTCCATCATACCTAAACAGTTGGGGCCAAGCAGGCTCATTTCATGGTTGCGACAGATCTCCACGAGTTCTTTTTCTAAAGCAGCCCCTTCTTTGCCGACCTCTTTAAAACCGGCCGTGATTACAACAAGATTTTTGATACCATTCTCAGCACACTCTTTGGCAACTCCAATAACTGCAGCGGCTGGAACAGCTACAACCACTAAATCCAATACCCCTAACTCCTGAACCGCCTCAGTTACATTGGGATAGCACTTTATACCCTCAATTTCCGGAGCGGTCGGGTTTATGGGTACGATCGTCCCGGAATAACCTGAACTAATCATATTTCGCAAAACACTATTTCCCACTTTACCACGGTTAGCTGAAGCGCCTACGATGGCTACCCTCCGTGGTTTAAAAAAATAGTCCAAAACACGTTCACCCCAAACAATTATAGCTGGGAAAAACCCGGCACCATTATAGTACCGGGTTTTTCCGCAGAATATTTATCCTTAATCCAGTTTAAAATGATCCACTTCTCTTTGCAGTTCACCTGCTAATCTGGCTAAGGAATCGGCAGCGGAAGCAATTTCTTGAACCGCGGCGGTTTGCTCCTCAGAACTGGCGGAAACCTCTTCGGTACTTGCCGCACTCTCCTCAGTAATATTCGCAATGTTTTCAACCGCCGAAACTACCTCTTCGCTACCACTGGTCATTTGCTTAGCAGCTTCGGAAACTTCATTGATGCTTTCAACCACTGTTTGAACCGCTGCTGCAATTTCAGAGAAGGCCGATCCGGTACGATCGATAACCTCACTACCGGCGGCAACTTCTTTGGTCCCTGACTCCATCGCCGCAACAGCCTTAACAGTTTCAGACTGTATCTCGGTAATTAATCCGGAAATCTGCTCGGCTGCCTGTCGACTCTGCTCAGCGAGCTTCCGAACTTCTTCAGCAACTACGGCAAAGCCTCGGCCTTGTTCGCCGGCCCGGGCTGCCTCGATAGCCGCATTTAATGCGAGGAGGTTGGTTTGTTCAGCAATACTAGTGATTACATCAACAATCTGCCCGATCTCCCGTGAACGCTCACCTAGACCTTTGACCGCTGAAGCCGAATTGTCAACGGTGTCGCGGATCGAATCCATCTGAGTGATCGCATCTTTAACCAACCCCGCACCAAAAGAAGCCGCCTCAGAAGCCTTAGAGGAATCTTGGACCATAACCTGTAATTTATTGCCGATATCATTGATGATTTGAGCCATCCGAGTGACGGCTTGGCCAGCTACGGTCGCACTTCTCGCCTGTTCTTCTGCTCCCTTGGCTAGTTCTTCAACCGTAGAGGCAACTTGTTGTGCTGCTCTGCCAGTCTCGCCAGAGCTGGCCGCCAGCGACTGACTAGAGGATAAGACTTCTTGAGCAGTATCCTTAACCTGGCGCATTAAGCCGCGGATTTTTTCCAGCGCTTGGTTAAATTCGCCGGCCATATTGCCAATTTCGTCCTTGGAGTTAATATCCGCCTCTTGGCTAAGATCACCTTCGGCGATAACTGACATGTAACCGGCTAATCTATTAAGCGGTTTGGAGATTAAGGTGCTGATGTACCAGGCCACCAAAACGTTGACAACGATACTAATGATGATTAGCACAAGCTGATTAGTGAAGGTAGCATCATACATGCCGGCGGTATCCTGATAAGCTTGGTCAGCTGATTGCTTGGTAACTTCGGCCATTTTTTCGAAGGCATCTGATACCTTCGTGAAAACAGAGAAGCTGGCAATCATCACACCGTTAGCCAAGGTATCAAGATCCGATTCGGCATACATAACGATCTGATCCAAATACCTAAATGCCTCTGAAATATCCGCCTGGATCTGCCCCAACATATCTCTTTCTTGACCCGAGAGGGGCATCTTTTCCAACTGAGCCATATTCTCATTAAGATCAGCCCGATGTTGATTATAAGAATCCTTAATCAACCCGATCTCACTTGGGTCGGAGGCCAACACCATATTGTTGGCCTGCAATAACAGGCTGTTAAAGTTGTTTTGAGCAGATAGTACTGCTTCGATCCCCAATAATTGCTCATTGTAGATTATATCTACCGCATCATTAACCCGTCCGAGATTAGTCAGGGCATTATAACTAATCCAGACAAAGTTTAACGTAACAAGGATATTGAGGATGAGAAACTTACGCTGTGTTTTCAGGTCGTATAACCATTGCATTGTAAACCCTCCTTGTTAAAGGAAAATACTAACTGACCACCGACTCTTGGACTGAAGGCATCTTTTCCAGCTCAAAATCGGGCACAATTTTATTAAGGTCTAAAAGCATTAACAGCCGATCTTCCTGCTTGCCGATGCCGGTAAAATATGCTGCCTCCGCTCGCTCACTTAGCCGGGGTGGTGGTTCGATAGCATCCGTGCTCAAACGCAAAACTTCGGAAACATGATCTACAACGATTCCCAAAACCTCATTGCCAACCTCTACAACTATAATCCGGGTATCATCATCTTCTTCGGATCTCGGCAACTCAAAGAATTGCTTGAGATCGACAATGGGGATGATATCACCTCTCCGGTTTATCACGCCACTTACATGTTTAGGGGTTTTAGGAACTTTAGTAACTTCGGTCATGCGAATAATTTCTTGTACATTCTGGACCGGTACCCCGTACTCTTCGTCTTCTAATTTGAAGACAACAAGTTGAATTTCTTCAGAAGTACCCATCGTGTTAACACTCCTTTCTTGGATAATCTCCTTAAGCGGCGTTCGAAACCATTTCTTGTAATTTTCGATTGCTGACCGAGAAATCCTTCCTCTACTGGCCCCTTTTGACCCATCCAGCAAGAAGTACCAACCTTGTTAAGAAGGGCATGATCTGTCAAATCTCGAACTTACTCACTCAGATTGTCAAAAAAGAGGTGTACCAATGAGAAGTCCCAAAATTCGAACTATCGTCATTCTAGCTGCCATACTATTACTTGGTACAATTTCTACCTTAGCCATGGCAATTCGTTCTCCATATGATGCCTACCAAATCACTTGGCCTGAGATCGGGGCCTTACCGCATGAAGAGGCCATTGTCTTGTTTGCTGACCAAGAAGGGCAGCTGCTTAAACAAGCTCGAGTTACCCAGCATCAAAAAGGCGGGATTTATTACGTCCCATGGGAGCTATTAATTGACCCACTTATGCCCAAAAATACTAGTTCAATCTACTTGGTCCATAATCATCCCAGTGGAAATCCAACCCTGAGCCAACCCGATATTGAGCTGGGTTCGTTCTGGACCTATGAAGCTCTGCAGAAAGGTATACAGTTTGACCTTCTAGCCATTACGGCCAATAATGGCTATACCAGTTTAGTCGAAACTGGTCGGCTGTTAAGCAAAGAAGAGCTAACCCAAAGCAATTCAGGTTACCTCTCCTATGTTGTGCGGCCGGGAATTAAAATCCTTGGCTCAGGTTTTGCAAAGATATTTGCTGATAGTGCTAAATAACCAGGGTTCCTTCTTCGGCATCCACTAGTTGGAGGATTTGCTCCTCATCGCCGGTCTGAGCTTCCAGGTAGACCAAATAGGTCTCATCGTTGAGCTTGCATCTGACCTCCCAACATAAAACTTCAGTAAGGGTTGGTAGGGGGATTACCGCCAATCGGATACTCTCCACCTGCAATCTGGGGTTTACCAGTCGTTTGGCCTCATCGGCTGAGATTTTTGGCTCCGGAAGTTTGCGCTGTTGATGATTCATATAATACTGAGTTGCATCAAATCCGATAATCTCGCCATTATCCAGACTAACTTTTACCTTCAGCTGATCGGGGTAGATTATCACTTCATCCTCTTTGGCCACAAAGATGATCACTGCCGAGCCTTCTTGTTTCAGGCGGTAGCTTGGCACCATGCTGTTAAAACCTTGTTGGGCCAGAAACTCTTTGGCCAACTCCTCTGCTCTATTCAGGTCAATCGTGGCTTCCCCCGGCCGACGTGAATTCAGCATTGTAACTACCCTGCCGCCTTGACGGCTAACCGTCACATCAGCACGAATATTTCGGGCGTTGCCTTGAGGTTGAACCATCACGTGATATGCTGGGATCCGACCATCAATTTTCCCTTGAACATCAACGTTCATCTGATCTGACCCGCTATTCGCCAAGAACCTGCGCACGGCATTGACAGCTTCATTCTCGTCCACTTCCTCACCAGCGATTCCCTTTGGTCGAGCGTTGGTGACATGATCCGAAAATGGCCCATCATAAATTAGAGTCGGATATTCAACCATCTGTTTGTCAATGCGGTCGAAGTGTACGCCTATGCCCTGAGCGCTAACGTTTTGTACACGGTTGCGAGCGCTAGAAGCGAATTCAGACCATCTTACGCCGGCACCACTAATTGTTTCATCATGAGCCTTATGCAGTTCCCTACTTAAATAGGCAGCCTCATCGCGTAATTTGGCGAGCTTTTCCCATTGTTCGTTGGTAGTGGGACGTCCATCAGCGTTTTGCCTAGCCAAACTATAACCATAATCAGCCAACTGAGTCAGAAACGTTGATGTCCGACTCAAAACCGGATGAGAAATCGGCAGGTTATCGAGGTTTTGTTTTGCGATGTCAGCTTGGCGCCAGAGCTCCGATAAATTAACAATATTCTCTCTTGCCGAACCGGAGACCAGGCTTTTTGCCGCAGTGACCTGCGCGCTTTCCACCGCACTAATCAGCTGGTAAAATGACTGTTGATATTGATTGGACAGCAAGTTTTCAATCTGTTGCCTAGCGATGTACTGGGTATACCCCCAGTATCCTATACCAGCAATCAGAAGTAAACTAATAAGCATTGTGGGCCAAGTACGTCGCATATCTATCTCTCCCGTCATCACTTTTTTACCTGGCGAAAACGTGATTGCCAATGCGTGAAATAATCTTTCGAGACCAAACCCAGGGGTTTACTCGTTTGGAAGGATTCCAAAAGAAGACTGCCCCATATGTTGGATCCCACCCGTTTAAGGCGTCTTGAGCAGCCCGAATAGAATCGGCACTCGGCGGACGCCGCCAAATTTGGCCATTAGCGACCGATTCAAAAGCCAACGGTTGATAAATAACACCGGACAAAGAATTAGGGAAACGGGAGTCTCTGACTCTGTTGAGAATAACTGCA
>Ga0265293_10010871_pt1 | contig 12569 bp, 12 predicted proteins | sample Munlanlewell138R_FD_192505 | JGI IMG/M metagenome (GOLD analysis project Ga0265293, IMG submission 192505) | Leachate microbial communities from a municipal landfill in Southern Ontario, Canada - Leachate well 138R | ecosystem: Engineered > Solid waste > Landfill > Unclassified | place: Canada... | reverse complement strand
GCATCAACTCAAACTTATTTCTCTACTGGTCGGGCACTAATACCTACGCTAAGCATGGCTTAGCGTACCACAATTCATCCCGCCAGTTATAGAACTGGGGGTCTTCTTGTGGGTTTAGGATAAACTGAAGCAAAAAGATCACAGCCAAGATCGGCCTTGCTAAGGGCAAGATAATCAGGTAGTACGCCTGAAAGGGAGAGGCGCCATCGATCATAGCCGATTCTTCCAGAGAAGGGGAAATGGTATCAAAGTAACCTTTCATCAGCCAGGCATTAACCCCCATGGCCGCGCCTAGGTAAATGAGAATCAAACCGGCATGGGTATTGATTCCTAGCGAAGGGATCAGCTTTCCGATACTGAGAATCAAGAGGTAAATCGACACGGCCGCTAGCATCTGCGGAAACACCTGGACGAGCAAGGAAACGAATAACCCTTGTCGGCGCCCTTTAAAGCGAAACCTCGAAAATGCATAGGCTGCCAAGGAAGTCATGACAACCACGAGGGCCGATGTAATCAACCCGATCACTATGGAGTTCTTGATCCAAAGAGCAATTGGGTACTGCTCGCTTGTGAAGACTTCCCGCTAATTGACAAGACTCACATTACTAGGAATCAAGCTTTGTCCCACCAAGGTATTGGCAGGATTGAAAGAAGCTGAAATCACCCACAAGATAGGGAACAAAGCAAAGATAAGGAACACCAGCAGTACTGCATGACGCCACAGACCTCTGAAGAAAGAGTGTTTTCTATACATTCTTGCTCACATCCTCTAGGGCTCCAGTAAAGCGGAAGTTAAAGAACGTAATGGCCCCTGTAATCAGGAAGATAACGAGTGTGACAGCTGAAGCGAGCCCGTAGTCAATACCTCTACCGCTCTCAAACGCCAACCGATAGGTATAGGAGATCAAAATATCCGTATGGCCCGCAGGAGTCTGGGCCCCCACAATGGGCGGGCGTCCCCGCGTCAACAGATAAATCACGGAGAAGTTGTTGACGTTAAAGGAGAAGGACGATATCAGAAGTGGTCCAACACTCACCATGAGAAGTGGCAATGTAACATATCGAAACTGTTGCCAATCGGTAGCTCCATCCACAAGGGCCGCTTCATACATTTTTGCACCGATACTCTGCAGTGCCCCGAGGCAAATAATCATCATGTAGGGGAAACCCAACCACAGATTGAGGATGATTAAGGCTACCTTTGCCCAGAACGGATCTTGCAACCACGGTACAGAAGAGCCAATGGTGGCCTGCAGTACTTGGTTGATCACACCGAGTTCGGTGTTAAACAGGCCCCGCCAAATCAGCGCGGAGATGAAAGCGGGAATAGCATAGGGTAGGATCAAAAGTGAGCGGTACATCTTGCGAAATCGCAAGTAGGGATCATTGAGCAAAATGGCCAGGAATAAACCGACTACAAAGGTTGTAGCCACGCTCAGCAAGGCCCATTGAATGGTCCAGATAAAGACGCTGACAAAAGGGCCGGTGATTTGCGGGTTGCCAAAAAGTCTGCGGAAGTTGTCAAAGCCGATCACCTCCACGCTTCCTGCCTATTTTGTTAAATCCAGGCGTAAATGCTGCAATTTAACAATTCAGCGAGCGACCGTTTGCCAGCTAGCGACTTCGCCCTACGAACTTCTTTCCAGGCCCCAGGCAAATTATGATATACTGACAAAAACGCATCCGGGGAGGTTACTAGGTGGAAAAACTAAAGATCGCCGTCGGGGAACATGGATACGTCATGCTGAAAGACTGGATGGGTACCGATCTATCCCCTGTTAACGACGCTAAAGTAAGTTTCGACAGAGAGAGCAATGAAATGGGCGAGCGCGAAGAGAGACTCTTGACATACCTCGCTGATCATCAACACACATCGCCTTTTCGCCACTCGGTCTTAAAGTTCGAGGTCTACGCGCCACTCATGGTCGCTAGGCAATGGTGGAAACATGTGATCGGTAGTGAACATGGGGAAGGCTATGATCGCTTGACCGCCTGGAATGAGTCGAGCAGACGCTACATTACAGAAGAACCTACGTTTCTGATCCCCGACGCCGAGGCGTGGCGTTCTGTGCCCGACAACCGCAAGCAAGGCAGTGGGGATAACCTGCCAGCTGACATTGGTGGCAAGTACACCGAAGCGTTGCAGAAACATGTAGAAGAAGGCCTGAGACTTTATGAACAAGCTTTAGAGGACCAGGTTTGCCCAGAACAGGCCCGTTTGTTCTTACCCGCCTATGGTCTTTATGTGCGCTGGGTTTGGACAGGTAGTCTGCAGGCTGTCTCTCACTTTCTGAAGCTGCGTTTGGAGGAGGGAGCCCAAAAAGAAATCAGAGACTTTGCCGAGGCGGTAGAAGCATTAACGAAGGAAAAGTTCCCCATTGCACTACAGGCTCTACTCAAAGGGTGAGACAAAGCCGCCAACACCTAGGTTGTGAGCCTGGGAATTGGCGGCTTCTTAAGTCTAGTACTTGCCACCCCTACGTTGGTAATCGCCTTCGATTTTCTGCTTCCAGTTGTCTTGAACCCTACCCTTTTTGCGAAACTCAGCAACGCTTTCACTGATTACGGCGAAGTTGAGGGCAACACCTTCTGCGTCAGCATGAAAACTCTGGGCCCGGTCTGCACTAATTCCAAAGTGTCTTGCAGTCTCAATGGCATCAATATTAGCCCCGAGAAAAACAAACTCCCATGCATCCTGCTCCTTATGGTGCTCCACAAGGGCCTTAATCTTTGAGAGCGAGTATTCCCGGCTGCTGTTCTCCTCGCCGTCGGTGATGATCACAAACAGCACCCGCTCGGCCCGATAGTCCTCCACCGTCTTTGTCTGCACCTTTCGGATTTTGTTGATCGCCATGCCCATAGCGTCAAGGAGTGCTGTAGAGCCTCCTACCTGGTACTCCTTCTCTGTAATGGCAGTCACAGCTTTGATATCAATGCGATCATGAAGTAGCTCATGATCATGATCAAAAAGCACCGTCGTAACTACGCACTCACCATCCACCTTTTTCTGCTTGTCGAGCATGGAGTTATACCCGCCAAGGGTGTCGCTTTCCAGACCACTCATGGACCCACTCTTGTCCAAAATAAAGACGAGCTCCGTCAATCCCTGTTTCACCACAAAGACCTCCCTAAGTTATCGTACCTTAAGGATAGCACCAGGCTGTAGAGGAAAGGTCGCTCTGCAAGCGACAAATCACCAAATGCCGGGAAACAGGCGATAACGTACACGCTGCATATATTCCAAGTACCCACCCAGTTTCTCTTGCAGCATTCTGTCTTCAAGATACGTCCTGACAACGATGATGATGGCTATGAGCACAGCTGTCAGACAAACATAGGGTGTAGCAAACACCAAGGATATCCCTAGAGCAGAGACCAGCACCGCCAAGTAGGTAGGATGTCTCACAACACGATAAATCCCAGTACTGACCACCTTTTGGTCTCGATCCTCTTGGATCCGGGCCGTGGACTCCAAATGAGTGTTGACGACTAAGGCAGCCATGGCGAGTATGGCTGAAGCCACAAGACATACCATTCCTATCCAGAACAGAGACTGGCTTGGCACAGTGCCCTGCCACTCCAATCCTGCAATCAGGTGGATGACAAAAAAGTGCAAAATCCAATAGAACCCTAGAAGCCATTTGTCCCAGGTGGGCGAATCGGTTGCCACTTTCCCCCGCTGGCTGAGGGTTTGTTGATTAACCCTCAACATGATCCCAATCGATATGGCGGCCGCGGCCAAGCTTGTGCCAAAATAGACCCACACATGCCAAGTTAGGGGCGAGGTGACTCCTATCCAGAACAAGACCAGCCCCAACGCCCGCTGAATCATGACCCGCATTCCATAATTGATTGCACGTTTTTGCATCGTTAACCCAACCTCACAGAGGAAAATTCTCCAGAGTAACCAGAATATGAAACACGACAAACAGCATGGCTGCAATAGAGATGATGGAGACACGTTTTGCGATACCGGCCAAGAAAAAAGCGATCGGCGGCAAGACGACCATGGAATAAATCACCACATTACCCTGCATGCCGGCATAATACAGTATCCAACATACCCAGTAAAGCAAAATAGCTCCAAGAGCCAAGATGGTTGGTTTTCCCCTAGGAATCAGACGCTGATCATTTCCACCAACTAGAAACATGAGCATAATGACAATGGAGACTCCGAGAATATGTTCCCCATACTCTAAGAAAGGCTGCAGCGATGCATTCGCAGTAAGAATATTCGGTTCTGGCGGGAAGAGAGCCCAAACGATGTTGGGCAACAACTGCAAGAACGCCACTAAGAAACCGAACTTGGAAAACCCCATACGTACATTCTTCATGAATCCAACCTCCAACCCGTCTTAAGCGCCACCCAAAAGAGGCTGGTCGTAGCGGAATAGTACTTCGTTGATGTCCAGTACATCATATTTCCCATTGATAATAAAGTACTCCACAATCACATCAAAGACTTGGCTGCGGGACAAGGCAAAACCGGCCCTGCCTAAGAGATCATTCGTTTCGTCAAGGGAGAGTTCCAAACCAACTGCTAAAGCAAGAACCGTACGCTTACTAGGCACATAACCCTTGTTACATCGGATCTTTGAGAAGAGGCGACGATCTAGGTTGGCCTTCTTGTACACTTCCACATCATCTTTTTCTTTGGCATCAATCAAGCGCAGTAGAGTTGCGGAAAAGGGCTCGTCCAAATCCCCCACCAGAGTCTCTAAGGGACGCCGTGTCATCGTCTCGCTCACCGACGAGGAAAAAAGCATGGCCTCTTTCTCCACCGTTAGCAGATTCCTCATGCGGCGACGCTCTTGCACATCTTCTTCCACATAATTTTCATCTAGATAACTGGCAACCGCTCCAAGTAGTTCCTTGCTCACAGTAAAGGCCTCTGTATCAAAAACCGCAAGGTAGACATGGAGATCATGATCCTGGAGAAACTCTTGGATGGCACCCATGGCCACCTGGAGTGCTTCTTTTTTGGGATAGCCATAGACACCACTGGAGATTAGGGGAAAGGCAATACTCTCACAATTGTTCTCTACGGCCAGCTTGAGGCTCTCTAGATAACACGAACGCAGTTTTTCCCTTTCCTCACCTGCACCATCACGATAGACCGGTCCTGCGGTATGGATAACAAATTTAGCAGGCAAGTCAAACCCTGGGGTGATTACCGCTTCGCCTACCGCAATGGGGGCAAGGCCGCTGCAGGCCTCTTCGAGTTCCCTCGTTCCTGCGGCCGCGAAAACTGCACCGCAAACGCCGCCGCCTTTTTGCAGAGAAGTGTTGGCGGCATTTACAATGGCGTCCACAGCGATTTTGGTTATGTCTTGCCGTACAATGGTAAAGGGCATGCCGTCTCCTCCAGATGTCGGGCCTATAGAGCCCCGTCAGGTATCCCTACAGAATGAATCGGTTAGCGATCTTCTGCAAATCCTCGCCTAGGATTGAAAGCCCCTCGGCATTGCGGGCAATCTCGCCCATAGATGCCGCTTGCTCTTGGGAAGCCGCCGCCACCGACCCGCCCATGTCACTCATGTCAACGAGACTTGCCACGAACTGCTGAATCACTTCGGATACTGCATCAATTCGATCCCGAATCTCGCCAAAGGTGGTCTCGGTTCGACCCATCAGATCACTGCCGATTTTGATTTGCTCATCTGTTCCTTGCATGGAACGAGTTGACGATGCGGCATGCTGGACCAAGCCCTCAACCATGTGACTGATCTCATCCACCGAGCGGCGGGTCTGTTCAGCCAGGCTACGAACCTCATCCGCTACCACTGCAAATCCTCGGCCATACTCCCCTGCTCTAGCTGCCTCAATCGCGGCATTCAGAGCGAGCAAGTTGGTTTGCTCTGCCACTTCAGCGATGATCTTTAGTACTCCCTCCATGGTGGCAACTTGCGAAGAGAGGGTGCCCAGCGCTTGCTGGGATTGACCCGAAAGGTCCACAATTTGCCCCATGGCCAGCAGAGTCTCATGCATCTGATCATTTCCGCTAAGAGCCAGAGTTTCCACGACCTTGGCATCATCGGACATGATTACCGAACGATCTCTGGTCTGGGCGACACTCGATCCCAGCTCACTCATGGACGATGTTACTTCTTCAATGGCAGCTGAGTTTTCTTCCACAGCGGCGGCAATTTCTTGACTGTCGGTGGCCACACGGACTGAGATGTTCTGTAGTTGTGTGGTGACCTCAAAGAGCCCTTTCTGCATCTCATCGAGTGCACCCGCGATCACACCGATTTCATCGCGTCGTTTGAAGTACCGCTCAATGGGTTTTTTGTGCTCTGCCCGCAAATCTAGAGCAGCAATTTTTGCGATGAATCGAGTCAATATTTCAATCGGTTTCGTGATTTCTCCAGCCATCCACAGGATGGCTATGGTCAGAACGGCCGATGCTATAGACACCACGAGAACCAATCGCCACATTACAGCCAAGACACCGGCATACATCTCGTTCCGCAGCACAACCGCTCCGAATATCCACTTTTTGGCGATGCCATCAGGCCCTATGGGAACGTAGGTCTCATAGGTTTCGGTCTGCAGACGACTCGATTGAATCCAGCGACTCGTAACTAAGCCTTGTTGGGCATCCTGCCAAATCTTTTTGCCTTCTGCGGTGAGATACTCGGCACTCGTTTCTCCTTGGAGTGCCCTATCGGGATCATGGATGACAAGACCCGTGTCTGAGAAAAGCCGTCCAAAGCCGCTGTCATAAATCGTCAGGTTGCCCGTGATCTCCTGCATGGCTTCAATGGTAATATCAACACCTGCTACGCCAACTACCTGGCCAGCATGCCTAATGGGAACTGCAAGTGTGGTCATGAAAACCTTTCTACCATTCAACTCATACTCAAAGGGCTCAAGCAGCTGCGGCTCTCCGCTTTGGAAAGCTAGTTGGTAGTAGTCACCGTCTCCAAGTGCTTCATAATCTTCCAGGTACGTACGGGTAATGCCGTTTTCATCTCGATGCCAATACGGAATAAACCGCCCCGTCTGGTCGTGATCGCTCTGGGTCGCGTAAAATCCGTCTAGACTGTCATAAGCGTTCGATTCCATCCCGATCCAAACACCATAGATGTGCTCATCCTCCATGAACTGCTGGAGAAGATTGTCAAGCATTCGACGATTCGGCTCCCCTATCCCTAACTGGCTAACGACGACCTTCGATATGGAGTCCGCAACTCCGAGGGCATCCGATAGTGTTTGGCTAATCTCATCGGCATAGAGCTGTGTGAGGGATTGCGTCATTTCTAGGGCGCTTGTCGACTGGCTTTGGTAAAACTGGTAGATCGAATACGCCCCAATGGCGATAAACACCAGTATGACTGGAACTAGAACAAAAAGTAGAAATCTTGTGCGGAGGCTTTTCATTTTTACCACTCCCAACCGGTCTATACCCAAAGCTTCTTCAAGTGTAAGAATATTCCTTCCGCCAAAATGGTTCGCCTGGCCATACTTACCATCTAACCTCGGAGAGGGAGACAAGAGGCCGAGCCAGAAAGGATTGCTAAAGGAGAGATAAATGGGATGGTTATGAAAAAACTTCTTGTTGCTAGTCTCTTGCTGCTGAGTGCAATGGGTCTAGCCGGATGTATGCCGGAACAGAACTTGGCAAGCCTGGCAATCCAAATTCAGGGGCAGGGCATGGTAGAGCCTAGTAGTAGCAGAACATTCCCACAGGGGACCGTCGTGGACCTCGGGGCCGTGCCAGCTGCAGGCTGGCGATTTTCCCGATGGGAGGGCCCCGTGGCAGAACCATTCTACCCCGAGTCCACAATTTTGATGGACCAAAAGCAGACGATTACAGCCATCTTTATACCCGATAGTAAGCCACACATCCTGGAAGCCCCAGGGGGTTTGATTACCTGGAGAGCCGATGGGTCAAAGGTGGCCGAAAGAGCGGGGGGCGAAGCAGACATAGAATACATTATGCTCCATGCCATCAGCGATGCTGCAGCCAATCCTTCTCGGCCCTATGACATCAGCAGAGTAAGGACCATTTTCGATGAGCATGGGGTTGAAGCGCACTATGCTATTGATAGAGATGGAGCCAGCTATCAGTTTGTGGATGACGATCGCCTGGCACGCCATGCGGGAGTGGGAAACTGGAGCAATGATCCCAAGCTGGCTAACGCCATGAACAGCTATGCAATTGGCATTGAACTCCTCGGGATCGGGACAAGGGCGGAGATGAAAGAGGTCATTGGCTCCTTGGCAAATACACAGGTTAAGGCCAGTGATCGAGGATATACCCAGGCCCAGTACACCGCCCTCGGATCTTTAGTGCACCATCTCCAGAGCCGCTACAAAATCCCCAACGAGAACATCATCACCCACCAAGCCTATGATCCGGGACGCAAATGGGATCCAGGTGAACTATTTGACTGGACATTGATCGGCTTCTAACGAAAGAAACCCTCGCATAGCAAGGGTTTCTTTCTCTTGAGGTATGGGATATTTGCTAGAGAGCCTTATTTTAGGAAGGCGTCTAGCATCCAGATAGCTTTCTCATAGCCTGATAAACTTCCAATCATCAAGTCAACGCTCGCTTCATCATTGGTTTCTTGTGCCGCGGCAACTCCGGCACGCAATCCTGCCACCAATTTGCCGTAATCGGCCAGCAAACTCGTGGCGATCTCTTTTCCGGATATGGCCACATTGTCGGCTTCCTTAAGTTTCGCCTTCTGCAAATATGCCGCAAGAGACGCTGAGGGACGGTGGCCGATCATCAAGATGCGTTCTGCCACCGCATCGATCTCTTTTGCCACGCCATCATAGAGTTCCTCTAGTTTTTCATGCAAGGTGAAGAAACCTGGTCCTTCCACGAACCAGTGGTAGTTGTGGAGTTTAGCATATAGAACATGAAGATCCGCAAGATGTTGATCCAAATGCTCTGCTACCTTTTTTGTTGCTTCCTTTGACAAACCAATTCTGTTCATGACATGCCCTCCTTATAAGCCGATTATGCCCAGCGCGCTCCCTTAGCATTCAGCCTACGGGCGCACAAAAAAACGGAGGGGATTTCCCTCCGCTGCAACCTCCCTTTGACCCGCTTCGGATCTAGTAGATGCGGATCGCAACTTTTACCGGGGTGTAGTCTACCCCGTTGTGGTCGTACTCCACCACGTATAGATGATCTCCGGCTACGAAGCTCACGACTGCTGCCTGCACGGTGACAGATCCCGCTGCCAGACTATAGACCTCGTCGCCATCGGCACGCTGGATCGCAATCGACGTCAGAAGACCCTCTCCGCCCTCGATGGTCAGATCGATGTGATAAATGCCTGCTTGTTCCACTGTAAAGGGGAGCCGGTGCCCGCTACTATCTGATGGAACCTGCTCCGAAAAGGAGGTCTCAAAGATGGGAGTGCTCGATCCATTGGTGACGAGAAAAGTGCCACCCACCACGCAGAGTAAGGCCAAAAGAGTGGCAAAGATCCAGGCCTTCCGCGTGGCTGGTTTTTTCTGCCCGGCCCCCCTCCTCGCTAGAAGTCTGCTACCGAGTACAAAGAGAAATGGCACCATGGCTGCCATGATCAGGGCAAAGCCAATGGCGCTCAATGGAACATAAGAGAGCCCGGCGTCCGGTCCGCTCAAAAAGGCAAGGGATGTACTCACCGCGTTATTTAGGACATGGAGGAGAATCGGCAAGAGGAGATTCCCCGTCTCTACCATGATATAGGTAAGCACCCCGCCCAAAAGAGCGGTACCCACAAATCGATAAAGATCAAGATGAAAGAGGCCAAAAATCACGGCCATGGCTAAAATGGTCACCGACTTGGATTTACCTCGAAACGTGAACTGAATCAGCCCTCGATGTAAGACTTCTTCACAGATGCCAGGCATGACTGCCACCACCAAGAGTGCCAAGGGCTTAGGTACACTAGTGAAAAAATCAGTCAATGCTGTGTTCACCCCGCCCATTCCTGCGGGAAATAAGTAGTATAATGTCACTGACGTAACGTATACAGCCACATAACTGGCAAACCACAGAACGAGGACCCCGAGAATCTGTCTGAAGGATGGGACCTTTAGGGGAAACACCTCTCGAAACTCCCACCTAAAGATCCTCGCAAAAATGATGGCGATGACTAGCAGCATCAACTCTGTCAGGGCAAGACCCCACATTCCCCAAGCGTTTTGCATCGGTACCGCAAGCACGAAAAGAGCCGCGAGCGATATCAGAAAAACCAGGATTCCCCTTGACACCTTTGGCTCTGTTTTTCTCTGAAGCACCCCACCGACCTCCCTCATTCCTAATCTATGCATTTCTGTCCTTTTCTGCACAGTCTAAACGAATCCCTGCGTTTGATCGGGGAGTGGGGTTCAAGGACTTTGGGTAGATGGCGCCGAAGCACTAAGCTAAAGCATGAACCCTAGGACACCCGATGTTGCCTCACTGTTAAACCTATATTATAATGTAGCGGTAGCACCAGTAGGAAACATAGGGTATAACCCCCAAGTCAGGAGGATTCGATAGTGGCAACAATGGATGAGAACATGGTTAGAGGTGTGGACAGCGTCTTTGCCAAAGCGCATAACGAAGGACGCACGACCCTGTATGAATTCGAGATCTACGAAATCCTGAACAAGATCGGTATCGAGACCCCCAAGTACCTTTTCAGAAAGGATCCCGCCCAAGTGAGCGAAGACGACGTCCAGGGGTTCGGCGAACGTATTGTCTTAAAGATCGTGTCTCCTGATATCGCCCACAAACAGAAGCTCGGCGGAGTCAAGATCCTTAAGGCCTGGAATCGCCAAAGCCTAAGAACGACCATGGAAGACATGCAGACAGAGGTCCTCTCTCACTTTAGCAAGGATCAACAGCCTGCCATTGAAGGATTTTTGATCGCCGAGTTTGTGCCCTACAATCCCTCCCTCGGCAATGAAACCATGATCGGATGCCGGGAAGATGGTGAATTTGGTCCGGTTGTCCTGGTCAGCAAGGGGGGCGATGACGCCGAGTTTTTTGCCAAGCACTATGATCCGGCGAATATTCTGCTTCCACCTTTATCACCCGCCGAGGCCCTAGACTTTGTAGAGAATCTGAACATATCCCAGAAATTTCGGCAACAGGGAAACGAGGAGTACATCAACCTAATCGCCACCACCATCAGGGCGGTGGCGCAGTTAGCCCATTTCTACTCCAGCGCTTCCCAGAACAGACCAAAATATAGGCTTCTTTCCTTAGACATCAACCCACTTGTCATCACCGATGATGGCCGCCTGGTTGCCATCGACGGTTACGGTGAGTTCTTGGCTACGAAAAACGAAAAGAAGGAGCTACACCAAGCCAATGCAGAGCATCTGGAGATGTTTTTTCGACCCCAAAGTGTGGCGGTGATCGGGGTGTCAACAAATCTGGCGAAGCCCAATATGGCCAGGGAGATCGCTAAGCTCCTACACAAAGCAGGACAAGAAGACTTATATCTGGTCAATCCCCGAGGGGGAACGATGCAGATCAACGATGTAGAATATCCCCTGCATAAGGACTTTGAGGCTATTGGCAAGGTTATTGACCTCGTTGTCTATGTCTTACCCATCGCAAATACAGCGGAGTTTGTGAAGGATCTGAGTGGACGTGCGAAAGCTGTCATTGTCATCTCCGGACTGCCGGCCGACTTGGAGTATACGCAGTTTGTGGCAGAAATGGACCAAGTCAGACCCAAGGAGCTTCGGCTTATCGGTCCCAACTGTATGGGTGTTTTTTTTGCCCCAGGCGAAGATGGCATGGGAGTCAACACGCTCTTTATTGAAGAGGAAAAACTGGGACTCAAGTACTCCGAAACGAGCAACACTGCCCTGCTAACCCAAAGTGGTGCTCTAGCATTGACTTCCATCGACGCAGTGCAAGACAGCAAGATCTTTAAAGCCATCGTCAGCTTTGGCAACCAATATGATGTGAAAATTACGGACCTCTTGGCCCATTTCTCGGAGGACCCACAAATCGACTTCATTTCCCTCTATATCGAAGGACTATCGCCAGGTGAAGGGCGCGTCTTCTTCGAGCTAGCACGGAAGATTACCAAGCCGATCCTCGTTTACAAAACAGGTAAAACAGAGGCGGGAGCCAAGGCAGCCGCTTCACATACAGCGGCTATGAGTGGCAACTACGAGGTCTTCAAGGCCGCGGCCAAACAGGGCGGCGTGATCTTAGCGGAAAAGCTAGAAGAGTTTTACGATTTCCTCCGGATTTTCTCTTTGCTAGCAAAGAAGAAGCCGCAGGGCAAGCGAGTTGCAGCAGTTTTCAATGCCGGCTTCGAGTCAACGATTGCCGCTGACGAGCTTAAGCACCTTGAACCCGCTTCCCTAGACGCACAAACCCGTGTAAAATTACGCGAAACCGATGTGCACAGTCTGGTCGATCTTTCGACAGCACTCCTCGATGTAACCCCTATGGCAGATGATCAACTGTTTACGGACTATGTGGAGATCGTCCTGCAAGACCAAAACGTCGATTGCGTCTTGGTGAGCATTGTTCCCCATTCCAATGCCTTAAAAAGTGGGCCAGACAAGGCCCGAGATACTGATGGAATGGCCAGTCTCTTAGTTGAACT
>Ga0265293_10010870_pt1 | contig 12575 bp, 14 predicted proteins | sample Munlanlewell138R_FD_192505 | JGI IMG/M metagenome (GOLD analysis project Ga0265293, IMG submission 192505) | Leachate microbial communities from a municipal landfill in Southern Ontario, Canada - Leachate well 138R | ecosystem: Engineered > Solid waste > Landfill > Unclassified | place: Canada... | reverse complement strand
TCTTATTTTTGTTTTCTCTTGTTCATCATCATTCAGTTTTCAAAGACTTATTTCTTGCGTCTCTTATTTGAGCGCTTAATCATTCTATCATTATAAAATAACCTTGTCAATTGTTTTTTTCAATCAAATGCGCAAGGCGTTTGTAAAGTTAAATGAAGAATGGTGGAGGGGGACAGATTCGAACTGCCGAACCGTTAGGAACAGATTTACAGTCTGCCGCGTTTAGCCACTTCGCTACCCCTCCGTATTTTTGATTGCTTTAATATTCTATCGTAAGACATCTTAAATTGCAACCATTTTTATATCTTTTAGCATTTATTATTTATAGCACATAAATTTCATATATATTTATATATATAAATGGTCTTTTGTATATACTACATCATAAAAGCCAAATACAATAATACGATATTTTAAATCATAAGTCAAACAAAAAAATACTAAAAATGTAATTTATGTCTTTTTTACTGACTTTTTATGTAATTAATACCTTATGAAGCCGTTTTTAAACAAAAGTTCATTAGCAACTATGGGTAATTTACTTAATTAAACGCTTATCAAGTTCAAATTGAAGCAACATGATTTGTCTGCCACAACCCTTGCATTCAAGCTTCATATCCACACCCACTCTTAAAACAATCCACTCCTTGGATCCACATACATGTTGCTTCTTTGTTTTAACAGTTTGTCCGATAATATATTTACTCATAATGGGTAATCCTTATAAAGGTTTTTTCTTTATTAGTGCAAATGGTCTAGGATAATCTTTTGTATGCTTTATTTTAGTGAATAACAAATTTGCTCTAAAACCAAAAGATTCCGGTAATTCTAACAATACTTTTGTAATTAATTTCACATTTAGTATCTTAATTGCATTGGAAGCTAATAATATTTCTTCTTCATACTTGCTGCCCTTTGGTGCAATAAAGTATCCTCCAACCTTAAGCATTGGTACACCAAACTCTAGAATTAGTCGTAATTCACCTAAAGCTCTTGCTGTAACGACATCAAACTTCTCTAAGTTTTTTTCGGCATATGCCTCAGCTCTATCATGAACAATTTCAAAATCTAAGTCTAATGTCTTTTTTAATGCTTCAAGAAATTGGATACGTTTAATTTGGCTTTCTACAATTGTTACCTTTAATTTTGGAAATACAATTAAAAGCGGGATAGATGGAAATCCTGCACCAGCACCCATGTCACAAAGTTTTAAATCTCGATTCATATCTATTAATTTGCTTAATAAGACAGAATCTAAAAAATGCTTAATGTCTGCATCCATTCTAGATGTAATTCTTGTTAGATTTGTATGTTTATTATAATCCACTAATAAGTGATAATAGGCATCAAATTGACGCACCTGTTGGTTTGTTAATTTAATGCCTAACGTGTTTTCAATATATGTATTAAGCATGATTAGACTCCAAATAAACCAGTAACATCGTCACATCTGATGGACCAACACCTAGAATTCTAGTTGCTTGACCAAGTGTTTCTGGTCGAATCTTACTTAGTTTTTCTTTGGCTTCTGCTGAAATGTTATGAATTTTATGGTAATTAATATCATTTGGAATATATCTAGATTCATAACGTAAAACTTTATCTGCTTCACGTTTTGCTTTTTGGATATAGCCATCATATTTAATATAGATTTCTAATTGCTCATAGATTTCATGACTATAATCTGATGGTAGGAAATGTTTTAATGTGTCAATTTTTAATTCTGGTCGTTCAAGTAACTTAAAGACTGATACACCTTCATATATAGGGCTTGAATCCACTGATGCAAAATATGCAAGATTTTCTTCTGTTGGATTAATCTTTGTTGTTTTAGCACGCTCGATCAATTCTTTTAATGCCGCTTTTTTATTTATGAATTTTTTATAAGTTATCTCGTCTACCAGTCCAATTTGATAACCATAATCACGTAAACGCATATCCGCATTATCATTTCTTAATAATAAGCGGTGTTCTGCACGTGAGGTTAATAATCTATAAGGTTCACTTGTACCTTTAGTAATTAAATCATCAATTAATACACCAATATAAGCCTCATCTCTTTTTAAAATGAGTGGGTTTTTACCTTGTACCTTTAAACCTGCATTAATACCTGCCATTAAACCTTGACCCGCAGCCTCTTCATAACCAGATGTACCATTAATTTGGCCAGCACAAAATAAATTCTTTATTAATTTTGTTTCCAGTGATTGATACAGTTGTCTTGGGTTAATCGCATCATATTCAATAGCGTATGCATAACGCACAATACGTGCATTTTCCATACCTGGTAAAGAACGTACCATTTTTTCTTGTACATCTCTAGGCATCGATGTAGATAAACCTTGAATATACATTTCATTTAATTCTAATGATTCTGGTTCAATAAATATTTGATGACGATCCTTATCTTTAAATCTAACAAATTTATCTTCAATGGATGGACAGTATCTTGGACCAACACCTTCAACAACCCCACCATACATCGCTGATGCATCTAAGTTATTAAAGATAATATCTTTTGTATCTTCTGATGTATGAATTAAGTAACTATGTTCTTGATGACCTAATGATGTAATTGGTGAATCATGTGAAAATGTTTGGAAAATATCATCACCAGGTTGTGGTACAGTCTTAGTATAATCAATAGAGTCTCTTGCAATTCTTGGTGGTGTACCTGTTTTTAGACGCAGCATTTCAAAACCTAAATTTTTAAGTTGGTTTGAGATACCACGTGTTGTACGTTCACCATTTGGACCACTTGATGTTTTTTCATGTCCAATAAGTATTTGTGACCCTAAATATGTACCTGTGGTAATAATTACAGTTTGACCAAATATTTTTGTACCATCTTCAAGTAAAACGCCTTGAACCATTTGATTATCAACAATTACTGTATCCACAAACCCTTGAAGTAACGTTAGATTTGGTGTATTTTTTAATACCTCTAACATGACTTTAGGATATTTTAATTTATCGATTTGTGCGCGAAGTGCACGTACGGCAGGACCTTTGGAAGGATTTAACATTTTCATTTGGATTTGGCTTAAATCCGCAGATTTTGCCATTTGGCCACCTAATGCATCAATCTCACGAACAACAATACCTTTAGCAGGACCACCAATAGATGGATTACATGGCAAAGTAGCAACCTTATTTAGGTCGCCTGTAATAAGTAGTGTATTTAGTTTCATTTTTGCCATTGCAAGTGCCGCTTCAACACCAGCGTGTCCAGCACCTACAACAATACCATCATAAATCATTTTGTATGTTCCTTATATATATTATTTAATATTTAAAAATGCTTCAGCTACTTTTTCTTTTCTAAAACCAAAATGGTCTAAGACAACATCTAAGTTTGCTGATACACCAAATGTATCAATGCTATAAACATTTTGTGTAAATCTATACCATGAGTAGCTTGAACCCATCTCCACAGCTAGTGTTTTCACATTTGCAGGAAGTATTTTACTTCTGTAGGCTTCATTTTGCAATAAAAACGCATGATGTGATGGCATAGAAACTACACGAATATCTAAACCTTTTTGTTTTAATAATTGTTTTGCCTCAAAAGCTAAACCAACCTCAGAGCCAGATGCTAGTAAAATACCATCTAATTTATCTGCTTCCGGACTTACAATATATGCACCCTTTAAAACACCTGCTTTATTTGTGTGTTCTAAGTTTAGTACATTTTGTCTTGTTGTTACAATAACTGTTGCTTGATTTTTAGATTCAAAAGCAATCTCTAAAGCAGCTTTTGTCTCGTTTGCATCCGCAGGACGAATGACATTTAAATCAGGAATACTTCTTAAACCAATTAATTGCTCAACTGGTTCATGGGTTGGACCATCCTCACCTACAGCAACAGAGTCATGAGAGAAAATAAATACACTTGGTATTTTCATCATAGCAGCTAAACGCACAGGTGGCTTCATATAGTCTGAGAAGACAAAGAATGCGCCACTAAACGCTTTTAAACCGCCATGTAATGTGATGCCATTTACAACAGCACCCATTGCATGTTCTCTAACACCAAAGTTAATATTTCTAGATAGTAAGTTTGATTGATTAAAATGACCATCATTTCCTTTAGCTTTTGTTGATGATGTAAGATCAGCAGAACCACCAATAATATTTAGATTTTGCGCACTTGCTAAGGCAAGTGCTTTACCTAATACATTACGTGTAGCTTCAGTTGACCCTGGCATATATTCTAAACTGCTTAAATCCAATTGTACTTTTCCATCAACAAATTGTTTAAATAAATTATATTGTTCTGGATGTGCTTCTTTATATGCCTTTAACATTTTTGCCCATTGGTTGTATTGACGTTTACCACGGTTAAAAACTTTTAACTTATAATGTTGATAAACCGCTGGATCAACTTCAAAAGGTGCATATGTGTATGCTAATTTAGATGCAAGTTGTTCACGCTCTTTTTGACCAATTGGTGCACCATGAACCTTAGATGTTCCCGCTAAAGATGTACCCTTACCAATAATTGTTTTAACTTCAATAATCGTTGGTTTATCTGTTACTTTTTTAGCCTTTTTAATTGCACGATGAACACTTTCTAAATCGTCGCCATCTTGTACTTTAAGGTAGTGCCAGTTTTGAGCTTCAAATTTCTTTTTAACATCTTCTGATATCGCAAGCTTCGTTTCACCATCTAATTGGATATCATTAGAATCATATAGCACGATTAACTTACCTAAACCCAAATGCCCTGCAAGTGAGATAGCTTCTAATGCAACACCTTCTTGTAAATCACCATCGCCTACAAGCACGTAAGTATAGTGGTCAATTAATTTATGTGCATCCGTGTTAAATCGTTTAGCTAAATGTGCTTCAGCAATGGCCATACCAACTGCATTGGAAATACCTTGACCTAAAGGGCCAGATGTTGTTTCAACACCATCAGTATGTCCAAATTCAGGGTGTCCTGGGGTATTCCCCGGATAATTTCTAAAGTTTTTTAAATCCTCTATTGAAACTTTATAACCTGATAAATGATTTAATGCATAAAGTAACATAGATCCGTGTCCGGCAGAAAGAATGAAACGATCGCGGTTGATCCAGTTACTCATTTTTGGATATATATTGATATGTTTTGTAAAGAGTGTATGTGCCATAGGGGCTGCGCCTATTACTATACCAGGGTGTCCACTATTAGCTTTATTAATCGCATCAATACCTAAAAAACGAATCGTATTGATCGCTAAATTATTGATTTCTAACATCGAATTACTCCTTATTTGTTGTATCTTTAGAATCTGTTGATTCTGTATCAATTTCTAAGGTATCATCTTCAGATGCTTCAATATCTGCTTCTGGTTCTTCATCTGTTTTAAAATATGTTGCATAATATTTTTCTTGGCCATCTAAAATGTTTTGGAATTTTTCATCACCAATTGTATCTTTAATAAGTTGAGTTGCTTTTTTGTTTTCTTCACCAACTAAAGCTCTTAATTTCTTTTGTTGACCATTTGATGAAACAAATAAACCTATAAATAAAACAACCATCGCTGCTAAGAATACATTATTTGCTTGATCAGGCATAAATGTTTGTAAAATCATTGATGCCACTAAGACAACTAATAATACAATCATCGATACACCCATATAAATACGTGACATACGACGTTGTGCCGCATAAATTGAATTTGTAAAGTCTAACCAGATTGTATTGACTTCATTTAAATATAAGTCAGATACTGCCTCGTAATATCCTTTTTCAACAAATAATCTATAGTTTACACCATCAGATGTCCACACTGAAAATCTGCCTCTTGCTGCAAATTTATGGAAATCTTCACGGTCATTTAGGTAATACATTTCTAATACAGCACCATCATAACTTTCAGTTCTAAATGGTGTACCTACTGCTTTTGCATAATCTTTAGGTAACATTTTCATACTTTGAGTCCTCCAAATTTAATAAGTTTTTGCTCATGTTTTAATTATATCATAACGCTATATGTTTTAATAAAACATCCCCATAGGGTATCCTCACCCACATATCAGGTATCTTATGGCTGCTCCACTCAAGGCCTGACCAGGTTCGATCCTTAATATTGAATGAGAATACCCTATAGGGATGTTTACATCATTTATCTTTTTTGTTTAAAGAATGTTTTTAATAATTGGCTTGCTTCTTCTTTTAACAATCCACTTTCATATTGTATCTGATGATTAAAGGGATTGTCAAGCAATTTTATAACACTTTCAACTGCACCTGTTTTAGGATCTTTTGTGCCATAATATAGATTTTTAATACGTGCTTGTATCATTGCACCAGCACACATTGGGCATGGTTCTAATGTTACATACAAATCAGCATTTTCAAGGCGCCAACTACCTATTTTTTTAGCAGCTTTTTCCATTGCTATAAATTCTGCATGGCCATGTATAGATTGTTTACTTTCTCGCAAATTATGTGCACGTGCTATAATTTTACCATCAAGTACAACAACTGCACCTACAGGCACTTCATCTTTAAGAAATGCTTTTTTTGCTTCTTTGAGTGCTGCTTCCATAAAGTGTATATGCGGATTATTTTTCATCTTTGCCTGGTACTTCATGCACGTGTCTTGCACGTGGTTCATAGGCATCAGATGCGCCGACTACAATTAATGGGTCATCAACATTTGCAGGTTTACCATTAATCATACGTTGGGTACGTGTTGCTGGGTGCCCTGTACGTACACAAATTGCAGAAAGTTTTGTAACAAACTCAGCAATTGCTAAGAGTTGTGGCATCGGACCAAAAGGTTCACCTTTAAAATCTCTATCAAGTCCACCTACGATAACACGGATACCACTATCTGCGAGTTGATCAGCTATTTTTACGATGTCTGCATCAAAGAATTGTGCTTCATCAATAATGACTGCTTGAACACTACTTGTGATGTGGTCTAAGATTTCTTTAGATGACTCAACTAAGATTGCACTTTCAGTTAATAAACTGTGTGAAACAATCTCTGCTTTTGTACTATATCTATTATCTATGGATGGTTTAAATACGAGGTAGTTTTGTTTAGCGTACTTCAATCTTTTTGCTCTTCTTATAAGTTCTTCTGTTTTACCAGCAAACATAGGACCACAAACTACTTCAATAAATCCATTACGATATGAATGATACATATAGAAATCCCCTCCACTTCAATAGTATTATAACAAAAAGCGAGATATTATCTCGCTGTAATGACTATTCTTTTTTAGCTTTTTCTAAACGCTTGTTAAATTTATCCACACGACCAGCTTGTGTAATGAAAGTTTGTTCCCCTGTATAGAATGGGTGTGTTTCAGATGTAACTTCTAAACGGATAACCGGATAAGTTTTACCATCTTTTTCATAAACTTCAGTTTCTTTAGCATTTGCAGATGATTCGATTAAAAATTGCTTTTTAGTTTGAGCATCTTCAAATATTACTAGTCTTGTTTTTGGATGAATATTTGCTTTCATAGAATTCTCCTTCCGCCATGAGCTAAAATTACTCATAGTAAGTTTCGCAATAGATATTATATCATTTATTTAATGTAATGCAACACCATAATTTCACAATATACTTAGAGTGATTGTTGGTGATTACTTCGTTTAAAGGTTCTAAAAAATCTTTGTGTGATCAGTCCAATAAGTATGCCTGCAGGTATACTAATTAATAACATTAATGGTAAATATAAGATCAGTAAATCTGTTTCAAGTAAATAGATACCCACAATGACTTGACCTAGGGTATGCATCACTGCACCTAAAACAGATACCGTAACTAGGTGGAGTTTTAAAAATTGTTTTACACTCCCCATGGTTGCAATCGAGATGACTGCTCCTCCTAAACCCATCCAAAATGGAATTGTAAAGGATCTTGATAATAATCCTACTAAAAAGACTCTTAATATCGTTACGAGTGATGCGGATCTAAATCCATACATGTAAAGTACAATCACGGTAACGATATTTGCAAATCCAATTTTTGCCCCTGGTACAGGTATCACATTAATTGAAATCTCAATGACATTTAAAACGATAGCTACTGCAATAAGCATAGATAGTGTTGTTATTTTTTTTATATCTTTCATACCACACCATCTATTCCGTCATCATTAACAGTTTCAAATACAACAAAGACTTGGCTGGGTAGAGAAATAGCAGGTAAGCCTGTACCGTCATACCAATTGCGTCTGACACCTATTTGTCTAGGAGTTTCGTCCTTTTGTATGCGAATAGCTTTTTGTTCCCAACTTATTTCAATAAAAACTCTCGTGCGTTCACCTTGATTAACATATGCTCCAATCAATATAATTGCAACATCGCCACCCTCATCTGGGATAGGTTCTGTTACCATTGGGTAATTTGCATCAACTGCTTGTGGATACAGTATATATGAATTGGTATCAAAGTCTACTTCAATAACAACATCATTACCTTGATACACTAAAGCAATACTTCCGGTTTCTGGTCCAAAATAAGTTACCCATATATAAAACACACCAATAACAGCAACAATCAAACCAATAATTACATAATCTCTTAATTTCATATGCACACCTAGCTAATCGCCCTAAAATTATTTGTTTGATTATAGGATTCAAATGAATTGTTAAATAAATAGGTATATACTTCAAGCGCGTGTGTATCTACAAAAGCGCTAAGTACCTCTGGTGGCATGTTAAATAATGCTGTTGATAACGCATCATTTAAACCGGCATCTGTACCAACAATAGAAACTGTTAAATAATAGTTTGCAGGTGCCTTGGTTTTAGGTGAGATGATATGGTGATACATAACCTCTTCTGATACTACAAATTGATTATAACTACCTGATGTTGTTACATTATAATTGGTAGATGTATAAATACCATAGTTTTTTGGTCTATAGCCTAAAATATTTAAATTGTTAATAACGTCTTGTGGATTAATTAAACCCGTACGATAACTACCATCATCCGTTCTAGGGTTACCTTCACCATATAACATGGATGAACCGCCACCACTAATGATGAATGTATCATATCCTTTTGACTTTAAATGGTTTGCTGCAAGCTGTGTTACATAACCCTTTGCAATCGCACCTAAATCTATTTTTGCACCATATTTGAGCGTAACATAATACTTATCTGCTTCTTTACTTATGGTCACTGCATCTTCAATAACTGGTATGTTTTCAACAACACTTAATGCATGTTCAACCAGTGTTTGAGGTACTTCTTGACCAGGATAATCATATGTGTCTATTAATTCTTTCCAAACATCAACAATTCTACCAATAGAAATATCAAAATATCCATCAGTTAATATGTGTAACTCTAAACTAAGTTTTAAAATATCATATAATTCTTTTTCAATTTCTACAGTTTGATCGGTTTGTGTTGTTTTTACTAAGTCATTAATATAGTAAACACCTTTGACGCCTTCATGACCGCCATAATTATCTGTAAGTTTATGATAAAACTCATACATATCCTTAATTTCTTGATATGTACTTGCCCATGTTGATTGCGGTGCAGATACTGTACCACTTACAAAAGTACCCATAGAGGATATGGCAATACTTTGATCACTAAAGATGAGTTCATCTGGTGTACAAGCAGAAAAAAGAACGCTTAAAAATATTAAATTTAGTATCATCCATATTTTTTTCATGTTCTTTTTCTTTCTATATTATTAGAATAATCCCGATAAACCACCGAATACTAAAGCGATCAATCCTAAAATAATTAATAAGATCGGTAACCCCTTAAATGACTTCACCAAAGGATTAACACGCATACGTGATTGAATCATTGTAAGTAGAATAGATAATGCTATAAATCCGATCAACGCACCTATTACTTGAATGAATGCTTGATCAAAACTTATTGTTGATAGTCCAATAAAGCCTACAACAATAACCACTGAATGAATACCAAACATTTGATCTGTTGGTAAATTAAATTTTAATTTTTGTACAACATATACATACAATTCATTTACAGCAATCATGAGTAGTGCAAGTACCATAATGTTTAAATACCCCATACCCATTGGTGATAATACAAATTGTAGTAGTATATAGTCTAACATAAACACAACCAATGCAAGTATACTAATGATTGATGTTTTTATAAGTATGGGTTTCACACGTATTTCTTTTGTTTGAATCGCTTCTAACCCGATACCTTGAAGTATGATGTTTGATAATATTGCTGCGCCTAATAGGCTTGAGAATAAACTAAATAACATCTTTGTCACCTACCCTTTCAAATGAAATTGCTTGAACGGCTGCAAAGATGAATCCAGCTAAAATAAAGCCTCCAGATGCATTATTTAATATCGCAATCGCATACTCTCTACTAAATACTTGGACTGTATCTATACCAAACGCTAGTAGTGTAATACTACCCGTTCCTAAGAACTCTCTTAAGAAACCAATAACTAACAATAAAACAAAGCCTAAACCAATCATAAGTACATATGGTAATGCTTTTTCTTTACTTAAAGCATCCGCCTTTAATTGTGGTAACACAAATAAAGTTAGTGCCAAATAAATACCCATAAACTGATTGAGTGTAAAGTATGTATTTAAGACAGTCATTGTTACAGTAATTAGTCCAGATGCTAAAATAATATAAATATAAAGTTTGATACGTCCTTCACTAAATTTTTCAATTAGGCTACCAGCAAAATAAATCACAAGCGCTAATAACATATAAACCAAACCCATAAAAAGTGCTGTTTCTAATGTATTAGCTAAGTATACTAAAGGTAGTATGCTTAATAAAATATATGGTTTCAAATCATTTCTTAACATATTAAGCCACCCCTTGTATATTTTGTAGTAATTGATTCACTAAATATTGTGACCCATTTGAATTTGCTGTTGGACCGGTTGTTGAATCTGGCATTGGATCATTAATATTTAAACCAATTACGCCGTTTAAGAAGTTTTGTGTTGCTGTGAAGAAATTACCTAGTGAGTGTTCATAAAGTACTTCTGGCATTAGTACATGTGTGATTTCACCACTACCATTTACAGCAACCAATATTGTAATACTGCCTTCTGAGGTATTTGTGAAGTCATAATATGTGCCAGATGCTGATGCTTGGTATACCGTATAATCTGTACCACCAACACTGACATTAAATATATCAATGCCATTATTTACAGATTGACTATTTAAACTATATGCACCATTAAATAGCGTTTCAATAAAATCCTCATCATCACCCACATGGAATAATACCACACGGCTAACTGCATTTTTAATAATTGAGCGAGATACAATGATTGTTGTTGCTCCTGCTGCACCATCTACAAACTGAACATTCTCATAATATAATCCATTATAATTCTTAAGTAGATATTCACGAACAAGTGGGAAATAGCTTTCAGATGTTGAATCTTTTGGATTAACAAATTTATCTCTTGCATAGACGTTTCCATCTAAATCAATAGCCACATATAATTCTAAGTAAAAGTAAACGTGATCCACTCTTATTGTGTAAATATCTGCAATTTTACGTCCATCTAAAGTAGTAACATCTGCTTGAGTGAAAATCTCATTAAATTCAGCATCAACAACTGGACGTTCATTTACAACATTTACATTTTGACCAAACATTTTGTCTACTGTTGATGTTGGGAATAAGTAGTCAAAACTTAATGCAATAATACTAATTAATAACATTAATCCAAACATTAATACTAATACTAAATTTTCTTTTTTCATGCGCTGTGTACCCACTGTACAATCAACATCATATCTTCAATTAATGTTTTAGAGTTATATGCTTGACCAGATTCTGATACACCCGCATTGCCATCAGTAACGTCTGCTAGGTTCATATCTACATAGCCTGAAACAAATGTCAGTGCATTAGTGTAGAAGCTACCTTTAGAATGATTATAACTTGTCTCTGGTAATAATACGGCTATGATTTTACCAGTAACATCTAATACAACAACCATTGTTATTGAACGTTCTTCTGTTCTATCCGTACGGTATAAACCTGATTTTGTTATTGTATATACAAACCCTTGATCTTTAATGTTTTCAATAACTAGTTCTGCATTACTAATTGTTTGGTTTTGTGTTGATTCAACTTCATATCCTACACCAAAGTGTGCAATATATTTTGTGTCTTCTAATGTTGTTGCATGAACGTTTTGAATAATTAACATCATGTCTTCAATTAAACTTCTTGAAGTGAATGCTGTGCCTACATCCGTAGAACCAGATGTACCATCGATTAAATCGTTGATATCTGTATCTACAAATCCAAGTGCATATGCTAAAGCATCTTGGTAATATCCGCCACCAGAGTGTTCATATAAATCTTCCGGTAAACGCACACCTTTAATTATATTATTCATATCAATGACAACAACTAGCGTCATAGATCGTAAATCTTCTCTTGTTGGACGATATAATCCTGACTTTGTAATCGTGTAAACATAACCTTGATCTTTAATACCTTCAATAATGATTGATGCATCAGTGTCTGTTTCATTTAGTGTAAATTCTATTTCATATGCATCACCGAAGAATTCTGCATACGGTAGTGATTCTGGCGGTGTTATTGTATGTACATTTTG
>Ga0265293_10010869_pt1 | contig 12577 bp, 8 predicted proteins | sample Munlanlewell138R_FD_192505 | JGI IMG/M metagenome (GOLD analysis project Ga0265293, IMG submission 192505) | Leachate microbial communities from a municipal landfill in Southern Ontario, Canada - Leachate well 138R | ecosystem: Engineered > Solid waste > Landfill > Unclassified | place: Canada... | reverse complement strand
AGTACCACCTCTCTTTTGTTTTGTGTACTCTTTAAGCAGTGTCATCTTTCCAAAACCTTTCTCTGAGAGAGTAAAGAGTCTATTCTCATTTGCTCTTACTACTCCCATACCAACTACGTAGTCAGTGTCTGATTTAAACTTCATCGCTGTTACTCCCCTAGTACTTCTACCCATAGCTCTAACATCTTTCTCGCTAAATCTAATAGATTTACCCTCTGCTGTTACAAGTATCACTTCATCTTCTCCAGTAGTTGGTTTTACCCATATTAGTTCATCATTTATTTCTAACTTTATTGCTGTTAATCCATTAGCTCTAATCTTTGTAAACTGCTCTATGTCTGTTTTCTTAACTACACCATTTTTAGTAACCATTAAGAAATATTTAAAATCTTTCTTCTTTACAACTGTTCCATCTTGACCCTCTTGAATCTCTTCAGAGCCCATAACCTCTCCCTTTGGATCTCTAGTGAGTATGGAGGTTATAGTTTCATTCTGATCTAGCTGAACGAGATTAATAAGTGGAATACCCTTAGCAGTTCTACCGTACTCTGGTATTTCAAATATCCTTATATCAAATACACGTCCTTTATTTGTAAAGAGAAGTAACTCATCATGAGTACTACAAAGTAATACATGCTCTATGAAGTCCCCCTCCTTTGTTTCTCCTCCAGAGACTCCCTTACCACCTCTCTTTTGTGTTTGATATGTTGAAGGAGGTAATCTCTTTACATATCCAGAGTGAGTAATGGTAATTAATGTTTCCTCTTTAGCAATCATATCCTCTTCTGAGATTTCATCTATTTTACCCTTTACAACTCTAGTCCTTCTCTTATCTGCATATTTCTCTTTTATCTCTGCTAAATCAGAACTAATTATCTCCAATATTCTATCTTGACTATCTAATACACTGTTGTATTCAATTATTTTTTCCTTTGTCTCTTTATAGTCATTCTGTAACTTCATCTTTTCAAGTGCAGCTAATCTTCTTAGTTGCATATCTAAAATAGCTTGGGCTTGTACCTCTGTAAATTTAAAATTGTCCATTAAATTTGTTTTAGCACTCTCTTGAGTTTTTGAACCTCTAATAGTTGCAATTACTTCATCTAGAATATCTAATGCCTTAAGAAGACCCTCTAAGATATGAGCATGATATCTTGCTTCTGCTAAATCATATTCATATCTTCTAATGGTTACTGTTAATCTAAAGGAGAGGAAAAGTTCTAGCATTCTCTTTAGAGAAAGAGTGATAGGTTCTTGATCTACTAATGCAATCATATTTGCATTAAATGTCTTTTGCATTTCTGTATATTTAAACAGCTTGTTAAGAACTGTTTTAGGCTGTGCATCCTTTTTAAGAATAACTACAACTCTAATACCATCTTTGTTTGATTCATCTCTTATATCTGCAATACCCTCTATTTTTTTATCTCTTACTAAATCAGCAATTTTTTCAATAAGGTAAGCTTTGTTTACTTGGTAAGGAATTTCAGTTATTACAATTTGATATCTACCATTACTACCCTCCACTATTGATGCCTGTGCTCTCTGCAATATTCTTCCTCTACCTGTAGCATATGCATTTAAAATCTCATCTCTATCATATATTGTTCCTGCAGTTGGGAAATCTGGTCCAGGTACTAACTTTATTAACTCTTCTGGTGATATGTCTGCTTTAAAATCTGGATATATGACCTCTTTACTCTCTGCAATTCTACTCTTTATCTCCTCTATTAATTTCGTATATTCTAAATCTTTGGTATCTACGTAATTCTCTAGGTAATCCTCCGGTTTAGAGTTTAATGTTAAAGGTATTATCTCTCTCTTCTCCTTTGCTTTTCTTAACTCGTTATATATTGCTACTCCTTCCCATTTATTCTTTCTTGTAATCATCTCTTGAAGAGCATCTATTAGCTCTCCAAGGTTATGAGGAGGTATTTGTGTGGCCATTCCTACAGCAATACCTTGACTGCCGTTTGCTAAAAGATTTGGGAAAAGAGCAGGCAGAACTGTAGGCTCTAATCTAGTACCATCATAGTTAGGCAGGTATGTTACTGTTCCTTTATTTAAATCTTTAAGAAGCTCTGGAGTTATCTTACCCATTCTTGCCTCTGTGTATCTCATTGCTGCTGCAGGATCTCCATCAATACTTCCAAAGTTACCCTGTCCATCTACAAGTGGATACCTAGTAGAGAACTCTTGAGCTAATTTTACTAAGGTAGGATATACAACACTCTCTCCATGAGGATGGTAGTTACCAGATGTATCTCCCGCTATTTTTGCACATTTTCTGTAATGGGATGTAGGACTTAAACCCAGATCATTCATTGCAACAAGTATTCTTCTTTGTGATGGTTTAAGTCCATCTTTTACCTCTGGAAGCGCACGAGAAACAATTACAGACATAGAGTAATCTATATAGTTGGATTTCATTTCATCAACAATGGAGCGTTGCATAACCTCTCCAGGTTTAAATGAAAGGTCAAAATCTAAATCGTTATCTTCTTGTAGAAGAGATACCTCTGCTGTTGAATCAGAATTCTCAGCCTCTATTTTCTCTTCTGCCTTTTTTATTAACTTCTCTTTATCTTTCTTTTCTATATCTGACATTTATGTATATCAATTATATTATCTTGCCTTCTAGTTGAGCCTCTATCTCTGCTCTAAATGTATCTATATCTACACAAAAAGGCTTTAGAGAGTCGTATGTTTCCTGACTAACACTCTCTGTTGTAGCATCATTTTGATCTACACCTATACCAATGGTAGTTACAAGTTGACCCTCTTTCTCATCCCATACGTGTGCTTCTAAGTATGTTTCTAACTCTTGAAGTCCTACTTTAGCATCTTGTGCATATATATATTTTTGTAAAAGAGTTAGTAAATTTGTATTAGAGTCTTTCTTAAGAATATCTAATATCTCTGTATTTCTGTTTGGAACTCTCTCTGCAACCTTCTTCTCTACAAGAGCTGTAAAAGCTATTGGGTCTACACTCTTTGGTAATTCGTTAAACATATTATAAGAATAAAAAATTAAACATCTAAATGAGCACTACGAGCATATTTCTGTATAAATCTCCTTCTTGGGGGAACCTCTGCACCCATTAACATCTCAAAAACCTTTTCTGCTTCCTCTCCATCCTCTATTGTAACCTGTTTTAATACTCTTGTTTCTGGACTCATGGTTGTTTCCCAAAGTTGATCAGGATTCATTTCTCCTAAACCTTTAAACCTATTTGTTACAGGTACTTTACCAGCAGCTTTAGCTTTCTTAACAAAAGCATCCTTCTCTTGATCATTTAGGAAGTAATATTTCTTTTTTCCAATCTCTACCTTATGAAGAGGAGGCTGTGCTACATATATGTATCCACCATCTATTAAAGGCTTAAAGAATCTATAGAGTAAGGTTAATACCAATGTAGTGATATGTAAACCATCTACATCAGCGTCACTCATAATGATTACTTTATGATATCTGAGCTTAGAAATATCCAATGTATCACCAATACCTACTCCAAGTGCAGTAGTAATATCTTTAAATTCATTATTACCAAGCACCCTATCAATTCTATATTTATGTGTATTTATAATTTTACCTCTAAGAGGTAGTATTGCCTGTGTATGTCTATCTCTTCCCTGTTTGGCGCTTCCACCTGCAGAATCTCCCTCCACTATATACAGTTCACTATCTGCTGGATTACTACTAATACAATCTGCTAATTTCCCAGGTAATGTAGTGCTCTCTAGTGCACTCTTTCTAATTACAGCATCTCTTGCAGCCTTTGCAGCTGCTTTAGCCTTATATGCTAGTACTGCTTTATCTATAATTGCTTTTGCTTCTTTAGGATGTTCTTCAAAGTATACAAGTAACTCATCTCTAATGACTTTAGCTACCGCATTTTTAACCTCTGGATTATTTAACTTTATCTTAGTCTGACCTTCAAATTGAGGGTCCGTAACCTTAACAGAAATAACTGCAGTCAAACCCTCCCTAACATCATCCCCACTAAGAGATGTTGTAAGACCTTTGAGTAGTTCAGATTTTTGAGCATACGTATTAATAGCGCTTGTAAGTGCAGTCCTAAAACCTGAAAGATGTGTACCACCCTCAGGATTGATAATGTTGTTTGTATAGCATTTAACATTCTCATCCATAGCGTTTGTATACTGAATAGCCGCCTCTACTAGTACTCCCTCATTCTCTTTCTTAACATAGAAAGGCTCTTCGTTAATAAATTTTTCATCTATGTTCATAAAAAGAACATATGATTTTATTCCATCTTCAAAATACAGATCAAAAATCTTTGCATCTTTACCCTCTTGTACTCTCTCATCTTTAACAGATATTCTTAAACCTGCAGTAAGGTATGCATGCTGACGACACTTTTTAACAATCTCTTTAAATTCAAAATCTACTTCAGTAAATATCTGATCATCTGGTAAAAACCTATGCTCTGTTCCAGTAAGTTTTGATTTACCAATCTGTTTTACAGGATATTGAGGAACACCTCTTTTATATTCCTGTTGAAAAATACCTCCATCTCTTTGTACTGTAGTTATCATCCACTCTGACAAAGCATTGGTACACTTCATACCTACACCGTGTAAACCTCCAGAGACTTTGTATGCCCCCTCTTCAAATTTACCACCTGCGTGCAGGTTAGTCATAACGGTTTCAAGTGTAGAAACTTTTGTTTGTGCATGAGTTTCTACAGGTATTCCTCTACCGTTATCTTTAACAGAAAGTGAACCATCTTTATGTAAAGTAACCCATATTCTAGTACAGTATCCACCTATAGCTTCATCTACAGAGTTATCTAATATCTCAGTAAAAATATGGTGTAAGCCACCCCTATCGGTAGAGCCAATGTACATAGCTGGTCTTTTTCTAACAGCCTCTAATCCTTGCAATACTTGTATATTTGATGCTTGATAGCTACTCTTACTTGGCATTATATTTCTTCTTTCAAATTACTATTTTAATATCTTGTAAACAATCGCAATTCCTATTCTATATATTATAGGGCGAAATGTTAAGGGGTATACTTTACCTCTTTAAATGTAAAAACAGATTTTCAAGCACCAGTCGTTTGTTTCCATTAGCCTTTATTCTTTTCTGTGCAAGTAGTATCTGTTTTATATTTAAAGACACCTCTATTATACCTTTTTTCTCAATAAATTTCTCCTCTAAAAGGGCCTGATAGTAATGCTCTAGATTAGCAAGTAGCTCCTCTACACTACTCTTCTCTTTTGATATTACCTCTATCTTTGAGAAGGCCTCTATTAGATCCATAGAGAGTATATCAGGTTTTATAAAAGTTTCATTTTTTACAGTAACACTGTTTGTGTATATTTTTAAACATCTAGAAAGAACAGTAGGTAGTAAGCTCTTCTCTATCTGTGCAATTAGAATATATACTGTACTATCACTACTCTCCTCTAAGGTTTTAAGCAAAGAGTTTTGAGCTTGAACTGTAAGCTTATTAGCATCCAAGATATATGCAATCTGTACCCTCTCTTTAAAAGGAGAATACATCATCTCTTTCTGTAACTCTTTTATATCCTCTATCCCAATACTGTTAACCTCTCTTCCATCCACTATATGTACATCTGGATTACTGCTATCAAAAATTTCTAAATCTTTTATCTCTCTATTCCAAAGTTTAGAGAGTAATGGATTAAGAATATCGTATATATTTTTTCTATCATTACCTACAATTAGATATGTCATTGTGGTAGATTGTAACATATACAGATGTAATTTAATTAAAAAACAGCATGCCAATACAGATAAAGGAAATTACAGAAAGCACTATGTGGGACGAGTTTGTAAAAGCAAGTCCTAATTGTAACTTTATGCAATCTTGGAATTGGAGTTTGTTTCAAGAGATAGGGTTGGGAAGGAGGACTTTTAGATTAGGTTTTTGGAAAGAGAATGAGTTAGTAGCAGTAGCTACATGTTTTGAAATGAATCAAACTTTTGGTAAATATATTTACTGTTCAAGAGGCCCTATTCTTAAAGATTTAAACCCTACTCTCTTTAAGGAAGTACTAGAGGCGTTGATACATTTTTTCTCTACAAGAGAGTATGTATTTGTAAAAATAGATCCTGCGATAGAGGCACAAAACAGAGTGTCTCTTGTACCTTTTAATATTGGCTTTAAAAAATGTATTAACTACGTTCAACCAGAGACTCCTTGGATGATGGATCTGGTAGGAAGTACAGAGAAGGAATTTATGGAATGGTGTCAAAGTCACGGTATGCATAAAAACTATCCTACATATATTAGGAAGGCTAGAAAGTTAGGGTTAGAGGTAAAGTTCTCAAAAGAGTTACCAGATTGGAAGCTGTTTACTCACTATCTTAGTAAAAGCTCAGAGAGTAAAGAATTCGTTATTAGAAGGGCAGATTACTACCTAAAACAGTTAAAATATTTAGGAGAAGAGAATGAGGTAAGGTTAGCAATAGTGTCATATCAAAAAGAGCCTGTCGCTATGTTAATACTTTCTTTCTTTGGTGATGAAGTAGCATGTCTTTACAGCTGTCAAACTGGAATGCATCGCAAGATACGTGGAGCTATGTATCTTAGATGGGAGTGTATGCTTCAGGGCCAAAGAGAGGGTTTTAAATATTTTAACTCTTGGGATGTACTACCAGATGAGAAGTACTCACCTAAGAGTAAGAGATTTGGGTACTCAAATTTCAAAAGAGGTTTTGGTGGATACTTAGTAAGATATCAACGTACAGCAGATTATCCATTAAAGAAAAGAAAATATATATTGGTACAGCTATTAGATCTATACAGGAGTGTAAGATACTACAGAGATAGGTAGAATTACTTGTATTTTAGACTTGATTTTTATACACTGTATAGAAATATAAATTGAGTAACTGCCCATGTGGCTCAAGAGACCTTACTACACTACTTACAACAGAAAGGTGTAATCAGTGAAGCTGATGCAACAAAGGTGCAAATTGAAAGGACTAGAAGTCCTAAGAGTGAAGAAGCTGTAATAACGGAGATGGGGCTTGCCGATGCTGTTACAATTGCTAAGGCAAAATCAGAAATATTTCGTATTCCTTTTGTAGATTTAACAAAGATATCTGTACCAGAGAGTGTCATTGCTGAAGTCCCTATTGATAACCTAAAGAAGTATAGAACTGTACCTTTTGAAAGAGGTACCAACTATGTTAATCTCGCTATGCTTGATCCTTTTGATGTTCAAGCAACACAAGCACTACAAAGAAGATATCCACCTAATACAAAATTACAGGTATATATTACTACTGAAGAAGGCATCAACTATATCCTTGATAGGCGTATTGGTGACGTTATGAGTACAGAGGTTACAGAAGCTCTAGAGGATGTAGATGTCCCTGTACAAGACATTACTGCAGAAGATCCTGATTTCATTAATAGCGGGGATTTAAAGAATGCTCCTGTTGCAAGAATAGTGAACTCTATCATGCAGTATGCTGTTACATCAAAAAGCTCTGATGTGCATATAGAGCCTATGGAGAATAGACTAAGGGTAAGGTTTAGAATAAACGGTATTATGACAGAGCGTCTTGTACTTCCGAAAGTTTTAGCACCTGCTGTAGTCTCTCGTGTAAAGATTATGTCTAATCTAAAAATCGACGAGAAGAGAGTACCTCAAGACGGTAGATTCCAAGTAAGAATGAATACTAACAAGGTAGATATTCGTGTATCTGTAATGCCCACTATCTTTGGTGAAAAGGTTGTTATGCGTTTACTAGAATCGGATACTACGGGTATTACATTAGAGTCTACTGGGCTAAGGGGGAATGCATATAAAATATTTGTAGATGCTCTTAGTGTAACTAATGGGATTATACTTGTTACTGGACCTACGGGAAGTGGTAAAACTCGAACTCTTGCTTGTTCTCTCATTAAAGTCAATGATCCTAAAGTTAATATCATATCTTTAGAGAATCCTGTAGAAATTCGTGTACCAGGAGTTACCCAAGTTCAGATTAATCCTGATGTAGGGTTAACCTTTGCTACCGGTTTAAGATCTGTACTTAGGCAAGACCCTGATGTCGTAATGGTTGGAGAGATCAGAGATGAGGAAACTGCACAGCTTGCTGTACAGGCATCTCTTACTGGTCATTTAGTACTCTCAACTCTTCACACCAACAGTGCTCCCGCTGCAATCCCTAGGCTTTTAGATATGGGTATAGAGTCTTACCTACTTGCTTCCACTATAAGGGTAATAGCAGCACAGCGTTTACCAAGAAGAATTTGTTCTAACTGTATACAATCATATGTGGCTCTTCCTGAAGTAGTTGATAATCTTGTTTCAGTTCTTTCAGGTATAAAGGATTTTGATCTAGTTCAATATTTGAATAGAATGGTTGCTACTAAGAAACAGAGAGGTGAAGAAGGCTCTGCTGTATTAGAATTACCTCAGATTGGTCCTGATGGTAAACCAATAATTCACCTGTATAAAGGTGCGGGTTGTGATAGATGTGGTGGTTCTGGTTACTCAGGTCGTATCGGTATATTTGAAGTATTGGATGTGAATGAAAAAATAAGTAGAATGGTAATGGAAAATGTAACTGCTCAGGATATAGAGACAGAGGCAAAGAAGAATGGAATGATTACAATGACTCAAGATGGGTATCTAAAAGTGCTAGAGGGTATAACTAGCATTGAAGAAGTGTTAAGAGTGTCTAAAGAATAATTTTAGGATATAATGAATAACATGGATAATAATACTGCCCAAAATAATGGATTATCATATCCTGATCTATCACAAAGTGGTACTGCACAACAGCCATCTTCTAACCCTACTCCTGTAAATCCAACTTCTGATGATACTCAGATGTTAAGTGACCTTGCAAATCAGTTAAAGGAAATACAGAAAGCTGACACACAACCTGAGCACAGTTTACCAAAAGAGCAACCTGTAGACTCCGTACCAGAATTAACACAGATAAAACCAGAAGAAATAATTCCAGAACCTCCTGCACCTGTTGTTGATACACAGCCTGTACAGCCACAGGTAACGCCAGAGGTACCTCAAGTAAAGCCAGAGGAGATAATTCCTGAACCTTCTGCACCTGTTGTTGATACACAACCTGTACAACCACAAGTAACACCTGTAGTACCGGAGATAAAGCAAGAGGAGACAGCTCCTCAATCCCCTACTCCTACTGTTGATAATCAACCTAAATTTGATCTTCCAAGTCAACCAGCACCTGCTCCTACGAATATAATGACAGAGGATAGTATAGGGGTTGTAAAAAGCTCTCTTACAGACATCATGCCAGGAGAGAAAGTTCCTAGAGCTTTGCAAAGAACACCTAAAGAAAAGAATCTCTCTAAACCATTCACTACCCCTAAAGAAAACTTTAATACTGTTAGAAAGGATGTTCTAGCAAAACAGCAACCTGCTAAAGAGCAAGTTCTTGATGAAACACCAAAGCATTTGGGAGGAATAGATGAACTATTAAAATACGCTATTGAAAAAGGAGCCTCAGACTTACACATCAGTGTTGGTTACCCCCCTATCATCAGAGTAGACGGAACATTAGAGAATGTTAATGAGAGTATTGTTACTCCGCAGGATGCAGAGGAGTTAATTCTTCCGATTCTTACGGATGAGAAAAAAGAATTACTGGAAGTAAACAGAGAGATAGATTTAGCTTACTTCTATCAAGGTAATCAATCAGCAAGATTTAGGGTAAATGCATACTTTACAATGAAGAACCTTGCAGGAGCATTTAGATTAATTCCATCTAGAGTTAAAACAATTGAGGAGTTACTAATACCTCAGATATATCATAGATTCGGACAGTTAAAGCAGGGTTTAATCTTAGTTACAGGACCTACAGGTCACGGGAAGAGTACTACTCTTGCTGCAATATTAGAGGATATTAATAGGACTAGAAGTGTTCATATTGTAACCATTGAAGATCCAATAGAGTATGTATTTGAAGGTAAGAAAGCTTTAATCGATCAAAGAGAAATGAATGATGATACTCACTCATGGAGTATTGCCCTTAGAAGTGCTCTAAGACAGGATCCTGATGTAATTCTAGTTGGAGAGATGAGAGACTACGAAACAATAGCTGCGGCTATAACTTTGGCAGAAACAGGTCATCTTGTATTTGCAACACTACATACCAATAACTCTGCACAAACAATAGATAGAATAATAGATGTATTCCCTGAGAATCAACAGCCACAAATTAGATCTCAGCTTTCTAATATATTAGAAGCAATTGTGTCACAAAGATTAGTACCTCTTGATAAAGGGGGAAGAAGAGCAGTATCTGAAATACTGATTGCAAATCCTGCAGTAAGGAACCTCATTAGGGAGGGTAAAACACATCAGATAGATAATGTAATAAGAACAAGCTCTGATATTGGAATGGTATCTTTAGAAAGATCTCTTGTGAATCTTGTTAGAGAGGGAGTAATCTCAATAGAGAGAGCACAGGAGTACTCAATATATCCAGAAGAAGTTTTAAGATTATTAAAGAGTTAGTAAATGAAAAAATTTAGATACTCAGCTAGAGATAGCCAAGGTAAAGAGATAAAGGGAAAGATACAGGCTAGAGATAGGGATGCTGTAGGTGAGATACTTCATGATAAAGGATTGATAATTGTAAGTATTAAGGATGAGTTTGCAATAGATTTTGAAGAGTTAGCAGAGATAAATATAGGTGGTATACCTATGAAAGATAAGGTCGTGTTTATGAGACAGATGGCAACTATGGTAGGAGCAGGTTTACCTCTTACAAGAGCGCTAGAGATTATGGAACAGCAGATAGAGAATGGAGCATTTAGGAAAATAATATCTCAAGTAAAATCCTCTGTTGAATCGGGAGTGTCTCTTTCTGATTCTTTTAGACAAGCAGGAGAGGTATTTGATGATGTTACTCTTAACCTTATAGAGGCTGGAGAGTCTAGTGGTAATTTAGATGCAATTCTATCTAAATTAGCATTAGAGTTAGAAGAGAGTAAAAAGTTAGGAGATAAACTTAGAGGTGCACTTATCTACCCTATTATCATTCTTGTGGTCATTGTAGCAGTCATCGCTATGTTAATGTTCATTCTTGTACCATCAATGGCTGAGATATATGCAGACTTTGGAGCAGAGCTTCCATGGGTTACTACTGTACTCATAGATATGAGTAACTTTACACTTAAGTACTGGTGGGTAATTGTTGTAGTATTCTCTGTTGTAGGTTTTGGTGGAAAGGTGTACTTAGATACTCCAGGTGGGAAGAGGAATAAGGATAAGATTATGCTTAAGCTCCCTATCATTGGAGTAATAGTTTCTAAGATGCAATTGGCACAATTTACTAGATTACTAGCCCTACTTCTAGGAAGTGGTCTATCCATTATCAGAGCATTAGAGCTAACTGCACAATCATTAAGTAATCAGATGTTTAGAGATGTAGTAATGGCTTCAAGAGATGATGTCGAGAAGGGTGGCTCTCTTGCAATCCCCATCGCAAGGAGTGAGTACTTCCCCCTAATTGTAAGCAGTATGATTGCTGTAGGAGAAGAGACTGGAGAGTTAGATTCTGTTTTAAACAAAGTTGCAGAGTATTACAAAGATGAAGTGGATGTTGCTACTTCAAATATGTCTACTGTTCTAGAACCTCTCTTCCTTATTGTAATGGGCTTGGTGATTGCATTTATTGCTCTTGCTGTATATATGCCTATGTTCCAATTATCAGATGTTATGACTATGGTTGTTGACATTACATCTTTGATTGTGTAATTTTTAGTAGGAATTAATAAAAATTCTATATAAATTATTTATATTTAAAAACACAATGAATAGAAAATATTCAGCATTCACACTAGTAGAAATGCTTATAGTCATGGGTATTCTTATAATCCTTATGGCTGTTGGTATTACTGCAGGTAGATTTGCAATTAATAGAGCTAATGATGTAGCACATCAAAATGCAGCAGATCAGATATATACAGCAATGCAAGCATACTATACTGATAATAGAAGCTTTCCTCTTGCAGCTGATTTAGCCTCAGCAGCACCATACTTTCAAACTGCAATTGAAGATGGTGGGAAATTAAACCCTTATATGTCTTCTGGTGAGTTTACTGGAGGTACAGATGCAACATTTTATTACTATGTAGAACCATTAGTACAGCAAGAGGTTATGATATGTGTTTCTAAAGGAGGAATAAATGATGCTACTTACCGAGGATTTTACTGTACTGGGAATGCATTCGGTTCAGCAGTATCAGGTCCTGGTTCTATAGATTCTAAAGATGTTCCAAATAGTAAAGAAGATGCACATACAACGCCAGGTGGACAAGGTAGCTGGACAATTCAAGAGAATTGGATTGCAGATGATGGAAAATTTAAGGCTCAAGGAGCTTAATAGATAGAAAGAGAATAAATTTGTCTTTAACCCCCTCCCTTGAGGGGGTTTCCCTTTTATATAGATGTATATATAATGGGGTATGCATATATATCTTACAATAGTAATATTCTTTCTAGGTTTAGCAATAGCTAGTTTTTTAAATGCTCTGCTGTATAGAATAGATAATGGATATAAATATCCTGATATATA
>Ga0265293_10010868_pt1 | contig 12579 bp, 10 predicted proteins | sample Munlanlewell138R_FD_192505 | JGI IMG/M metagenome (GOLD analysis project Ga0265293, IMG submission 192505) | Leachate microbial communities from a municipal landfill in Southern Ontario, Canada - Leachate well 138R | ecosystem: Engineered > Solid waste > Landfill > Unclassified | place: Canada... | reverse complement strand
CGAAGCATGCTCAGGCACGCCCTGGTCAAGGCCCCGTGCTGACGTGCGGGCCAGGTTATAATGCTCAACTGGCGCTGGAGGTTAAGCTCGGTATTTACCGCGACCACCTGCCCGCGCTCAAGCTCTGTTTCAAGGGCCAGGCGGGATAGACAGCTGACCCCTAACCCTGCCTGTACCGCCTTCTTGATCGCTTCGGTGTGGCCGAGTTCTAAACGGCGCTCGAGCTGGTCTACATTGAGCCCAAGCGCCGCTTCAAATACCTCGCGCGTACCGGAACCAGGCTCGCGCATAATCCAGTTTTCATCCAGCAATTGCGCGCGCCTGACCAGTTTTGCGCTGGCCCACGGATGCTGCGGAGCGCAGATAACCAACAGTTCATCATCACGCCACGGAATGCACTCCAGCTCCACAGCGTGGCATGGTCCCTCAATTATCCCAACATCCAGCGCGGTGGAGGCCACCGCCTGCACCACCGCCTCGGTATTCCCCACCATCAGCTGTACCTGCGCACGCGGATAGCGCCGCACAAACTCTCCCATCAACAGTGGCAACACATAGTTACCGATGGTAGTGCTGGCTCCAATATGCAGATGCCCGATTGGTTCATCCCACGAGGTATCCAGCATAAGGCGCAGCTGCGCCACCCGACTGAGGATATCCTTGGCGCAGGGGAGCAACATCCGTCCTTTTTCGTTCAGATGCAGCTTCCGCCCCCGCCGTTGAAACAGTGGCCCGCCATGATATTCTTCCAACTGGGCCAGGGCCATACTGACCGCCGCCTGTGTCAGCCCCAACGCCTTTCCCGCTTCTGTTGCATGGCCTGATTCGGCCACGCGCACGAAAATCTCCAAGCGCCGCAATGTCAACATATGTCCTCCAGATTCTCTTCTGCTCTTTTTCGTTACATATAACCACCTGGTAGCAGCTGCTGCTCTCAGTATTGCATAAATATTATTTATGTTTTTGTAAAAAATTATCGATTTTTATTTATGTAAAGGCTCTGCTAACGTAACCATCAGATTCTATCCGAAACCTACGCGCGGAGACCTGATATGCCTAACACCGCAAAGATCACATTCATTATTGCCGCTGGATTCTGTCTGCTGCCGGGAATCAATCCAGCCGTCGCCCTGGGAATAGGGATACTCTTCGGCCTGATGGGGCAGAATCCATGGCCGCAGCTCAGCGCCAGAGCGAGCGGAATACTTTTGCAGACCGCCGTAGTCGGCCTCGGTTTCGGCCTGCCCCTCGCCCAAGTGTGGCAGGTAGGACGCGAATCGTTCAGCGTAACCATCGGCGGCATCCTCTTCACCCTCGGCCTTGGATATGTACTGGGGCGCCTGTTGCACATCCCCGCCCGCACCAGCATCCTGATTGCGTGTGGAACCGCCATCTGCGGCGGAAGCGCCATTGCCGCCATAGCCCCGACAATCCGCGCCAGAGATGACGAATCTGCTATCGCCCTGGCAACAGTCTTTACCCTCAATGCCATCGCGCTCGTCCTGTTTCCCTGGGTGGGACATTACTTAAGTATGGGGCAGGAACAGTTCGGCACCTGGGCCGGAATCGCCATTCATGATACCAGCAGCGTAGTGGGAGCAGCAGCGAGCTACGGCGACATCGCCCTCGAACGCGCCACCACCGTCAAGCTCACCCGCGCGCTGTGGATAGTGCCCCTGGCGCTTGCCGCAAGCACCCTGACCAGAACCGGGCAGCGCGTAAAAATCCCGCTGTTTATCGTACTGTTCATTGCTGCCGCCGCCATCCACACCCTCTTCCCCCAGGCACAACCTGTGTGGCAGATATTAACCACAGGGGCAAAGCATATTCTGGTGCTGAGCCTGTTCTTCATCGGCAGCGGCCTCTCCCGCACCCTGTTGCGTCAAGTGGGGCTGCGCACCTTTACTCAGGGAGGGCTGTTATGGTTGGCAATAAGTGGTATCACGGTAATGTTGGTGCAGATGGGGATTATTTGAAGTAGGCGGGGATAAGGACATCTTAAGTGAACCAGCAATGCAACCTTGATTGTATAAGTCGAGACGATGAATGCTGTATGAATTGCCAGCGAACAATGCACCACATTGCCTACATCTACTCAAAAATTAATAACCTTGAACCATCTCGCTTCTTATAGTACAAATATCACTTATTACAAAACTTATCTATTCAAGCTTTCCCAAGCCTTAGCCTAGAATCAAAACATTACATGGAGTTATCAAAAATAGAACTTCGGTTATTGAAGATTACACCAAGTTTTTTCAATGTAGAGAGAAACCGCAGTCTTAGCAGGTATGTGCCAAAGCAAGCTTCTGAGGGCTATTATCCGGTGGCCTGACCTTGAACTGCAATCTGCGCAATTCGTTATTGATTTTGACTTGTCCACTCTGGATGAAAAAGGTGTTTGGGCAACAGCTACTGTGGGTCTTTATGATGAGCAGGGGAAGCTCTGGGTCGGTAAAGATCTCTCTTATATCATTGTTGATTGGAGAGAACAAAATAAGGCTGACTCCAGGATTAACATTACAACGAATGAGTGGAGTTGATGCTTTTATGATTTATTACGCTCGCAAAGACCAGGAATTGCAAGACCATCTTACAGAGACCGCAACACTTGCAAAAGCATTTGCCAGAGTTTTTGGCTGTGAGAATGCTGGCTATTTGGCCGGTCTGCTACACGATTTAGGGAAATACACCCAAGCTTTTCAAGTCTATCTGAAACGGAGCCTGAGAGGTGAAGAAGTAACTCGTGGCGAAGTCATTCATGCCTTACAAGGTGCAAAATTAATAGAAGAAACAATTAAAGATCACTTAATTTCGGACATCATCGGCAATGTCATTGCAACACACCATGGTGGATTGTTCGATAATATTGCCGACGGTGAAAGGACATTGTCCGTCAAAACCAATAAGTGTGAAGATAAACTCCATTACGCTGAAGCTGTAAAAGAATTTTTTCCCAGCATCGACGAAGTAGAATTGAAAACGGAAATTTTGAGTTTTTGTCAGACAAGCCAAGCGAAAAAACTGAATCCGTCTTTCATGCTGCACCTTCTGACGAAGGCGATTTATTCCTGCGTTGTGGATGCTGATAGATGCAACAGCGCGGATTTGAAAATTAACGACTCAATAACTAATTGGGTGGATTTAATTCAACGACTCGAAGATCATCTGAGTTCTTTTTCCGATGAGAGTGGCATCAATAAAGTCCGTAAGAATATATCGGCGCAATGCCAACAAGCGAGTAGTCGGCAACTGGGAATTTACACGTTGTCTGTTCCAACCGGAGGAGGAAAAACGCTGTCGAGCATACGCTTCGCCTTGAAGCATGCTAAAAAGCATAACTTGAAACGCATTATTTACATTATCCCTTATCTATCAATCCTCGACCAAACTGCGGCCAAAATGCGCGAAATTTTTTCGGATGACAGTGGTGAAGTGATTTTAGAACATCATTCCAACATCGAATTGCAGGAAGATGACTATGCCGAGGAGCAGTACCGCCTGTTAACTTCCCGCTGGGACAGCCCGATTATTTTGACTACGATGGTTCAGTTTTTAGAAACGATTTACAGCAACAAAGCGTCAAAGCTCCGCAAGTTTCATAATATGTCGGAGGCAGTTCTGATTTTTGATGAAATACAGGCTCTACCAATAAAGTGCGTCCATCTGTTTAACGAAGCGATCAACTTTCTGCAAACCTTCGGAAGCTCAACCATTCTTCTCTGTACGGCTACACAGCCGCATCTTCATAAGACGGAGCGCCCGGTACTACTATCTGACAAACCAGATATTGTCAGGATTGCACCGGACGCGTTGAAGCTTTTTGAGCGAGTTCACATTGAAGATAAGACCCAACCTGCTATGGATCACGAACAAATTGCCGAGTTGGTCAAAGCGCAAATAGAACAGGGTAAAAGCACACTTGTTATTCTGAACACCAAAGGTGATGCGCTTAAAGTGTATGAAAAATGCAAGCTAATTGAGTGTGAGAAAGCATTTTTGACGACCGACCTCTGCCCCGCTCATCGGTTAAATGTTCTTGATCGATTACGAAAAAATCTGGACCCCAAAACAAAGCGAGTAACATTGTGCGTCAGTACGCAACTAATTGAGGCAGGCGTAGACATATCGTTTGACTGTGTAATTCGCGCTGAGGCCGGTATGGACAGCATTATTCAGGCGGCTGGGCGTTGCAACCGCAATCAAGAGAATCCAACACCACAGTCAGTCTTTGTCGTCAATGTCAAAGGTGAAAAACTTTCACGGTTGCAGGAAATCAAGGATGGCAAGAATATTACGGCAAGAGTGTTACGTGAAAATCAAGGCAAGGTTGTGTTGAGCGATGAAGTGATTGATCAATATTATCAATATTATTTCTATGACCAGCAAAAAGGTAAGAATATCGGAAAAATGGATTTCAGGTCAAAAGATGGCAATACAACGATCTACAATTTGCTCAATGATAATCCATTGGGGACAGTCGCCTACCGGAACCGCAACAACAGGAATTACACTGGCTTGCCCAGTGCTTTCCGAACTGCCTCGGATGCATTCTCCGTGATTGAGGGCGTCCAGATCGGCGTTGTTGTCCCTTATGGCGATGCACTGCAACTCGTTGATGCATTTCAAAGTAGTTACAATCCGAAACAAAAAATGCGCATTTTGAAACAGCTGCAGAAATACACGGTCGCGGTATATTCACCTACTTTCAATGAACTAAAACAGGCCGTTAGTATTGTGAGTGACTCTTTTTATTTGCTAAGTCCTGATTATTACGATGCGGAAGAACAAGGGTTGAAGCGTGAGGCTATGTTTTCTTTGTTGAATGCGTAATTAAGGGGAGGTATCAGGATGGTTAAAATACGTAACTCAGTTGAATTCAAGATCACGGGACGATACGCCCTGTTTGCTGATCCTATTACACGGATTGGCGGAGAGAAATTCTCTTATCAGATTCCGACCTACCAGGCCATAAAAGGGATTCTTGAAAGTGTGTATTGGAAGCCGACTTTTGTTTGGTATATCGATGCCGTACGGGTCATGAAAAAGATTCAGACCGAGTCCAAAGGCATTAAACCATTAAAAATGAATGACGGGGGTAAAAACGAACTCTCCTACTACACCTATTTGCGGGATATTGAATACCAAGTTCTTGCTCATTTTGATTGGAATTACCAGCGCGAAAACCTTAAAGACGACCGTAATGAGCACAAGCATCACAACATCGCCAACCGCTGTATTGAAAAAGGAGGACGGCGAGACGTTTTCCTCGGCACACGGGAATGCCAAGGATATGTTGAACCCTGCATTTTTGGTGAAGGTGAAAGTGATTATGACTGCTATGGTGAACTTGATTTCGGTGTGCAGTTTCACGGATACGACTATCCCGATGAAACAGGAAAAGACGAACTGGTTGTTCGTTTGTGGAGAGCCAAGATGAAAGATGGTCTCATTGAGTTCCCAATGCCGAAAGACTGCGACTCTTCTTTGCGACGTTTTATCCGCAAGATGTCGGCAAAAGAATTCGAGACTAACCGGAACTTTTTACTTATCGATAACGATCCTGCTATAGCGGATTTATTATCGGAGGGATAATTATGAGTTTCTGGCAAAATTTGGTGGACAGTTACGACAAAAACGCTGATGCGTTAAAAACAACCTATCCTCTTTCGACAACATCTATTTCTAACAACAGTGATATTATTGCCGTAATTGTCATTGATGGTAACGGTAATTTTCAAAAGAAGAGTTCTTATGCGGCAAAAATTGAAAAGGTAAAAAAAGATAAAAAAGCAGGAAACTATATTACTCCTCCAATTTCCATCACGATCCCGGTTACGGAAGAAAGTATGGGAAGGTCAAGCGGTATTTGTCCACATCCTGTTTTTGACCAATACGGATATCTGAAAGGAGACGGCAAGAAATATGACGCCTATATCACTCAACTGAAAGATTTTGCTGAATCCACATTTGCAACCAAACAGATTGAGGCAATTTATAAGTATGTTGGGAAGCGAAGCATCGCCACAGACTTATCGGAAATGGACCCGAAAGACAAAACATATATTATTTTTCAGGTTGAAACGCCTGGCAATCCCCAAACGAAGGTTTGGGAAAACGAAATATTTTACAGTGCGTGGCATCAATATTATCTGGCTGAAAAAAGAAAAAAAGCCACCAAGAAAAAATGCGCTGAAGAAGAATTGGAAATCAATAAAAAACTATCTTCTGCTGAAAAGAAAAACTTAAAAGAACTAATTCAACTGAAAGATATGATATCGCTGGACTATATTACAGGTGACGAGCACCAGCCTATTGCTACATTCCATCCCAAAAAAATTTCCAACGCCACGGCAAACTCAAAGCTTGTTTCAGATAACGATAAAACAAACTACACCTTTCGAGGGAAATTCAGCGAATCTTTTGAAGTTGTTTCAATTGGGTATGAAACCAGTCAAAAAGCCCACCAGTTTCTGCGGTATCTCATAAATGACCGAGGATATTTCTGTGGCGAGCAAGTAATTCTATCCTTCACTGTTGGCTCCACAAAGAAATTATTGCCACCACCCGTTGAAGACGGAAGCCTTTCAGCTTTTATGCTGGCATCAAAAACTCAAACCCAAACTGAAAGTGACTCGCAAATTGTTCTTAGTGCAGAGACAGGTTTTGACTACGCTGATGCACTAAAGAATGCGCTTTCCGGCTTTAGATACGGCAACAACTTAGAGAGACATAATAAAACAGCGGTGATTACACTGGATGCAGCGACAACGGGGCGCTTAGCCATCACTTTTTACCGTGAATTAGACCGAAGCGAATATCTCGAAAAAATAGCAGACTGGCATTATGGCTGTAAGTGGAATCAAAAGTTCTGGGACAAAGAAAATAATAAATATGTTCCTTACAGGGGGGCACCGTCTGCAGATAAAATAATTGAGGCGGTTTATGGCAAGCCTCGCGGCAGAAAAGATGAGAGCTATATCAAAATTAAAAAAGCAGCAAGAGAACGTTTGATTCGCTGTATTTTTGATGGAGCGTTTTTACCAAAAGATTATGTAGTGGCAGCTGTCCGGCGGACTTCCTGTCCCTTGGGAATTACAAAAGATGGGAAGTTTGACCGCAATGGTTTTGAACGAATTCTAGCAACGACATGCGCATTGATACGTAAACATTATCAACAAGGTGGGAAGGAGGATTTCAAATTGAGCATAGAACTCGAAAGAGCGGATCGTGATTATCTTTACGGCAGACTGCTTGGCGCAGCGGATAAATTGGAGGAATACGCTCTCTACAAAAAAAATAATAGCCGCATTGTGACTGCGGCGATCCGTCACATGCAAACCTTTGCCCAACATCCGTTTAGAGCTTGGCAAACGATTCACAGCTGTCTAAATCCGCATATCCAAGCAGTAAAAGGCGGCTTTGCATTTAACGAAATTCAAGAGATTATGCAGCAGTTTATCTCTGGGGATTATGAAAAAAATACGCCGCTGAATGGCTCGTATCTTATTGGGTATTACCACGAACGAGCTTACATAGACAGTCTTGTTAAAAAAGCAACTGACAAAAAGGAATTAACCGTGAACGGCGAACAGGAGGCAAACAATGACTAATAGTAAAACGCTTTCGAACAAAATAGATTTTGCGGTGATAATCTCAGTGAATCGAGCGAACCCGAACGGAGATCCATTGAACGGTAACCGTCCCCGCCAAACCTACGATGGTTACGGTGAAATTTCAGACGTTTGTCTAAAACGAAAAGTTCGCAATCGTTTGCAAGATATGGGTCAATCAATCTTTGTTCAGTCAGATGACAACCGCGCTCAGGGGGATGAATTCCGTTCTCTTAATGACCGCTTTAATGCTGCAAAACTTACAGATACGAGAAGTGACTCGTGCATGAAATGGTTTGATGTTCGTGCTTTTGGTCAAGTCTTTGCGTTTAAAAAGAAAGGGGCGGGGAAAAAAGGCAAGGATGTGGATAATTCGGAGGAAAATACGGATGCGGTTTCCATTGGAATCCGAGGGCCCGTAACCATTCAGAGTGCGTTTAGCGTTGAGCCGATCACGCCAGATAGCTTGCAGATTATCAAGAGTGTCAATCTTGAAACCGAAAAAAACCCAGACAAAAAGGCCTCGGACACTATGGGGATGAAGCACCGTGTTGATAAAGGAATTTATGAGACCTACGGTGCCATCAATACCCAACTTGCGAGCAAAACGGGTTTTTCTGATGACGATGCAGAGCAAATCAAAAAAGCTCTGCAGACCCTGTTCGTCAACGACGTTTCTTCTGCTCGGCCAGAGGGAAGTATGGAAGTGTTAAATGTTATTTGGTGGAAGCACAATTCACCCTTAGGACAATATTCGTCGGCCAAAGTGCATCGCTCTCTCACTGTTAATCCGGATGGTACTTTCGTAATCTCCGAGCTGAAAAATCTGAATCCTGAGATTCTTGATGGACTTTAAATGTGCCCAGAATCCGATTACATCATGCTCTCGGCCTTGCAACACTACATGTTCTGCCCGCGCCAGTGTGCATTGATCCACATTGAACAACAATGGGCGGAAAATCGCTACACTGCGGAAGGACAGGTGCTGCACGAACGGGTGGATAGTCATGAGAAAAGCAAGATCGGCGGGGTGCGTAGCGTGCGCACCCTGCCGATTCGTTCTCGCCGGTTGGGATTGAGTGGGCAAGCTGACGTGGTCGAATTTCACGCAGATGGGACGGTCTTGCCTGTAGAGTATAAACGCGGGCGCCCAAAAAAAGATCAGTGCGATGAGGTGCAGCTATGCGCTCAAGCCCTGTGCCTGGAGGAAATGCTGGACGTTGAAATTGCGCAAGGTGCACTGTTTTACGGCCAAAAGCGCCGTCGTCAAGCGGTTGTGTTTGACCCTGCTTTACGCGAACTTACTATTTCAACTACGCAAAAGGTACATGAACTGATTGATCAGCAAAAAACACCGCCAGCCATCTATTCTAAGAAGTGCGATCAGTGCTCTTTGCTGCACTTATGCCTGCCGCGCAGCTGCGAAAAACAACGTTCGGTGCGACGCTATCTGGCGGCTATGATCGGGGGAACCGAATGAGAAAAATGTTGAATACCCTCTATGTAACCACCCAGGGGACCTACCTGCACAAAGAGGGGGAAACCGTGGTTGTTCGGGTTGAGCAGGAAAACCGACTGCGGCTGCCCATCCATACCCTGAGTTCCATCGTCTGCTTTGGCAACGTGCTGTGTAGCCCCTTTCTCCTCGGCCACTGCGCCAAAAATGCCGTGTCCGTCAGCTTCTTGACAGAATACGGCCGCTTTCTCGCACGGGTGCAGGGGCCGGTGTGTGGCAATGTGCTGTTACGGCGCGAACAATACCGCCAGGCCGATTGTGAAAAAACATCCGCCCGCCTCGCAAGCATGTTTGTTCTGGGCAAGATTACCAATTCCCGCACCAGTTTGCAGCGGGTGTTGCGCGATCATCAGGAAAAGACAGCTCAGACAGATATTGAACGAACCTGCCAAACCTTCACCCGCTACAGTCAACGCTTATTGACCGAAGATGATCTTGAAACGGTGCGCGGTATAGAAGGACGCGCCGCCAGGGATTACTTTGACCAGTTTGACCATCTCATTGTCGCCCAGAAAGAGGCCTTTGCGTTCTCGGGGCGGAACCGTCGTCCTCCGCTTGATCCTGTCAATTGTCTGCTCTCTTTTATCTATTCGCTCCTGGCCCACGATGCACGCTCCGCACTTGAAACCGTGGGTCTTGATCCAGCTGTAGGTTTTCTGCATCGTGACCGACCAGGACGTTTCGGGCTCGCCCTTGATCTGATGGAAGAATTTCGCCCGATGCTGGCGGATCGACTCGCCTTATCTCTAATCAATCTTGGTCAGGTCAAAAAAAAGAACTTCACCATAACTGAATCCGGGGCGGTTACCATGAGTGACGAGACACGTAAAACCCTGCTGGTTGCCTACCAGAAACGCAAGCAGGAAGAAATTGAGCACCCCTTTTTAAAAGAAAAAATTCCTCTGGGAATGGCCTTGTATTCCCAGGCTCAGCTACTCAGTCGCTATTTACGCGGTGATCTGGATGAATATCCACCATTTCTCTGGAGGTAACCATGATGGTACTGGTCAGCTACGATGTGGCAACAACCTGCCGCACCGGAGCACGACGCTTGCGGCGCGTAGCCAAAATATGCAAAAATCATGGGCAACGCGTTCAGTATTCTGTATTTGAATGCATTGTCGACCCCGCCCAGTGGACCCAAATGCGCCGCCAGCTTGTCGACGAGATTGATGAAAAGCAAGACAGTTTGCGTTTCTATTTTTTAGGCTCGAACTGGCATAAGCGGATAGAACATGTCGGAGCTAAAGAAAGCATTGACCAGGAAGGCCCTTTAATCGTCTAGCGAACCCCAAGTGATCCACAATTCCCCGGCAGGTTCGCGCATCTGTAAACACATGAAAATTAAGACATAATATCCAAGAGGCTACATACTGTTGAGTTTTTGGGCTATCCGCAAACACGTTCGCATTTTTAAAGAAAATTACAAAGTAAAATCACGCTGTTAACAGCGTGCAGTCGCGCCCCCCGCGGGCGCGTGGATTGAAACTCCGAGCGGGTGAAAACCTTAACTCAGGAAGCCAACGTCGCGCCCCCCGCGGGCGCGTGGATTGAAACAATAGAACCGTTGAGCGCGCGCGAGTTTATATCTGCAAGTCGCGCCCCCCGCGGGCGCGTGGATTGAAACTGCTCGGTGACGGCACTACCCCGAACCTGTCAGGGTCGCGCCCCCCGCGGGCGCGTGGATTGAAACACCTTGTATTCAGTTTTTCCTATGTAACTCTATCGTCGCGCCCCCCGCGGGCGCGTGGATTGAAACAATTTGTACCGCGTGGAAGATGGCGACCGCATACCGTCGCGCCCCCCGCGGGCGCGTGGATTGAAACTGCTACCATCTACCAGCGTCAAGGCGCAATGGTGTCGCGCCCCCCGCGGGCGCGTGGATTGAAACAACGGCAGTGTTAGCAAGATTACCGCTTGGCTTACGTCGCGCCCCCCGCGGGCGCGTGGATTGAAACAATAAACGCATTGCGCGACAGGGACAAACTAAACGTCGCGCCCCCCGCGGGCGCGTGGATTGAAACTTGGAGCGTAACAGAATAAATGCTATCTCCTGCTTGTCGCGCCCCCCGCGGGCGCGTGGATTGAAACTTCAGGTGGACGGAGCACACCGTAAACTCGATTAGGTCGCGCCCCCCGCGGGCGCGTGGATTGAAACAATTGATGCCACTGACTTTGAAGGTCGCAACACTGTCGCGCCCCCCGCGGGCGCGTGGATTGAAACAATCAATGAGTACGCCCGAGGCCATTCGTTCACGGTCGCGCCCCCCGCGGGCGCGTGGATTGAAACGCTTAGTGCATCGCCGGGCTTGATGATATCGTCTGTCGCGCCCCCCGCGGGCGCGTGGATTGAAACGCTTAATGTAGCTTATTGATTCCGGCCTTGCGTTGGTCGCGCCCCCCGCGGGCGCGTGGATTGAAACTACTAACGCGGCATTGGGGTTTATTTGCCCCATAGTCGCGCCCCCCGCGGGCGCGTGGATTGAAACACCCACTTTGCGTCAAAGTCTGATTTGAACGACAGTCGCGCCCCCCGCGGGCGCGTGGATTGAAACCGTGGCCCTGGCTCAATTTGTAGCATCAATCTCTGTCGCGCCCCCCGCGGGCGCGTGGATTGAAACGCCACTAACGTAGCCTCGTCAGCGATAGTTCGCTGTCGCGCCCCCCGCGGGCGCGTGGATTGAAACTTTGATCATGCTTCCCGCTTTTTCCTGGTACCCCGTCGCGCCCCCCGCGGGCGCGTGGATTGAAACATTTTACCTATAGCGGCTTCGTGGGTTTTTGTGGTCGCGCCCCCCGCGGGCGCGCAAGTCAAATTCATACTTGCCGCGCTTTCCTATCAACTCTTTGAACCCATCATATTGGCCTATGTTGTCGTACGGTTTGAGCATCCGGTCGGACATGTCATCACCAAACAGACGGGGAATCCTCACATGCCCTTTGGTTTTGCATCCTCGCAATATTTGTTTCTTATATCCTCCTGAACCTCCGACGGAAGAGACGCAAACGTGTCTACAACGATCGACATTGAGATCCAGAACTTTCTCAAAAACCCGTCGCGACAGCGCTCTGGCTCGTTCAAGTCTGGCCTGTGCGCTGGGGCACAAAGCATGCCTGGAAGGCTACAGCGTTACCTATCTGCGCCTGCCGCGCTTGTTTGAAGAGCTACGCCTGGCCAAGGCAGATGGACGTTACGGCAAGCTCATGCTGGGGTACGCCCGAACAGACCTGCTGATTCTGGATGACTGGGGGCTGGCACCCATGTCTGATCTGCAACGCCGGGATCTACTCGAAATGCTCGAGGATCGCTATGGTAAACGCTCAACCATTGTCACAAGTCAGCTGCCGGTTACTGCGTGGCACGATGCCATTGGAGATCCTACTCTGGCAGATGCCATTCTCGACCGGCTCGTACATAACGCTTACAAAATTGAACTGAAGGGAGATTCG
>Ga0265293_10010867_pt1 | contig 12580 bp, 10 predicted proteins | sample Munlanlewell138R_FD_192505 | JGI IMG/M metagenome (GOLD analysis project Ga0265293, IMG submission 192505) | Leachate microbial communities from a municipal landfill in Southern Ontario, Canada - Leachate well 138R | ecosystem: Engineered > Solid waste > Landfill > Unclassified | place: Canada... | reverse complement strand
AAAATCTCCTCTGCGTAGGTTATTTGAGGCCAACTCAACTTCTCTGCTACCTGAGGACCAACTTGTGCCGTATCTCCATCTATAGCTTGTCTTCCTGCTAATACCAAATTGGGCTGAAGCTTGCCAATTGCCATTGAGAGTGCATATGAGGTGGCTAAGGTGTCTGCACCCGCAAATTTCCGATCGGTAAGTAAGATACCTCCATCGGCTCCACGATAATAGCCTTCACGAATAATTTCGGCTGCTCGAGCCGGCCCCATAGTTAGAAGTAGAACTTCGCTATTGGGTATCTGCTCTTTAATTTTTAACGCCATCTCTAAAGCGTTTAAATCTTCTGGATTGAAGATAGCGGGAAGTGCGGCACGATTAACAGTGCCATCTTCCTTCATGGCATCTTTACCCACATTACGGGTATCGGGAACCTGCTTTGCCAAGAGGAGAATTCTAAATTTTTTATCCATATTTATAAGCTGTGATTATGCTTCTGGGGAGTTTTTCCCAAAATTAAATGGAATCTTTACTTGGGGAGAGTTGTGTAGAGTAATCTCTCCAAATTGATTTTCAAACTTTGCTATATTATCCTGTAGAGCGAGATATAGCCGCTTGGCATGTTCGGCATTCATGATAATTCTATTGTTTACTTGGGCTTTTGGAACCCCAGGCATCATTCTTACAAAGTCTAAAATAAATTCACTTGAAGAGTGTGTGATAATTGCCAGATTAGAATAAGAACCTTGTGCAATATCTGCTTTTAGTTCTATATTTAGCTCATTGTCAGCGTTCATAGTAGTATAATAATATTGTTGTTTAGACAAAGATACTATTTTTCTTAAGTTTGAATTGCTTCACTTTTTTTAAAAGATTTAGTTTTGTAATTTTACATTTTAAATTAGAGTTCAATTCAGATGGAGATTCCTTCAAAGTACTCACCTACAGAGATAGAGGAGAGATGGTATCGAGTGTGGGTAGAGAGAGGTTATTTTAACTCGCAACCAGACCACAGAGAGCCCTACACAATAGTTATTCCCCCACCAAATGTGACTGGGGTATTGCATATGGGACATATGCTCAACAACACAATACAGGATCTTTTGGCAAGAAGAGCCAGAATGTTGGGTAAAAATTGTTGCTGGGTCCCCGGTACCGATCACGCCTCAATAGCTACAGAGGCTAAAGTGGTTGAGAAGCTTAAGAGCGAAGGGGTTGAAAAGAGTTCGCTAACTCGAGATCAATTTTTAGAGGAGGCGTGGAGTTGGAAAGAGAGACACGGAGGGATAATTTTAGAGCAGCTTAAAAAATTGGGAGTCTCTTGCGATTGGGATCGGCTTCGCTTTACAATGGATCAAGAGATGAGCTCAGCAGTAATTAACTCATTTTTATATTTTTACAAAAAAGGGCTCATTTATAGGGGTATTAGAATGGTCAACTGGGATCCTGTTGGGCAAACTGCCGTTAGTGACGAAGAGGTGATACACCGTGAGACCCCCTCTAAACTATACTACTTAAAGTACTATATATCGGAAGATGGGGTTGGAACCGAAGAGTATCTTACTGTAGCTACAACCCGCCCCGAAACTATAATGGCAGATAGTGCACTTTGCATTCATCCCCAAGATAAAAGATATCAACATCTAAAAGGGAAAAAGGTAGTTATTCCACTTATAAATAAAGAGATTCCTATTATAGAGGATAGCTATGTAGAGATGGAATTTGGCACAGGCGTGCTAAAAATTACTCCAGCCCACGATATAAACGACTATAAAATTGGATTGGAGCACAACCTTCCCTCTATCGATATTTTTGACCAATACGCAAAATTAAATGAGAGTGCCCAAATTTTGGTTGGAGAGGATCGATTTGTAGCGCGAAAGAAAATAGTAAAGATGTTAGAGGAGTCCGGCTCTCTTATTAAAGTTGAAGAGCACTCCTCACAAATTGGCTTTTCGGAGAGAACCGATGCTGTAATAGAGCCCCGTCTCTCACTTCAGTGGTTCCTAAAGATGGAGGAGTTAGCTGCCCCTGCCCTTAAAGCGGTATTGGATAAGCGGATTAGGTTGGTTCCCGAAAAATATACAAACACCTACCGACACTGGATGGAGAATGTAAAAGATTGGTGTATCTCGCGTCAATTGTGGTGGGGACAACAGATTCCCGCTTGGTATCTCCCCTCCGGAGAGGTTGTGGTTGCTAAAAACAGTGAAGAGGCACTTGCCGAAGCTAAAAAGATCGATCCCACTATAACTGCCGATACCCTTATTCAAGATGAAGATGTGTTGGATACATGGTTCTCATCTTGGTTGTGGCCCATATCGGTCTTTGATCCACAAAAGCCCGGTTTCCCCAACAAGGAGCCAAATAGAGATTTGGCCTACTACTACCCTACAGACGATTTGGTAACTGCCCCCGAGATTCTTTTTTTCTGGGTTGCCAGAATGGTTATGGCAGGGCTGGAATTTTGCCACGAGGTGCCATTTAAAACTGTTTATCTCACTGGAATTGTTAGAGATAAGATGGGGAGAAAGATGTCTAAATCATTGGGCAACTCTCCCGATCCCATAAAATTGATTGAGGAGTTTGGGGCCGATGGGGTAAGGGTGGGAATGTTACTCTGTAGTAGCGCCGGAAATGATATTCTTTTCGATGAGAGTCAGGTAGAGCAGGGGAGAAATTTTGCAAATAAAATATGGAATGCCTTCCGTTTAGTAGAGGGGTGGGAGGGTTCAAGCGAAGTTGAGATTACCCCCCAAGCGGCAAAGGGGATAGAGTGGTTTGACCATCTGCTACAGGAGTCTATAGCAAAGATCGATGAGCACTTCAGCCACTATCGTCTCTCAGATGCCCTTATGCTCCTATATAAACTCTTTTGGGACGATTTCTGCTCTTGGTATTTGGAGATTGTTAAGCCCCCCTATTCAGAACCTTTAAACCAAGAAGTTATAAATTCAACCAAACTCTTTTTCGATACTCTTTTACGGCTGCTCCACCCCTTTATGCCCTTTATTACCGAAGAGCTTTGGCAAAAAATTGAGAAACGGAGCGAAAATGAGAGTATCACCCACTCACCCGTTCCAACTCCCAAAAATTTTGATAGAGAGCTGATAGATAGATTTGAAGTGACTAAGGGGATCATTACCAATATTAGAAATCTAAGACACTCAAAGGGGATTTCAGCCAAAGAGCCACTCACACTCTATATCGAAGGTGATTTTGATTGGACTCTCTCCTCTCTAATAGAAAAGATGGCCAATGTAGAGAAGATTTACACTATGGAAAAGAGGAGAGATGAGCAGAGTGGCAGCTCCTTTATAAGCGGTACCCTACAACTATTTATTCCGTTGGAGGGGATGTTGGATCTTGAGAGGGAGTTAGAGAAGATAGAGAGTGAAATAGCCAGATTAAACAGGTTCATTATCCCAATCAAGGGAAAACTCTCCAATACAAAATTTTTAGATAGCGCCCCTCAAAATATTGTAGAGAGGGAGAGAAAAAAACTTAGCGATAGCGAAATTAAGTTGGCAGCGCTATTGGAGATGAAGCGTGATTTAACAAAATAGTTATGTATGTACACGAAGCCTCGTTAGAGGTACGATATTACGAAACCGACTTGATGGGTATTGTGCATCACTCCAACTATATTCGATATTTTGAGTATGGAAGGAATAGGGCACTTGTAGATTTGGGCTTTCCTATAAAAGAGGTAGAGCAGAGGGGGGTTATGATGCCTGTTATAGAGGTAAATTGTTTTTATAAATTACCTACTTACCAAGGAGATATACTCAAAATTGTAAGTACAATTAAGGAACTTCCCAAAGTTAAACTTAAAATCGATACAGTTATTTACAATCCGGCGGGGGAAGTAGCCTCATACGGTTCGGTGGTATTGGGCTTTATAAATAGCACAACTCGCAGAGCAATAAGGGCTCCCAAATTTGTAATAGATCTATTTGAACCATACATTGAACAATCTAAATAAGATATTATGTATAATTTTTTAGCAATTGGAACTCAGGAAATTATTATTATTGCATTAATCGTTTTATTGCTTTTTGGCGGTAAGAAAATTCCTGAACTTATGAAAGGTCTTGGAAAAGGGGTAAAATACTTCAAAGAGGGGGTAAAGGGAATTGAGGATGAGATTAATGAATCTGTGAACTCCAATGCCGATGAGCAAAAGGGAGAGAAAGGAAAAAAATAGGGAGTAGAGGAGGGTGAAAAAAGAGGATTTGACTTTTTGGGACCATTTGGATGAATTGAGGGGGGTACTCTTTCGCTCTGCTCTTTCTGTACTATTCTTCTTAGTGATAATCTTCCCCTCTAAATCGTTCCTCTTCGATAAGATTATTTTTGCTCCAACATCGGAGGATTTTATTCTCTTCAAATGGTTTAATAGTTTAAGCCAAATGGTAGGTCTCTCCTCCCAAGAGATTTCTCACTTTAGGATCGAGCTGATAAATATTGAGCTCCCATCACAATTCTTCACACATATCAATGTATCTATTCTACTCTCTCTTATATTATCTGTCCCTTATATTCTCTATCAAGTTTGGACATTTATTAAACCCGGTCTATACGAAAAAGAGAGAGATAGCATTAAAAGAGGATTTGCCTTTGCTTCAATTCTCTTTTTTATAGGCGTTCTTGTAGGTTATTTCTTTGTATTTCCTTTGACACTAAGATTTTTGGCAACCTATCAAGTTAGTAGCAAAGTAGTAAATCAAATTTCACTCCGCTCCTATATCGCTATGTTTTCGTGGCTGATCTTTATAATGGGGGTAGTATTTGAACTGCCGGCTCTTGCTCTAATACTCTCAAGGATGGGTGTGGTGAGTAAAACAACTCTAAAGAGATATAGAAGATATGCATTTTTGGCATTAATGATCCTTTCGGCAGTTATCACTCCCAGTGGCGACGCCTTTACCCTTATGATTGTGGGTATCCCTCTCTATCTCCTTTATGAATTTAGCATTTTAATCTGTCGTGATTTCAATTAACTCCCTCTCTGTTCTATTTGGGGGAGAGCCTCTCTTCTCAAATTTAAACTTCCATATATCCGAAAGCGACCGAATAGGGTTAGTTGGAAAGAATGGATCGGGTAAAAGTACTCTATTGAAGATAATTGCAGGTGTTATGGAACCGAGTAGCGGTGGTGTAGGAATCTCTTCGGAGAGAAGTGTAGGGTATCTTCCCCAACTTATTGAATATAGAGTTGAAGAGAGTATAATGGAGGCAGCCCTCTCCTCTTTTAAGAGCCTCCTCTCACTTGAGAGGGAGTTAGAGAGGGTTAATTTAGAACTTTCCAAAGTAGAAGAGTGGAGTAGCGCCAAACAGATGAAATTGATAGAGAGACTTCACCACTTAACAGAACGCCACTCCTTTCTACAATCGTTCAACCCCGAAGCCGAATGTGAGAGGGTACTTGTGGGATTGGGTTTCAATCGTGAAGAGTTTGAACATTCACGAAAAAAATTTAGTTCCGGTTGGAATATGAGGGTTGAATTGGCCAAAGTGCTACTTGCCAACCCCGATATTCTACTATTGGATGAACCTACCAACTATTTAGATATTGAATCGATAGGGTGGTTAGAGAGCTATCTGTCTAACTTTAAGGGCGCTACAGTAACTGTTTCACACGATGTTCGATTTTTAGACAATAGCACCAACCGTACAGTGGAGCTGGTAGCCGGTACTCTATTCGACTACAAGGTGAGTTACTCAAAATTTAAAGAGCTTAGAGAGGAGAGGGTAGAGCAGCAGCAGGCTGCCCTTTACAATCAAGAGCAGAAGATAAAGAGCACAGAACGCTTCATAGAGAGATTTAGATACAAAGCCTCTAAAGCGTCGCAGGTACAGTCTCGAATAAAACAGTTGGAACGGTTAGAGCGGATAGAGGTAGATATTCGGGAGAAAGCGAAGATTGAGGCTCGCTTCTTCTCTACTCCCAAATCGGGAAGAGTGGTATTAAATGCGTCACAACTCTCTTTTTCATATGGAGAGAAACCCATATTTTCCAATTTGAACCTCACCCTTGAGAGAGGCGATAAAGTGGCAATTATTGGTAAAAATGGTGCAGGCAAGAGTACTTTAATGAAACTGATAGCGGGTGAACTCTCTCCGCTAAAGGGAGAACTCACTCTGGGCCATAATGTTATGGTGGGATATTACTCTCAAAATCAAGATGAACTCTTAACTAAAGAGGATACAATATTTGAGAGTGTAGATAAGATAGCAGTTGGAGAGGTGAGAACAAAACTGCGAGATATTTTAGGAGCTTTTCTCTTTTCCGGCGACGATGTAGAGAAGCGGGTAGAGGTTTTAAGTGGAGGTGAGAGGGCGCGCCTTGCCTTAGCCAAATTGATTGTTACTCCAAACAATTTTCTACTTTTAGACGAGCCTACCAACCATATGGATATCAGTTCTAAAGAGGCACTAAAAAGGAGTTTTAAAGAGTATCCCGGTACCCTTTTGATAATTTCGCACGATCGTCAATTTTTAGATGGTTTAGTAGATAGAATCTATCAATTCAGAGGGGGAGAGTTGAAGGAGTTTAAAGGGGAGTGGATTGTTGAAGAGGAGAGAAGAGCTACCCCCGGCCAACCAACACAAAATAGGAGTGAGGAGATAAGTGACTCCTATATAGATAGGGAGGTTATGAAAGAGGAGCGAAGGGTTAAAGCTAAAATAACCAAATGTGAAGAGAGTATCCAAGAGATAGAGAGTAGGATAGGGGAGATTGAGCATCTACTATCAACCCCCACACCACAAATGGAACTTGAGCCCCTTTTAAAAGAGTATGAAAAAATAAATAGTGAGCTCCACTTAAGAATGGAGGAGTGGGAGGAGCTTCACTCAAAACTATAGAGAGATGGGAAAAAAAGAGAGTTATATTTTTGGTGTTCACCCCCTGCTTGAGGCTTTCGAAAGTGGCAAGAAAATAGAGAAAGTGATGATAAGGGTGGGAGGGGAGTCCCCCTCCTTACGACGTATAGAGAATATTTGTAGAGAGAGGGGAATTACTCTACAATTTGTTCCATTGGAGAGGTTGAATAGAGTGACCAAATCTAACCATCAGGGAGTTATTGGGTATCTTCCCAAAATTGAGTACTCTACTTTAGATCAATTGGTTGAAGAGAAAGGAGAGGGAAAAATACCCCTCATTATAATCTTAGATGGAATCACAGATGTACGAAACTTCGGGGCAATTGTACGCTCCGCCGAAACATTTGGAGTTCAGGGTATAATACAGCTATCTAAAGGGAGTGCAAATATAAATGCAGATGCGATAAAGGCTTCGGCTGGAGCCCTACTAAGGGTAAAAGTGTGTAAAGTGGTAAATATTAGAGAAGCGGTCTTCTTCTTAAGGGAGAGTGGGTATCAAATTATATCTTCTTCATCCAAAGCGTCGGAGAGTATTGCTACTATAACCCCCAAAAGGGCTACAGCTCTGATTTTAGGTTCTGAAGAGAGGGGGGTCTCACGATCTGCTCTCCAACTTTCAGATAGTGTTGTAAAGATACCACTATTGGGAAAAATAGGATCTCTAAATGTATCTGCAGCAGCCTCTATTATGCTCTACGAACTCTCTAAAGGGTGGAGCGAGTAATCTCCCAACAGAGAATTGCAGCAGCCACTGCTACATTTAAAGAGTCTATTGTGCCGGTTGTAGAGAAAGAGGGGATAGAGAGAAATCTCTCTATATAGTGGTTATATTGTTCAGATACTCCATGAGCTTCACTCCCCAATATCACCACCCCTTTGGCAAGGGAGCTGCCCCCCACAAGATATTCTCCCTTAGGTGAAGTTCCATATATTGGAACTTCTGCCTCTAACGACTTGGCAAATAGTTGATTAAAATCTACCTGATAGCTCTTCACTTTAAAAAAAGAGCCCATTGAGGCGTGTAGCACCTTTGGATTATATAGATCTACAGAGCCTTCGGAGAGATAGAGTCCATCAACTCCAAACCACTCGGCACTCCTAATTATTGTACCCAAATTGCCCGGATCTGCCACTCTATCGAGAGCCAAATAGAGCTCTCCCTTTTGTGGCCACTTCACCTCTCTACTCCTCTCTCTTTTGGCCACAGCTAAAAGAGGTGGGGGAGAAGAGATATGGCTCATCTTTGCCATAGTGTTGCTGCCAATCTCGTCTCTGCTATATCGTTTAACAATCTTAACACCGCTTCTTTCGGCCTCTTCTACCATCTTTACTCCCTCTATAACATATAGAGAGTGAAGTTCACGGTTCTTTTTGTGCCGCAGCGATCTAACCAATGCTATTTCGCTTTTTGAAGGAGTCATCTCAATATCCCAATATTTTCAACATAGATTTGTAGGTCTGCTCTTTACTAAAAAGGCGGGTCACATACTCTCCATCTTCGTCTAAATCAATTGTTATCAGTTTTGGAGCAGGCTGCAGGCAGTGTTGCACTCCTCCAAAGCCGCCAATTGACTCTTGATATGCACCGGTGTGGAAGAAACCAATGTAGAGAGGCTCCTCTTCGCCATTTATTTGTGGGAGAAAGATTGCATTGGCATGTGCTTCGGCATTGTAATAGTCTTGACTGTCGCAAGTTAAGCCACCCAAGAAGACCCGTGTATATTCACTGTTCCACTTGTTGATAGGGAGCATAATAAAACGCTGCTTTATGGCCCAAGTATCGGGTAGAGTGGTCATAAAAGAGCTGTCGATCATATACCATCTTTCTCGATCGTTTTGCTGTTTTTGAGCCAATGTTTGATAGATTACTGCTCCACTCTCTCCTACGGTAAAGCTCCCAAATTCTGTAAAAATATTGGGCTCGGGTATATTTCTCTGCTGGCAGATCTGCTTTATCTGTGCTATAATCTCCTCTGCCATATATTCATAATCGTAGTCGAAAGCGAGAGAGTTTTTAATGGGGAACCCCCCTCCAATATTGAGCGAGTCCAATTCGGGACAAATCTCTTTTAAATCACAATAGACAGATACACATTTAGATAGCTCGTTCCAATAGTAGGCATTATCTCTAATACCTGTATTTATAAAGAAATGGAGCATTTTAAGGGTAAATTTTGAGTTCCCCTCAATTTTATTTTTATAAAAGGGGATAATATCGCTATAGCGAATCCCTAATCGAGAGGTGTAAAATTCAAACTTCGGTTCCTCTTCGGCTGCAATCCTAATTCCAATTTGGGTTGGCTCTTTTATAGCTGCATCAAGATGATCAAACTCTGTTATATTATCTAATATGGGGAGTATATTATGCCAACCTTTTTCTCTTAAAGAGGCTATATTCTCTATATAGAGAGGTTTTTTAAAACCATTACATAAAATATAGATCTCTTTATCTAATTTTTCGGCAGCATATAGAGTCTCTATTAGGCTAAGGTCAAAGGCAGAAGAGGTTTCAATGTAGATGTCGTTTTTTAGTGCCTCCTCAATTACAAAGGAGAAGTGGGAACTTTTGGTGCAGTAGCAGTAGTTATACTCCCCCTGATAATCTACCTTAGCCATTGCAACATTAAACATCCGCTTAGCCTTCTGAATTTGAGAGGAGATTTTGGGTAGATAGGTAATTTTTAGAGGTGTTCCATATTGATTGATTATATCCATTATTGGAATATTGTGAAAATACAATTCACCATCTTCTACATGGAATTCATCTTGTGGGAAGTCGAAAGTCTGTTCAATGAGATCGATGTACTTGTTCTTCATTTTGCCTATGTAAGAGTGTTAGATTACTATTTTATACTTAAAGTAAACAAGTTACTTTTGTTGTGAGTGCAAAGATAATTTATTTTCGAATTTGAAAAAGGATTTTTACTATTATATTGTTACTTTTGCAAATAACCGACAACCCCAAAGAGATCGCTTAATGACTGTTATAAAAAGGGCTATTCGTCTCTCTGCACTTGCTCTCTCCCTCTTCTTTCTGCTCTCATGTGGTGCCATAAAAAGGCTCTCCGAAGGGGAAACTATTCTTAAAGAGAATCTGATTTATCTTATAAATAACAACGAAATTTCTACCTCTTCACTCAATCAATATATAAAGCAACAACCCAACAACTCTTTTCTATTTGGGCTAAATCCCTTTCAAATGCTTTACAATATAAAGAGTGACAAAGAGAATAGATGGAACCGCTTCTTAGAGAAGGTGGGTTCTCCACCCACTATTTTAGACAGCTCTTTAGTTGAAAGCAGCTCTTTAAATTTAAAAAAACACCTTACAACTTTAGGATATTACAACTCTAATGTCTATACCAACATATTAACAAAGAGAAGGCAGAGTAGTGTAATTTACACAATCGAGTGTGGCAAAAGTTATATATTAGACTCTATCTGCTTTACAGTAAGAGATACAAATATTGGCAAAGAACTTAAAAGTGTTTGGGAGGAGAGTTTACTTAAAAAGGGTGAGAAGCTCTCTGAACGCCTTTTAGATAAAGAGAGCGAGAGAGTTACACAATATTTACGCAACAGAGGCTACTACACCTTTTCTAAAAACCACTTTTTCTTCCGAGCAGATACTCTAAGAGGAGGAGAAGTTGCCAATTTAAGGGTCTCAATTGAAAATTTTACCCGTAACGAAACACCAAAGGATTCAAAACCCCACCAAAAATTTCGTTTAAGAGGGTTAAAAGTTTATTCTGAGTGGGATCCTGTAGCGCAGTTGGCTCCAGAAGAGCAGCAATATAATGTAACCCATTTAAAAGATTTTGATCTCTACTCTCCCACTATCCCCTCTATTAAAGGGAGAACCTTAGCAAAGATGAATACCCTTCGTAGAGGCTCATACTATAGTGAAGAGGAGGCAACCAGAACTTATGAGAGATTGATCTCTCTACGCTACTTTGCAGGGGTAAACATTCAGTTTGATGAAGTTCCTACAGACTCTATAAAAAAAGAGGGAGAGGTAGATTGCACAATAAGAGTTACACCTTCTAAGAATCAAGGATGTAAATTTAATTTTGAGACCTCTATAAACTCCAATAGATTGCTTGGATTCTCTCCGGCTCTCTCCTACTATCATAAAAATCTCTTTAGGGGAGGGGAGTGGTTGACCCTTGGGTTTATGGGCAATTTTCAATATAAATTGAATGAGCCAATCAGCTCTTCGGAATTTGGTATCTCTACTTCGCTCTCTATTCCCAGCTTTCTCTTGGTTCCAGATTCTCTCTTTAGGTGGGCTCCTCCAAGGACCGATATCAATGTAAGCTACAACTATCAAAATAGAGATGAGTTTACTCGAAATTTGATCTCTTTTAGCTACGGCTATAACTGGGGTTCTCACGACAAATTCTTCTTTACAGTTACTCCTCTGCAACTCAATGTAATTAAGCTATTTAACCTAAATCCTCTATTTTACGAATCGTTAAATGACCCCTTTCTTAGAAATAGTTACAGAAACCATTTCGACCTTGGTGCAGGTGCTACCTTCTACTATACAACCGATCCCTCTCTCAATCCCAAAAGCTCATTTTTTTATCTAAGATGGTCAAATGATATCTCAGGTAATATATTGAGTATCTTAAACTCTTCGCTACAAGAGGATTCGGAAGGCTCTAAGCTTATCTGGAATACACCCTATGCCCAATATTTAAGAAGTGATCTCTCTTTAGGCTATACTTGGAAACCCAATCGTGAGAGGAGTTTGGCTACCCGTTTTAATTTTGGGATAGGCTTTGCCTACGGCAACTCCAAAGTGCTACCGTTCGAGAAACTTTTCTATGCCGGTGGGGCAGGGAGCATGAGGGGGTGGCAGCCCCGTACCGTTGGCCCGGGCTCTATGCCTATTGATACTACCTTTGCCATACCCAACCAGAGTGGCGACATGAAGATTGAAGCCAACATAGAGTATCGCTATAAGATGTTTTGGAGTTTTGAAGGAGCTCTCTTTTTAGATGTAGGAAATATTTGGACTCTCAGTCGCCAAGAGCAGAGTAGGGAGGAGGGGCTCTTTAGATTGAGGGATTTTCACGAGAGTATAGCAGCCAACTGTGGTGTTGGATTAAGATTAGATCTCGATTTTGTTATTTTAAGATTGGATTTGGGGTTAGTCATTAGAGATCCGCATAAAAAAAGATGGGTTGGACCCAAAGATTGGTTTAAACCCAACACCTACGCTCTTCAATTTGGCGTAGGGTATCCATTTTAACAGCACTACTTTTTTAGCTCTACCAACCTATTCACCCATAGATCTCTTTGCTTTTGAGAGTGCCTCTCTTATATATAAAAGCTCTTGCAGCATAGGTTCCAGATACTCCAATTTAAGCATATTTGCTCCATCGGAAAGAGCCTCTTCGGGGTGTGGATGGCTCTCTATAAAGAGACCATCTGCTCCAACTGCTATAGCTGCGCGGCTTATAGTAGAGATAAGGGATGGATTTCCACCACTTACCCCAGAGGGTTGGTTGGGCTGTTGAAGGCTATGTGTTACATCAACAAATACCGGATAACCCATCTCCTTCATTATAGGAATAGATCTAAAATCTACAATCAAGTCGGTATAGCCAAACTGAGACCCCCTTTCGGTAAGAATAATCTTATTGTTTCCACAATTTTCTACCTTTTCGGCTGCAAAGGCCATAGAGTAGGGTGAGAG
>Ga0265293_10010865_pt1 | contig 12582 bp, 14 predicted proteins | sample Munlanlewell138R_FD_192505 | JGI IMG/M metagenome (GOLD analysis project Ga0265293, IMG submission 192505) | Leachate microbial communities from a municipal landfill in Southern Ontario, Canada - Leachate well 138R | ecosystem: Engineered > Solid waste > Landfill > Unclassified | place: Canada... | reverse complement strand
GAACAATCCATGCACGCCCTAACCCTAAGTATTTTGGCATTGGTCGAGGAGTGACTTATTACAACCTTGTTTCCGACCAGTTTACCGGATTAAATGCCGTGGTCGTTCCTGGCACATTGCGTGATAGTTTGGTTTTACTGGCGGTGGTGCTCGATCAGCAAACAGAACTAATGCCAACGGAGATCACAACCGACACGGGAGCATACAGTGATGTTATCTTCGGGCTTTTTAGACTGCTTGGATATAAATTCAGCCCACGGTTAGCTGATATCGGCGGCACTCGGCTCTGGCGAATTGATTCCCAGGCTGACTATGGAGTTCTCAATGAAATGGCTCGACAACGAGTTAATCCTGATCTCATCGCGCAAAATTGGGATGACCTCCTGCGCTTGGCCGGATCCCTCAAGTTAGGAAGAGTGCCGGCAACCGGTATCATGCGAACGTTGCAGGTCGGTGACCGACCTACCAGATTAGCCCAGGCTTTGGCAGAGTTCGGGCGAATTGAAAAAACTCTTCACGTATTGACTTACATCGACGATGAAACCAAGCGCAGAAACACATTATTACAGTTGAATCGTGGTGAAGCTAGACATAGTCTGGCTCGACTGGTGTTTTATGCAAAGCGCGGTGAATTACGACAACGTTACCGGGAAGGTCAGGAAGACCAGTTAAGCGCATTGGGTTTGGTTGTTAATGCAATTGTGCTATGGAACACGATTTACATGAATGCTGCTCTTTCAAAACTTCGACAGGATGGTTATCCCGTTGTTGAGGATGAGGTTTCTCGATTGTCACCATTGATTTCAGAACATATAAATATCCTGGGACGCTATTCTTTTGCGGTGCCGGAGGCAATAAAGCGCGGCGAACTTCGACCATTAAGGAATCTTGAAGGTGACGAATAATCCTTAACCGAGTTTTCTGTTCCATTGCTCCCTAAACCCCAAATTCTGGGAAGCAGCCAACAACGACAAAGCCCGCCTTGAAAAAAAGAACCCTGAAAAGACTTATTTCTTCTCAAAATCAACCTACTGGACCGACAAATGCCAGGACAAAGAGCTGTTCACAGCCTTTGTCCGCCAGATCGCCTTCAAAGGCTACGCCAACAACATCCAGTTCGAAGGCGTAAAATTCGGCTCCGACCGCATCCCGAACAAGTTTTGATTTGTAATGGTCAAAAAGATCACAAACTGATTTGGCTCCAAAACGATATCGCCAAGGAAACATTGACAAATGAACTCTGAAGTTTGTATGATCGCATCATGAAACTACCAACCAATCTTGGGAAATGCCCTATTATTGAGGCTTTTGTTGAAGTCCATTTCAAAACGGAAATGGTTGCGGATGCTGTTTTTGGCCTTGTTTATGGCGCATTAAAGAATGACTACCCGAATGTTACAAAACTTCCGATAGCACAACTACCTGATGAGATTAGAAAAGCAAGCATTGAATTGCGAAGAAAGCCTTGTTATCAATTAAGAGGGGCAGACGACAGGTTTCTGATCCAAATAGGTCCTGATGTTCTAACCATTACCAATATAAACAGCTATCTTGGTTGGAAAGATTTTCAAAAGTTTTATAGAAATGTTTGGGAAAAAATAGTCGGAGTTGGTGTTATTACTGAAATAGAAAGAATTGGCGTTCATTACATCAACTTTTTCAAACAAAATGTATTTGAAAACACCAAAATTAAAATTAGACTGATTGAAAATGAGCTTGGTAGCGAAGAAACTTTTTTGAGAAGTTGTCTTACCAAAGGTGCTTATCAGACAAATATCAATATAACCAACCGGGGTGTGATTAAAAAACCGGATGGTATGATTACGGGTTCAGTAATTGACATCGAAGCTGCTTGCAAGGGGGAAATGGCTCGTAGTGTGGATCAATTGCCAGCTAACATTGAGAATACCAGACTAGTTGCTAAAGATCTCTTTTTTTCGTTGTTAAATGAAGACTTTTTGACAACTCTTGAACCTGATTATGAGGACGAAAAAACATGACTGCCACTGGCGTGATTGATTACAAAACCTGGGCTGCAGCTCCTACTGCGTTGGTACTTTTGTTAACCTCGCCATTTGGCGCGGCTGATACCAACGCTATCAAACAAATAGAACAATCTAGGGCAGAATTAGAATACTTTCATCCAAGCACTTATGCATATTTGGCTTCTACAGAAGCTGTTTTGACATCCGATGAAATTTTTTGTCAGTTTGCCCAAAAAATGATTCAAAACACAGAAGACATTAACCCGGATGTTTACAGAATTCTTCTTGATAACAGGGAAAATCTTTTGTTGTAATGGCAATGTCTAATGTTCTTCAGCAAATGGAAAAGTTTGGTGTTTTTTTGCCGAGATATCTTTCCGAAGCAAGCGCCAACGCGCTATTGCAGGATTTATTAAAATTTCCGGAAGAGTTTGATTCGAGGGTTTTTTCGTTTACTGCTGCGGCTGAACCAGGACTTCTCTATCAGGGAGATGGGTTTGCTAACCTTGATTTTGTTTTTTTGCCCAAACTGGCGAAACTGCCGGGCAAAGGCCTGATCCTTTCGAACACCTGCGATATGGATCCGACTAATGAAAAGGCTGTTCCCAGACTGGTTGTTTATAGCCCTATTTTCAGTCTCAGTCGGTTTCAAGCTCAGTTGGTATCGGCCAAGAGCAATGCTTTCGCCGAAGATTATATAGGTAAAATCAGAAGGCAGGAAATATCACAATTGTTTTATTTGCCTGCTGGCCCACAAACAAGTGAAGAATCGTTTGTGGATCTTGCTCAAATAAACCACTGCACTAGGGAAATGCTGACAAAAGAACAAGTTAAAACAAATAGGCTCTTTTCCCTCAACAACACCGGTTTTTATGTTTTATTATTCAAATTATCAGTCTTTTTCTGCCGATTACAAGAAGGTATTGACCGTAAATAAGCCAAGTAGAGGTCACCACACCAAACGGTAATTGGGGAGGATTAAATAGCATGCATCAGATCATCCGCATTTTGGAGGCGCAAGTTATACGGCTGATAAAAAAAAGGAAGTATCGAGAGGCGATAGAGAGGCTGAAACGGATAATTGAAATGGTAGAGGGGTAACGCCCGCGCACGCAAGGCGAACGGTTTGGCCATAACATTTTAAAACATTTGCCCCCGCCAAAACCCAACAGCTACCTAGTTGAATCATCTCGACCTGATTTAATTCCTGCCGGTGAAAACCGACCGGCCGCAGGTGAGATTTCGCCGCCTGGTTATCCTGCAGAGTAAACAAATCTTGCTGCTATGCCGACACCCAAAGCGAGCGCAATTACTCGCTGTGTGGTGAAAGTTAAACAAGCGGTAAAACATGACACGCTGAGGGCAAAACTCCTGCTGCCGACCGTTGCCGTCGATTCGGTCAACGTCTGGCAACCAGAATCCCGGCAGAGTCAGCAAGGATTATTCTTGCGCTGTTTCTGGCTGGAGCTATTCAATCCCGAGAGTCTGAGGGCAATACCATGAGTGCCGAACAATTTAGAGTTGCTGTAATCATATTAGCGGTTGTGTTCCTGATGATCTTTTACAACCACAATCGGTATGCGTGTCAAATTGGTGACGCCAACGGGATGAACCCATATTTGGTTGACACGCGGACTGGAATGATACGGGCATTAGGGGTCAATGGCTGGCTTGTCAAGTATGATTTGGTTGCCAAAACACTTGCAACAGATACGATAACCGTTCCTTGAAACCTCTGATACTTAGCCAGGCTAAGCAAAAATAATTCAGCAAATTCTCAAGTCGTGGTTTTGTGCGGTATTTGGGTAGAACTGTCTGGCGGGTTTTGAAGTAAAGCTAAAACCATTGATTCAGCGACGAATCTGATATAGTGTTGAAACACAACAAGCTTTAAGGCGATTGGAACAGCTAACAAACAAAAGATTATCTCCTTTGGCTGCTTTGAGAAAGGTATGTCTGCAAGCATATGAAATCTTTTATAACTTCGTTTTTAGGAACTTTGTCTGCATTGGCTTTGGTAGCTATTCTAGCTTTTTCGAATCCAAGTAAAGAAGATTATGTGAATAGATGTATGCTTTCTAAGGTTAAAAAGCCTACTACAAATCTGGTTGAATATGCTAAAGACGCTATAGTGACAGCTGTTGCAAAGAAAGCGTTAGAATCTCTTATAGAAAGAACAGATTTTATTGTTCTTAGTATTTATAAAAATACGCTTACCGATGAAATAATGGCCGTGGGTATTCTAACTACCTTTGTTGATTTCACGGGCAACCATTCCCAGGACAATAGTGACAAAGAAGACATTGATAAACCTACGGGCCAAAATATTACATTTCCCAATGAAACTTGTCAGCCTGAGTTCAAAGAAAATAATACTAACAGCATTGTTAAGGAACCCGTTCTCACAAACAATACGAATTTAGCGACAAATTTAACTGATACTTATCAATCTAATTTAGATGCAGAACCAAAGAACGATGCAAATGACAAAATTGTGGATGAATCGCTGCCCCACATAATTACAAACGCTGTTCCTAATACAGTAGATGAAAAAGCTGTATTAGACCTTGTTGTGTCATTTTATTCTGACTTTTTACTTACAGATTATAGTAAGACTCTTTACAGCTCAGAATGGCTTTTTTCTGAAAAAAGGCTCACACCAAATTTGCGGTTATGTTTAAAACGTACACGTGATTATGTATATTTAGATTCTTGCCCAATAGCCTGTGGGAACGGTGGAGTTGAAGGTCTTTGGGTATTTGCGTCTGTGGAAGTAACAAATGATGTGGCAACGATAATTATAAACAGAAAATTTGTAGATTCTTCTAATGGCTGGAAGGATTTTTTAAATGACTGGCAAAAAATATCTATTCAATGCGTCAAGAGTAACTTGTCATGGCAGATATCTGATATAAACTCATTTATCAGCTATAAGCCGAAATTATTTTTTGTCAACGCAAAGAATGGCTTAATCTTGCGGGAAAACCCATCTGTTAGTAGCAAGAAGCTAACATTGATGCCTTATATGTCGGTTGTCGAAATTGATAGTGATTCGGGAACGCCTGATAAGATTGATGGTATAAATGGTCAGTGGCTTAATTTAGACTTTTATTCTAAAGAAACTGGTTATCTTTATGGGTATTGTTTTAGTAATTATGTAGAGAAAATCAATTTGTCCACTCCTTTGGCTTTTGGCGTCAATAAAGCTATTGTTATGGCGATCCTAGGAAGTCCGCGAGAAGTATCTCCGTCATTATTGACATACAGCGATAATGATTTTATACGCCTAGAGAACAATGTTGTTATGAGCTGGTCAGGTTTTGAAGAGTTTAAAGAATTTTTTGTTAAAAATTGAATGCAAACAAGTTGCAATAATTGGAGGCAATAATGAAAGTCGCAACGTTATATCTTTTAGTTACAGTAACAATCTTGTTGAGTTCTAACCCCTTGTTGAGCAATGAGCCTGCTAACAACTCAGTTTTTCAAAGAGTAGACATGACAAAAATAAATCAATTAAAAAATGTCTATGTTATTGATGACGAAGAGGTTTTGATTGAAACAGATTTGATAAAGCGAATTAGTTTTGGCTGGTCAGGAACACAAATAACGGTATCTATGAAAAATCTTACAAATTCGAATAAAAGACCTGATTTCAAAATAACATTTTATAATGCCTATGGCATGAAAATTTCTACTTGCTCCATTAGATGGCTTGTTGACGAGCTAGAACCGGGTAAAGTATACACAGACACAACATCTTCTAAAGTAAAATTTGGCGATGAATTAAAAGATCTCTTTCAATATTCATCTATAAATTTCCCGCCTGATATTGAACGTGCTAAATATCTAGTTATCAGCGGTTCGTGTTATTAGATTTATCTGATTTCTGTTGAGAGTGGTCACGACAGCTAATTTGCATGTTAGTTGCTATTTGCTGTATCAAAGAACACTATTGTCTGGAGGGTTTATGGAATTGTTTTTAGCGGTTTTTTGCTTGCTGAGCATCGTTATTATTACAATTATCTTCTATTGGGCAGCTACGGCTAATAGTAGAAAAAGAGAGTCGCTAATGTTAAAATATGGCGACTCTCAAGTTGTCAGCGATATTATGGAGGGCTGTTTTTGGCAAGGGCAAACAGATGAACAGTTATTGGATTCACTCGGCAAGCCGGTTGATACCGATCAAAAAATCTTAAAATCAAAGACAAAAGAAATTTGGAAGTATAGACCTGCAGGTAAGAATAGATACGGTCTCAAAATTGGCCTTTAGGGAGCAATGGAACGTAAAACTCCGTTAAGCCTCCAAATTATTGGGACTGCGTAATGGTCGGAGTTCACCACGAGTGACGGCATCAGGCACCGCGAAGGAGTAGCGCCCCAACAGGTTTATATGCTCATGGCAAAATGGCCACAACCGCGCAACATCCTTATCCTGAACTGGATATCCTTCTTTCCGAAGTTGTGAAAGCGCAGCGTCAATATAGATGGTGTTCCATAGCACAATAATATTGATCACGAGACCAAGCGCCCCAAGCTGATCTTCCTGTCCTTCCCGATACCGTTGCCGCAACTCACCCCGCTTGCCATGAAACACATCACGGGCCAGGCTATGGCGACCCTCGCCACGATTCAGCTGCAACAATGTGGCTCGGCGTCTGTTTTCATCATCAATGTAGTTCAGAATATGAAGTGTCTTTTCTATCCGCCCGAATTCGGCTATTGCCAGCGCTAATTGCGTCGGTCGATCACCAACCTGCAGGGTTCGCATAATGCCGATAGCTGGCACACGACCAAGTTTAAGGGAACCTGCCAGACGTAGAATGTCGTCCCAATGTGTTTCTATCCGGCTCATAGATATCCGTTGCCGCGCAATCGAGTTGAATTCACCATAATCCGCTGTTGCATCAATTCTCCAGAAGCGTGTGTCGCCAATATCAGCCAGACGCGGGCAGAAGCGATAGCCCAGAAGACGGAACAGACCAAAGACAATATCACTGTAAGCGCCAGTATCAGTCATTATCTGGTTTGGCTGCAGGTCAGTTTGTTGGTCCAGAACGACGGCCAGCAGGATCAGACTGTCACGGAGAGTGCCGGGCACTGTGATAGCATTCAAACCAGAGCATTGGTCTGAAATCAAGTTATACCAAGTGACTCCACGGCCAACGCCAAAATATTTCGGGTTGGGGCCAGCATTTACTGTATGCACGGGCACTATGAAGCGCATTCCGTCTGCAGAGGCAACTTCCCCGCCACCCCAAGTTTTTGCCAGTTCTATACGGCTTTGCGCTGCTACCAATATGCTATTGGCAGCAACAAGGGTTTCGTCGCGCAGATAGTTTTGATTGACCCAGGCCAGTCGCTCTCGTCGAAGCGCTGGAACATCCTGGCAGATCAACGGTTCGGGACCTGTATTGCAAGCCTCAGCCAACAATACTGCACAAATACTGGTTGTCAGATCCTGGGCCCGGGCTGCGCTTTCTGTCAGGTGCGTAAATGCAGCCGGAAAATCTGTTCTGGCAGCGATCTCCAACAATATTTCCGGCAGATCAACCTCTGGAAGTCTTGCAACAACTTCCTTTCTTAGCGCAACCAGTGATTCTGGCTCTTCCCACTTATCCAGAGGGGTTAGAATCAATTCCCTTTTTTCGCCAATGGTTTCAAACCGGACAGCCGGGTTGTTGGGTAAGCGCTTGGCAACGGCATGATAGGTCTGGTCTAGCTCTATTGCCATTGCTGTCAAGGTCGGTGCCGGGGCAGTTGACAGCCCCAGACTACGACAAATAATCGGGCGTGTAGATTCCCACTCGGTTCCCGAAAGCAAGCCGGCCCGTGGATCGGCGTAACGCCAACTTGGACTGATGAATACATCGCGACGACGCAACGCCTTATGTAGGTTATCAAGCACACAAAATGTATAAGGGCGAGGATCGACACTTCCATCACTCAGTAGAACATGTTTGCGCCAGGGTTTCGTAATAACCTCTTGCGGAGGTTCCGACCTGACTTTGTTTTCGTGATCTCGAAGCCAGTTAAAGCCAGCTAAAACAGCCGCACCAGATGGGTTTGCCCCGAATTGAATGTATTGCAACAGTGTCGGCAGGAAAAGTCGAACGGCACGATAGCGTGTATTCAACTCGCGGAAATAGACATCGTCAGATGGCCGCACTAGAGATTCCACGCTTGCCAGCGCTTTGGTTAGCGCATCCCGTGAAACCCCCGCAAAAACCGTTTCCCGAGGATCGGCGGTGCTAAGAGAGGAATCAAGAAAAATTCGACATGCCTTTGCCAGGACTATCGCTGCTTGATCAAGATCTTTGATTTCACGTAACCTGGTTTTCTTATTAGCTCTGACTGCACTGTTGAAGAGTTCTTGCAGCAACATATCAAGAACTTCAATAACGTCATCTTGAGCAGTAGCCTCCAGAAAATGAACAAAAGCAACTAAAGTGGCCAGACGACGAAGAGGGGGCAGGCGAGTAATAGCGGTAACTTTGGCTGTGGCTGCAAAACGTGCCAGAGAAGCAATTCGACTGGGTGGTATGCCGGTTTTTGGCAGTTTGATATCGAGATCTCTAACACTTTGCAGGCGATGAATTGCATATACGAGAGATCGACCGCTAACCCGAATCGGCCCTGATCGCAATTTGTCGAGCCAGGAACTGCGGCCTTGCGGCGGGACAGTCAGAAGGTTTTCCAAGCGAGTCCGGTGTTCTTCCGTAATTCCCAAGCAAAGTTTTTTCCATAGACGATTTTCAACACGGCTACGTAGTCTTGCTGCGAAACGTTCTAGAGTTGTACAACCGGGGAGAATGACTTTATGGGCCAATAACCAGGTTGTTGCACGATCAAACATGGCTATGGGCTGTAATGTTCCAGTCCAACACAATGCATAAAGCCACCTGGTAAGGCGGAAACCTATAACCGGCTCTGTCCAATCACGGAATCCATAACGAAAACGAATTTCCGCTGTGTGTTCCCATCGCTGCTTCGCATCTCGGTATATAGGCGTTTGATCAAGATTAGAAATCTGCAATTGATGGCCGAGCGTTTTCAACACAGCGTCAGGAACATCAAGAGGATCCTCCAGAAAGGTTCCAAGAAATCGAGCTGTGGTAAGTTGAAGAGCAAAACCCAGCCGGTTGTGATCCCCCCGCTTTGCTTTGATTATCGCAAGATCCGCATCATCCAGATAAAAAAATCGCGCCAATTGTTCGGAATTTGGCTGGCCAACATACCTGCCAAATCTGGCGCGTTGGTCTGAGGTCAGAAATTGAACGGGCATCAAATCACCATTGGTTGTTGTTGCATAAACGGTGGTTTGTGCAACAAACACCGACCTGTCGTTTTTAGTAGCATTTCTCGTTGCATAAACCTATTGCAAAATAGTATAGTTTTGCAATAGGTTTATGCAATTATGTTAATCGGTTATGCACGCGTTTCAACTCAGGATCAGAATCAAACTGCCCAGGTGGCTGCACTAGAGCTTGCCGGGTGCGAATTGATCTTTCAGGAAAAAGCCTCTGGTGGGCGGTGGAACAGACCAGAACTACATCGCCTGTTAGGACAATTACGCAAGGGAGATGTGCTGGTGGTCTGGAAACTTGACCGCCTGTCGCGCTCGCTACAAGATGTCTTGTCGCTGATGGAGAAGATTGCTCAAGCTGGCGCAGGGTTCCGCAGTCTGACCGAAGCGATTGACACTACCTCGCCTGCTGGCCGGATGCTGATGCAGATCGTAGGAACTTTTGCGGAGTTCTTCATTGACGGTGGGCGTTTTTGATTTTGCCGGTGCCGGGCTTTTTTAATCCGGCTATAAAATAGAACGGCATTTTCGCCGAAATAATCCTGGCTAAATTTTAAAAGCCCCTGTGACTAGCAGGGGCAGTCAGGATCCAGAGTGAGCGCATCACTCTTTAGCGTTTCCTCACAAGATTATATTCGTCTTACTACATCAGGAAGCTTAGATTTTTTTTCAGAGTTTTCCTGTTTTCATTGTAACAGGCGATTATGGCGCAATGGTTATCGACAGAGACGCTATCCGGTTTCAATAAAGCTGGTGCGCCTGAAGTGTCGAAATCCCGAGTGTAATCGCCACTACACGGTTTATCCATCAGACGTTCTCCCTCGCTACCGCCATTATCCAGAAACAATTTCCTCGCTTACAGCGGCCTGTTTAAAGCCGTCTTCAAGTATCGAACCGGCATTACGTGTTTATCAGCACATTCGCGAACGCCGCGTCGACGACGGCGAAGCCGGCGGTCCGGATGTTTCAACCTTGCGACGCTGGCTTAAAACTCTCGCAGATCCAGCCTCTGTCTTATCCCTGTTTTTATCGGCAAGAAAGCGACTGCTGACAACAGATTCCCAGTTCATAATGGTTGTTTTACTGACTGCCGCACTCGCAACTCAGCTTCTGGCGACACCTTTGACGAGGCGCGCAGCTTTATCCCCGAAAGCGCCGGTTACAGCCACGCAAAATCAGGCTAATGATGGTGCGTCCTCGCAAAAGGACCTCGATTTTTACAACCAGGAGCACCCACCATGAACAAAGGCGGTAAAAAACCCGTCCAAAGTCCTGTTTTTATGGCTTCAGAAGGCATCTGGAGCAATTTCCTGTTTCTGTCGGTCGATGTTATCGACACGACCTGGTCTTCTCTGCGCTCAGGCCCTGCCCGGGTAAACGCCACCGATCTTCGCGACATGCCGATTCGCGTTGTACTGCGGGATGGTCGTTATGAAGTCGTTGATGGTTTCAAGCGCCTCAGCCGCTGGAAGGAAGCTGGCGTTAAGCAGGTGCCTGTGCTGGTCGAGCAATGTAACGATGGTCTGAGCCCGAAGTTGCTGCTTCTTGAATCCAACAGTCCAAAGCGCACGCTTGGCCCGATCGATGAGGCAAGAGTGGTCGACTCTTTGATCAAAGAGGATGGTCTGGCTATACGAACAGTAGCTAATCTGATGGGTCGGCGCAAGGAATGGGTTGTCGGGCGTCAAGCTCTTCTGCGCCTTTCCATGCCTGCGCAGCAGGCTCTTTCAACCGGTCGTATCAACCTTATGGTTGCCCGTCTGCTTACCGCTGTCAGGGCAGAAGACCAGGATGCTATTCTGGCAGCTTCAGAAAAACACTCTCTGAAAATGCGGGAAATTCAGCTGTTGATTCAGACCTGGCGGTCGGCTTCAGATGAAGAAAAGCCCGGGCTTCTCGCTGATCCGCTTTTCAAGAAAGAACAGCAGTGTTCGCCGAATCTCTCAGCAAGATTAAAAGCCCTCGAAAGCAGGCTTTCAGCGATAAGAAACGCTCTCGATGAATTCAGCAGTCTGATTATACCGCAAGATCTTGTTGCGGCAGAACAGCGCCGACTGCAGGCGATCTGCGCTTCTATTCAGAACCAGATCAATCAGATGGCCGATGGCTTTAAGAGTGAAAGCTCAGCTGTCTCGCAGATACCGTCAGAAAGTCATCATGAGATATTTTCTCAACCTGATGTTTACGCTGATCCAGAAGTCTTTGATGATGAATCTGAATTTTTTCCATGTGGCCCGGTTTTATCGCCATGTCATTTAACGTCATCGGCCGATCTGAGGTGCGAGCCATGAAAATCAGAAAACCTGTCTGTGAATCGCTGCGACAGCAGATTCTTCATCTTGCTGCTCACGGTTATGGAAGCCGCAAAATCGTCGAGAGGCTTGATGTCAGTCGTTCTCTGGTGCGTTGGGTTCTTGCGGAGGCTTCAACTGAAGAGTTAAAGATAAGTGCCTCTGCAGGTTCAAAGCTTGAGCCGTTTTTGCAGATAATCCGCGAAAAGGTTCTGAAGGAGCTTACTACCACGCGGATTCTGCGGGAGATCAAAGATCTCGGTTATCTGGGTTCCCGCACCATTCTTGGCGAACTGGTTGCCAAAATCCGTGCAGACAATGGCTTAAACAGAAGACCTGTCGCAAAGCGCCGATTCGAGACTGCTCCCGGTAATGAGATGCAACTGGACTGGTCGCCATACAGGGTTCCCATAAACGGAAAGCAGGTAAAGATCCATGTTCTTGGTGTAATTTCCGGCTACAGTCGCAAGCTGTTTTTCGCAGCGTTCAGAAACGAGCGGCAGGGAACTCTGCTTGAGGGTTTAAGCATGGCCCTGGAATATTACGAAGGCTGTGCCCTCCGTTTAGTTGTCGATAATATGACTACCGCTGTGCTTGGTCGTCGGGACAAGGGCCAGATTATCTGGAATCAGGCTTTTATGGACTTTTCGAAGCATTACGGCTTCACACCTGTCGCTTGTGCTGTTCGCGACCCTGATCGCAAAGGCAAACAGGAAAAGAGTTTCAGGTTGCTGGAAGACGATTTTATCAGGGGTTCGTCTTTCGCGTCATGGGATGACTTGAGCCGCCGCCTTCAGGCCTGGCTCGATAAAACACCGGGCGTTGGCAACAACCGCATTCATGGCACGACCGGCAAAGTTCCAAATGAAGAGCATCTGTAATGCCCCCCGCCGTCAAGACATTTTTTTGAAAAGTTTAAGGTGGTTCCTTTCATAGTTTTTCAGGCAGCCATTCTCAGGCTGTTTTCAGCATATTTTGTTGCGGGAAATTCGTAGCCAATTGC
>Ga0265293_10010864_pt1 | contig 12584 bp, 12 predicted proteins | sample Munlanlewell138R_FD_192505 | JGI IMG/M metagenome (GOLD analysis project Ga0265293, IMG submission 192505) | Leachate microbial communities from a municipal landfill in Southern Ontario, Canada - Leachate well 138R | ecosystem: Engineered > Solid waste > Landfill > Unclassified | place: Canada... | reverse complement strand
AGAGTTTCGAGGCTGTAATCTGGTGGTCTCATCCTAAACCATTGGCTGGGAGAGAAGCATGGTTACAGTCGGTCTGTTTGCATCCAACTTGTTACTGCTAGTTCACATGTGCTAAAAAAAGACTGTATCGAAGGACTCTTTCCCCTGCGGGATATTCCCATATGTTCGAGCCTTAACCCGTCGACGCCGCCTCTGATCTGATAGGGCGCAGACTGGCGACCGCGATGGGAGACGGCCATGGCCAGGTTACAGCTAAAAACAGTGAAAAAGCAGTTGGGCCGAAGCCCTAAAACAGGTAGAATGGCGCGCCTTGCGGCATTGTCTCTAGATCTTGCCGCGACAAGCACCAAAATTCATGTGCAGTTTTGCACCCGTAGCTCAGCTGGATAGAGCGTTGCCCTCCGGAGGCAAAGGTCAGAGGTTCGAATCCTCTCGGGTGCGCCAAACATAAAACCCCACCGCGCGTGGGGTTTTATGTTTGTGCTTAAAGAAGGTTCGAACCGGTGGGGGTTCGACAAATTCCGCCGCCAGGACATCAGGCAATGGCCTACACATGTCCAAGGGAAAAAATCACTACTTTCAGAAGTACCTCAAACCTGAGTTACTATTGGGATACAGATTTCACGGTGACAGGAAAAACCATGGTTGATCGCTGCCCCCTCTGCCTGCAAACACAGACCCATTTTTTCCTTGCCGATGCAAAACGGGATTATTGGCGCTGCCAGAATTGCTGCCTGATTTATGTGCCAAAATCATTTCACTTATCCCCTGATGATGAAAAAGCCCATTATGACCTCCATCAAAACAGTCCCCATGACCCGGGCTACAGGGGATTTTTGGGGCGTCTCTTTCAGCCCATGGTAAAGCGATTGGCGCCCACCGCTTCGGGTTTGGATTTCGGCTGTGGTCCCGGGCCTACGTTGTCGGTCATGTTTGAAGAGAGTGGCCGCAGGGTAAGGCTTTATGATCCGTACTACGCCCGCGATGAACAAGCTCTGGCTCGAAGCTATGACTTTGTTACTGCTACTGAGGTTGTTGAACACTTCAGCGCAGCCGGTGAAGAGCTGGATCGCCTGTGGTCGTTGCTAAATCCCGGTGGTTGTCTGGGCATAATGACCAAGCTGGCGCTGGATAAAGCGGCCTTCAGTCGCTGGCACTATAAAAATGATCCCACGCACATCAGCTTTTTCTCAGTGGCCACATTTAACTGGCTGGCTGGAAAGTGGGGGGTTGTTGCCGAATTTTTCGCCGATGATGTGATTCTGTTTTGCAAGCCGCCCAACTGATAGGAAGTGCCGGGGGCAATCGCCGGGTAGTGGCCTGAAGCAGATTTACAGGGGCAGAGCATCTGTTAATGCGGGACAAAAGGAATGGAAAAAGGCCGGAAAAAATCCGGCCTTTTTTTGAAAAAAGCCCTAAAAATTACTCTTTGATCGCTTCTTCTGCGTCTTCAACAGCTTCTTCAACAGCGTCAACTGCATCACTTGCGGTTTCTTCGATGTTGTCTGTAGCATCGTCGGCAGCTTCTTTCATTGAATCCATAAGGCTTTCAGTGCCGTCTGCAGCTTCATCGGCAGCTTCGCCTGTTGCTTCCATGGCGTCATCGGCCATGTCGGCAGCTTCGTCCATGGCATCGCTGGTTTCTTCAGCGGCGGAATCCATGGCTTCAGAAGCAGCTTCGGTTGCTTCTTCCATTGTTGCTGGCGCTTCAGCTTCGGTTGCAGCATCGGCTGGTTGGCTGGCTTTGTCTCCACCACAAGCGGTCAGAGCAAGGGAAAAAGCAGTTACAGTTAACAGGGTTGTGAGGGTTTTCAGGTTGACCATGAGTTTGACTCCAAGATTTTTTATTCCGGGACGTTATTATAGGTGTATGTTTGAGGATAAGGTCAATAGATTATTTGGAAAAAAGTGCCATTTTTTCCAAACCTTAGGGTCTGTTAGACTTCTGCAGGCTCCTTTCAGGGGAAAAACCGGTGAAGATACGCGAACTCATTAATCCCGCCCAACAGTTGCGCCGTTGCCTGCAGGAGGGGCGGTCTGAATTTTTCACTTTTGAATTCGAACAGTACTACCTTTCAGGGGCACCATCCATTCTTCTTTTTGCCGCTATTGCCTGGCCGGATGTCGATGCTCCCGTAGTTGTGGTCACTGAAAAAGTGGCGCAAGCTCGCCATTGGTTGGGCGTGCGCGGTTTGACAGTCTGTTTGCAACTGACAGATGTCGATGACCTGGCCTCATGCCTGCAGGCAGCGGTGGTGCCATTGAACAGGTTCTGGCGGTTGCGGCCTGTGCATATTGCCAAACCCTGGGGGCGGGAAATTTGGTATACAGGTATCGAGCAAAGAGGGCAGTCGGAAGTGACCGATGGCCGTTATTCGGTGCCTTTGCCCTGGCTGATTGCCCTGGGAGCAGATCAACTCCTTTGTTGCGGATCTGAGGCGCCGAACCTGTTGAAAGTGTTGGATCCTCTCCATGAAGAGGCTTTTGGCGATCTTTACTTTGAACTGCACCAGCAAAAGCAGGAAGTTTATGTGGTCACGGCGATTGCGCCGCAAGCCTGGCCCACTGGAGAGGGCGCTATTCGCTATGGTTTTTCGCCGTCAAAACGGCAGTTGTATGGCGATGACAACGGATTTCGCAGTGCCTATCTCGCAGCGGTTAAAAAGTATGAAGCTGTTCGGCGCAGCATCGATGCTATTCTGGATCAGTGCCGTGTTTCCGCCGGGGTGGGGCTCAACGACCCCGTGGGTGCTGAACAATTGAAGCGCTGGCTCCTTAATGTTCCGAATTCCCTGCTGGCGCAGGAGCTTGTGAGCCGCCAGGAAATGAACGATTTTACCCATGTGGTACCTCTCAGAATCGGCGATGTGGTCAAGGTGGACTGCCTCATTCCCCATGCTCTTCAGCGCGGTGTTCGTGCCGTTGAGTTTCAGTCTCCGGTGTATGAGCGAAAAATACTCAGTTTTTCCCAGAAAGTATTGACGCAAAATCACTGGGACACGGAGGAAGCCGTACAGCTTATGGGTCTTGATCCCGGCGCTGTCGAGAAACTGGTGCTTGTTGAAAAGACATCAAGCTTTTGCCTGGAGCAGGTTGTCGCCTTTGACGATTTCAACGTTTATCGCTTGACCCTGAAGGCGGGGGGGAAATACCGTTTTCCCTGCCGAGGCAGTTACTTTTTGCTAATGATGGTCGCAGGTCAGATCAGTATTGGATCCGATGTGCTGGCGCCCGAGGAAGCTTTTCTGTTTCCTGCCACGCTGTCGTCAAGCGAATGCACCAATGGCGGGAGTGGTGATGCCATCGTTTTGATCTCTACCCCCTTTGCCCTGTGAACGCCTGTTTTGCAATCAATCTCGCGCTATTTTGACGGGAAAATTCAGGCAGCTGATGCCATTCTCGGCTGGCGGGTTTTACTGTAGGGCGCAAATTGGCAAATGACCAGTAAAAAAGAACAGTATTGGGTTTGGCGCGTCTTTTTTGATATTATTTGTTTCAGTCAAATAAATCTCTGTTGAAGTGCCGATTTTGCAGGAACAACAGTCAGTCTTGTGGCGCATTAACCGGACATAAAAGCTTGCCGGATCAATAAAACAAGATTTCATGAGCAGGCTTAGCCATCAAGTAGAGGAACGCATGACAGACTTAAAACAAGGCGCGACTAACTCAAAAGCCGTCCATAGTGATCCTTACGACAACAAAGGGTACAGGTATTACGTTCTCGGCATATTGACGATGACCTATATGTTTAATTTCGTCGACCGTCAGATTCTCTCTATTCTTCAGGAACCCATTAAAAACGAGCTGCAATTGTCCGATACCCAGTTGGGCTTGCTGACCGGATTTGCGTTTGCCGTTTTTTATATTGTTCTCGGGCTGCCCATTGCTCGCTGGGCTGATCAGGGAATTCGCCGCAATATTGTCGCCTACGCCCTGGGTTTATGGAGTTTGATGACGGCTGTATGCGGCATGGCGCAAAATTTTATACACTTGCTTCTTGCGCGCATGGGGGTTGGCGTGGGGGAGGCTGGCTGCAGTCCGCCGAGTCATTCCATGATTTCCGATATCTTCCCGGTAAAAGAGCGCGCCACTGCACTTGCCACTTACAACAGCGGCGTCAACATCGGCATGCTGGTGGGGTTTCTGCTGGGGGGCTGGATACATGAATTTTTTGGTTGGCGGGTTGCGCTGTTGGCGGTTGGCCTGCCGGGCTTGGTTTTGGCATTGATTGTTCGTTTCACGGTGGCGGAACCGCGGAGAGATCCGGTTCCACTCAATGTTGATCAAAGCCCTGAAAAGCATCCATCATTCAAAGAGACACTGCTGCTGCTCTGGTCGCGCAAAACATTCAGATACATGGTGATGGCGGGGTCTCTGTCCTCGTACAGCGCCTATTGCCTGTTCAACTGGATGCCGTCGTTTTTGATTCGCAGCTACGATCTTGGAACAGGCCTTGTCGGCACCTGGCTGTCGATGTCCATTGGTGTTGGCGGCGCTGTTGGCACCTTTGCCATCGGCTATATCGCCGATCGTTTTGGCTCTCGCGATGCCCGCTGGTATCCCTGGGTTGTCGCCGTGGTCTATGGGCTGGCACTTCCCTTTGTTATCGGCATGCTGCTTAGCGATAACAGCGCGCAGTCGCTACTGCTGTTTATTTTCCCCGCCGCTATTCTGGCAAGCTATCTTGCGCCGCTGATCACCGTGACTCACAGCCTGGTCAAGGTGCGCATGCGCGCGGTATCCTCGGCCGTGGTGCTGCTGATGGTAAACCTGATAGGTTTGGGACTGGGGCCTGTGATGGTGGGCGCCTTGAGCGACTACATGGTTCCCGGTTTTGGTGTTGAAAGCCTCAGGTATGCCCTGCTGATTTTGGTTGCTAGTGCCCTGACACTTGCCATTTTGTGCTACGTCCTGAGTGCGCGCCATATTCGAGAAGAAATGGCACAAATGCCCCGCTAACCCGGATTTGAGCGCGTACTCATGCAACTTTCGAAGTGGGTTCAAATCGAGAATCCGGGTGGCGAAATTTTGACGGCGGGCTTTTCGGTTGGCTGAAAAAAGTCACCGCATCCGTGAGGGATACCCTGGTGGTAAGGCTGGCATTGACTGGCGCATCATTATTTTCATGGCCAACAGAAATGCCGTTGAGAATGACCCGGTTGCTACCGATCCCCAGGTGTTTTTTAACCACATCGGGATAGAGAGTGAGAACACCCTGGGCGCAGCTTGGTAAACCAAAATTGCGCAACATCGCCGCCGGTGCGGCCAACTCTATCCTCCCTGGCGACACCAATTTGCAACTTTCTGCACAGAGCCATGGATTTTTCGCCCTGGGAGGGCGCAGGTTTTCAGTTGGAATTTTTGCGAACCCAGGTCGGTCGCGTGTTTTTCCTGTGAGTGTGGTGTTCGCAGTGAAGAAAAATAAACAAGAAGCACCCATATTTGGTTAGACTTGGGCATTCATCTTATAAATTTTTTATTGCTTGATGTTTGTTCGCCGACCAGGTTTTCTGCGCCAATATCTGATAAAAGGTTCTGCCCATGCCAACTGAAAAAACCCTTGAAGAATTTTTTGAGCACCGCATAGCCAGGTTCGCGGCAAAGCCTGCCTTTACCTGCCTTGGCCATACCCTCAGCTACGGGGAAATCGACAGGTTGGCCAGTGTCTTTGCCGATTATTTGTATTACGAGTTGCAAATGGAGCCGGGGAATAAACTGGCCATTATGCTGCCTAATTTACTTCAGTACCCGGTGGTAGTGCTCGGCGCCATTAAAGCTGGCGTGATCATCGTCAACACCAATCCGCTCTACACAGCCCGCGAACTGCGTCATCAACTTAATGATGCTGAGGTTAAAACCATTCTGGTGCTTAAAGGCGTCAGTGCTACCCTGGCGAGTGTCATTGCCGAAACCCCCGTGAAGCATGTCATCATTACCCAGGTTGGCGATTTGCACCCAGGGCTAAAACGGTTTGTCATTAACACCGTGGTCAACTTTAAGAATCGCGCCATACCTGCCATCAGGGATGCGGTTTATTTCCGCGATATCATCACAAAAAAACTGAACCGAACCCTGCCAAAACCTTTGACTGTTTATGATTCTCTGGCTCTGCTTCAGTACACCGGGGGCACCACCGGCGTTTCCAAGGGCGCCATGCTCACCCATGCCAATTTGCTGAGCAATCTCTTTCAGGTTCGAGAGGTGTTTGCGGATTCCCTCAAGGACGGCGGTGAGATTATTGTCGCGCCGCTCCCTATCTACCATATTTTTGCCTTTATGCTCTGCATGTTGCTGGGGTTCGAGATTGGCGCTCGGGTGATTCTCATTCCCGATCCCCGCAAGACCCGCGATTTCAGCAAAGCCCTTAAAGGGGTTCGCTTTACGTTTTTTGCCGGCTTGAATACGCTCTTTAATGCCCTGTGCCGCAATCAGGATTTTCGTGCTCTGGACTTTAGCGGCTTAAAGCTGACCATCTCTGGCGGTATGGCGTTAATAAAGGACACCGCAGAAAACTGGGAAGCCTTGACCGGTTGCAAGGTTGTCGAGGGTTACGGTTTGACAGAGACCAGTCCTGTAGTTGCTTTAAATCCGCCCCCGGCGCCCAAATTGGGAACTGTCGGGCGCCTGCTGCCGCGCACCCAATGTCGTCTTGTCAATGGTGCGGGGGAACAGGTTGGCAAGGGTGAACCCGGAGAGTTGCTGGTGCGCGGCCCGCAGGTGATGAAGGGTTACTGGAAGCGGCCGCAAGCCACAGATGACGTTCTTGACAGTGCTGGCTGGCTGCATACAGGGGATGTGGCGGTAATCGATGACGATGGCTACCTGAGTATTGTCGATCGCATCAAGGATATGATTGTGGTGTCGGGTTTCAATGTTTATCCCAATGAAATTGAGGCTGTTATCAGCAAGCATCCCGATGTCGTCGAATGTGCGGCTGTGGGTGTTCCCGATTCGGACACAGTGGAGGCGGTGAAGCTGTTTGTGGTCTCCGCAAACAGTGCTCTCACAGAGGCGGATATCAAAAAGTTTGCACGAGAGAATCTCACTGGGTACAAAATTCCCAGCCAGATTGCTTTTATTGATGAACTGCCCAAATCCAACGTCGGCAAAGTGCTGCGCAAAGAGTTAAAGGGGCGGTGAGGGCAGGGCAGTGGTCGGATTGGGTTAACCCGGAAATTGCACCAGTACACTCTGAAATCTGAGTTTTGCGCAGGTATAACAGGCGTAGTCTGAATTATTGCGCCACCCCGATGTGAGTGTGCTCACATCGGGGGATGTCCAGTACAAGACCGCCAAGCCTGTTGTCAGCCCAAAATCCGGAGTTGAGTGTTGCCGTGTCAGTGGCGCAAAGGATTTAGTGGTTTTACCCCCCTTTGGGTGCGCAACCAGTTTAGTCCCCTGAAAACAGCGGGAATAGCGACGATGCGTCTTTCCAGCTGATATTTCCCCGGATAATCCATGAGTAACAGACCCATGGCCATGGTAAGAATTCCCTGGCCGGGAATGAACAGCATAAGAACTCCCCCCACGAGCAACACATAGCCCAGCAGGTTTTTCATTATCAGCAAAACCGCCCTTAGGAGTGGATGCTGTGTTTTCCATCCCGTGGGCGTGCGTCTGTCATGGTTAAAATAGTCTGCGGGAATTTTTGCCACCAGCCAGGGCAGAGTCATCAGGCTGATAATCAGGGTGGCAATTGATGCCGTGCCTACCCATAAAAGAATTTCCTGGCTGAGCACTCAGTTCGGCTCTCCGCCAAATTTTTCGTCGTAGGGCAGGCCGAGCATTTCAATCGGCAGGGGGGAATCGCCAATAATCAGTGTGTTTGCCGTTGCCGCATCTGCAGTGAGGACGGCCAATATTTCCTGAGTGCCGGTGTCGCACCACTGCGCCATAACCAGGGTTCCCTGGTTGGTTTTGTCTTCCGTGTGGATACTGGTTCCAGGTTCCAATAACCTCTCTGCCTTGATGCGAAGGCGATACATGCGTCTTTTCAGTTTGCCCAGATACTGCATCCGGGCAACAATTTCCTGACCCGTATAGCAGCCCTTGCGAAAATTGACCGCGCCCAGGTGCTGCAGGTTAAGCATTTGGGGAATAAATTCTTCCCGAGTTTGCGGGCGAACTTCACCAATCCCGTTTGAAATATTGATAAGGTTCCAAAAGGGTTCCCCCGCAGGTTTGTGGGTAGCTGTCAGTGACTTCCAGATGTTTTCTGCCCGATCGGCGGCGATCAATAGCAGGTGTTGCTGTTCGGCAATGCTGGCGCCGATAATTTTAGAGCCTGCCGGTAAGTCGCCAGTGATACCGACAAAAACATAATCATCACTGCCGTCAGTAACTGTGACTTTGTAAAAGACAGCATATTTTTTCAGGGTTGCCAGGGTGTCTTCTACCAGTGATCTGGGCATGATCAGTAAAACAGTTTCCGGCGCTGTTCTGATTGCGATGAAGTTGCTGATCATTCTGCCTTTGGTGTCGCAGAGTGCGCCGGGCAGGGCGCCTTCAAGTTCCAGTTGTTTGATATCGCAGGTCAGTTGACCTTGCAGCAGTTTGTCGGTGTCCACGCCGGTTATTTTGACGGCGCCGCGATCGCTGAGGGGAACCATGGTCGCTTGCGACCTGAGGCTGTTGTAGTCTTTCGGCTGCTCACCGAAAGAGATAACTGCAGAATCCTTCAGTTGTGCATTTTCTGAGGAGAGAAATGATAGCCAAGTGTTCATAAGTACCTGTCTGATGCAAAAAAGCTATGGTAGTGAGTAATCCTGCCAGGTTCCACTATAATAGCCACTCACCTGTTTTAGAGTTAACAAAGATGGAGAGAAATCGCCTGTTTTGGGCAAGTCGCCGCGGCATGCTCGAGCTCGATCTGATTTTACTGCCCTTTCTCGACAAAGTTTACCCAGGATTGTCCGAAGAAGATAAGGTTCGCTATCAGAAGCTGTTGGACAGCGAAGACCAGGACATGTTTGCCTGGTTTCTGCGCAGGGAAGATCCCCAGGATCCTGAGCTGTTGAAAATTGTCCGTATCATTCGCGACACCAGGCAGCAGGTTCTTCAGGAAACCCGCTAAACCGTGAATGCCGCCGAGGGGGATGACGATCTGTGCCTGCATGTGGATGCGGGTTTGACCTGTGCCCTTGTTGTGGCACACGGGTTTGCCGCTCTGTTGGTGCTGGTGTTGAGCTATGCCTCCCCATGGATCGCCGGGTTGCTGTTGCTTCTTGTTATGGCGAACCTGACGTGCAGGCTTTACCTGGCGAAACGCCGAAGCGGCTGGAGGCTGTGCCATGAAAATGGTGTCTGGGTGTTGGAAAAACCTGTTGGCGGCAGTGGCACGGGTTTTGGGGAGCAGACAGAGTTTGGGGTTTGCTGCGAGTTTCCCTATGTGACATCCTGGTTGGTGACAATAACCCTGAGGGGACAACAGCTGCCCAAGCCCCAGACCTTTGCTTTTGTTCCTGCCGCCACCTCTGGGGAGGGATGGCGGCGCCTCCATGCCCTGATCAAGGGTGACAGACAATGACGTCCTGGGCGGCAAAATTGATGGGAACCAGAATGGTATCCTGGGCAACCGCAGAGGTTTCCGGGTAGTCCAGAGTGTAGTGCAGTCCACGGCTTTCCTTGCGCTGGGAGGCAGAGCGAATAATCAGTTCGGCAACCAGCGCCAGGTTGCGCAGCTCGAGTAGGTCGCTGCTGATTTTGTAATTGCTATAGTATTCCTGAATTTCTTTTTGCAGCATGCGGATGCGGTGTTCGGCTCGCTCCAGTCTTTTGCCTGTGCGTACGATGCCCACGTAGTCCCACATAAAACGCCGCAGCTCATCCCAGTTGTGGGAGATAACCACGTCTTCGTCGGAATGGGTAACCCTGGATTCATCCCAGGGGGGGGCAGCGGCGGGTTCTGGAATAGTGTCCATTATCTGTTGAATATGTTCTGCGGCAGACCAGGCAAAAACAAGGCATTCCAGCAGGGAGTTGCTGGCCATACGGTTGGCGCCATGAAGCCCGGTAAAGGCTGTTTCGCCAATGGCGTAGAGATTTTTCAGGTCGGTGCGGCCGTTAAGATCTGTCAAGACGCCGCCACAGGTATAGTGGGCGGCGGGCACTACGGGAACCTGATCCCTGGTGATGTCGATGCCGTATTTGAGGCACTCGCTTTTGACGGTTGGAAAATGGTTGTCGATAAACTCAGCAGGTCTGTGGGTAATATCCAGATAAACACAGTCTGCGCCCAGGCGTTTCATTTCATGGTCGATGGCTCTGGCGACAATGTCTCTGGGCGCCAGTTCGGACATCTCGTGAAATTTCGACATGAAACGTTCGCCGTTGGGCAGGCGCAGATAAGCGCCTTCGCCGCGAAGCGCTTCGGTGAGCAGAAAAGACCGCGCCTGGGGATGAAACAGGCAGGTGGGGTGGAACTGATTGAATTCCATATTGGCAACCCGGCAGCCTTTGCGCCAGGCAGCGGCAATACCGTCGCCGCTGGCGCCGTCCGGATTGCTGGAATAGAGATAGACTTTGCTGGCGCCTCCGGAAGCCAAAACCACGGCTTTGGCGAGAAAAACTTTTACCTGGTCGCAGGTTTTGTCCAGTATATAGGCGCCGCTGCAGCGTAATTTTTTGCTGTTTCGATCCGATTGGGTGATGAGGTCGACAACAAAATGGTCTTCGAAAATTTCGATGTTGGGATGGGCGTTCAGCTTTTCGGTAAGAGTGCTGGAAACCGCTTTTCCGGTGGCGTCTGCGGTGTGAAGTATGCGGCGGTGGCTGTGGCCGCCTTCTCTGGTGAGATGATATTCGCCAGTGTCCTGGTTTTTGGTGAAATCCATACCCTGTTCAACCAGCCAGTTGATGACATCGGGGCCGTTTTCCACCGTAAAGCGCACGCTATCCTGGTGACATAGCCCCGCTCCCGCTATAAGAGTGTCTTGAATATGGGATTCCACACTGTCTTCGGTGTCGAGTACTGCGGCAACGCCCCCCTGGGCATACCAGGTGGATCCCGAGTGCATTGAGCTTTTGCTGAGCACGGCGACCCTGTAATTATTGGCAAGGCGCAGAGCCAGACTTGCTCCTGCGGCGCCACTGCCCACCACCAAAACGTCGTGACGATAATATTTGTTCATTATGCGGGGGTAAATTCCTACTCAGAAAGCGGGCATGATAGTATAGCTACCAGAAAAAACCCATTGGCATGGCGGGTAATTTGCGTCTTTTCGCGCTTGGTCTACAGTGTTAGTAGAGGTTGCGTTTGTGGCAGAAGTGCCATTCTGGCAATGGGTTTCGGGTTTTCTGACCTGTGATGGTGGCGGTGCTGGAGAACTTTTCCAGGTGTCCGCTGTCTAGTTCAGGTTGAAAAAAACAATGAAGGCTGGAGAGGGAGAATTGGATGGACGCCGACAAGGCGCCTGATTCGGATAAACAGTTGGTAGAAAGGGTGCAAAAGGGCGATAAGCGTGCTTTTGACATGCTCGTGTTGAAGTATCAATACAAGGTTCATGGAATTGTCAGCCGATACATCAATGATTTTGACGAAGTTAACGACGTGGTTCAGGACGCCTTTATCAAGGCGTACAGGGCTTTGGGTAACTTTCGTGGCGAAAGCCAGTTCTATACCTGGCTCTATCGGATTGCCGTTAATACGGCAAAAAACTACCTTGTCTCCAGAAGTCGGCGCCCCCCTGCCAGCGATGTCGACTTTGAAGAGGCCGAGTTTTATTCAGGCAGTGACGGTCTCAAGGATGTCGATAGTCCAGAGAATCTGCTGTTTCGCGACGAGTTGGAAAAGGTCGTCGACGATGCTATTCAGTCTCTGCCCGAAGATCTGAAGACCGCGCTCACCTTGAGAGAGTTTGAAGGCCTGAGTTATGAGGATATAGCAACAGTGATGGATTGCCCCGTCGGCACTGTGAGATCGCGGATCTTTCGCGCCAGGGAGGCTATTGATGGCCAGATCAAAAATCTTATGGGTGATTTGCCCAAGTAAGGGAACTCAATTGCCATATAGCGGTCACATTGGTTAGACTTGCCGCGACACTCTGATCGTCGGCTGTATAAAAAGGTAACTGAAGCGCGAAAGCGCTAACCGAGGAATACTGGATGGCTATCAATAGCAATGTTGAGGAAACGCTCTCTGCCCTGATGGATGGTGAAGCAAGCGATCTCGAAATCAGGCGCACCCTCAGAGACATTTCCGATAATGCTGAGCTTCGTGGTACCTGGCAAAGGTATCAACTGGCTTCGGCGGCTATGAAGAGAGATCTTCCCCCTCGAGTTACCGACCTTTCATTGCGCATAAGCGCCGCCATCGACGAAGAATCCACACCAAAATCATCACTTTCCGCCCTGCTTCCCAGGTTTGGCAAGGTGGCCATTGCCGCTTCCGTGACCCTGGTTGCCGTATTGGGGGTGCAACAGATTCAGCTGACAAATACCTCGCAACAGCTGCCGAAGATGGCGGCGGCCGACACCAAGGCAACGGGGAATTCCCAATTTCAGTTGCCCGCCGGTTACGACTTGCCACCCGTGACGGCGCGAACCGTCAGCGCCGGTTCTGTTCCTCAGGCGCAAACCCGTCCTAC
>Ga0265293_10010863_pt1 | contig 12585 bp, 4 predicted proteins | sample Munlanlewell138R_FD_192505 | JGI IMG/M metagenome (GOLD analysis project Ga0265293, IMG submission 192505) | Leachate microbial communities from a municipal landfill in Southern Ontario, Canada - Leachate well 138R | ecosystem: Engineered > Solid waste > Landfill > Unclassified | place: Canada... | reverse complement strand
CATTGGTACTAAATGGCCCATATAATTGCTTGTCACCAAAGAGTCCTTTTAACATATCTCCTTTTCTGAAAATTGAAAATTTAACAGGTTTCTCTGGTTTTGTACCTGAAACCTTAAAATCTATCTGTTTAATTCTTGCTCTAGGATCTATTTTAAATTCCTTACTCTTACCATTTTTAACTTCTATATCTTGCCAATAAGGCTTACCATCTACTATCAGTTCTGCACGCCTTTTAGGACTTTTTATAAAAGAACCTCCCATTTCAGGACCTTCAGGTGATCCACCAAGATGTTTTTTAACATCTGCTCCCCATCTGCCAACATAATTTTTCCATGGCTTATCACTATAATCTTCAAGTTTTAATTGTCCATTAGAGTCTGTACCCCAAAGTTTAGCTCTTGGCCCTTGGTTACTAGTCTTATCTACATCAGTACTTATAAAAGTTAGATTTTTAGGATATGAAGCATGGCTATTAACCGCAACATAAACAACTGGATGAGTTCCATTTTTATCTTTAACACCTGAATCATTTACAAGTTCCAAATCAGCTTTCTTAACTGTATCACCTTTAGCTTGCCCATGTCTTGCATAAAATACTTCTACTAATTGCCATTGACCATTATTTTCTTTTTTCCAACGTTCATCTATATGTTCCCAATCCCCTTCATGATTACCTACATCAAAAGATTCTAGTATCTGATCTAATCCTGGCATAATCTTAATAGCCCCTTGATTAGCATAAAAAAACCAATATGATATTTTTATTTCATTATCTGATAATTCTACTACATTATAGTAAGCATGTTGATCTGAAAAACCATTTTGATAACCAGGTCCTTTTAAAACATCTTCTCGTTTAGGACCGCCTGCATTAAGAAAAAACTGATCATCCGGGTTACTAGTCAAACTTTTTAATTTATTTTTATCATATTTTCCCAATTCTTCTGGTGTTAATTTTCCATATTCTATCAAAACTCTCTTTTTGTTTGTTTTATCATCTAGTAACTCAAGAGAACATTTTGGAATATACCAATCTACAGATGTTAAAGATGATACATCATCAGGATGAATATAAAGCATTGGAGCTCCTTTTTGAGCTATGCTTTCTTTCTCCTGCTTACTTATAGCATTGACAAAAGAAGTAATACTTAACAACAAAAACAACATTTTTTTCATCTCTTTCTCCTTTTTTATAAATAAAATATATATACAAATATAATAACAATTTTAATACTATAAATTCAATTATATAATTAAATTTAATTATATTTTGATTTACTAAACAGATAACGTTAAACAAAGATTAAAATTTACATAGCATATACATTTACAAATTAAATTTTTTGTGCATAATTAATATTAAAAGCCATATTTTTAAAATTTTAAATATATAAAAATTGAAACAATGAAAAACAAATATATAATTATATTATTTCTTCTCAATATTTTTTTACAAATTAGATCTATGGAATTAAATATAAATGATGATTTGCAACAAGAATCATTAATCTTATTAATGCCAAACGAAATAAAATTAAAAATTATTAATAAAATTATTAAATGTATAATTAGAGAAAGTGTGCCAAAATATAACCCATTAATAAGTATAAGAGATATTCTCAATAATATATCTGGTATAAATCAGGAATTCAGGCACTTTATACTTAGCTTTAAAGAAGATATTAAAAAAGAAATAATAAAGGCAAAGAATAAACATGCTAAAGCGTTAAGATTAATGTCAGGACTTCAAAATATTTTAGAATCACCATACAATATAGAAAATATAGGATTAGCTGCTAATATTATAATTGAAGGAGTAAATATTAATTTTAAAAGCCACGCTTCACTCTATACACCATTAAATATTATCGCTAAGAACAACCCCCAATTTCAAAATCTAATAGAGCTATTAATAGAATATGGAGCTGATATAAATTCTAAAGATTATTTAGATAGAACACCATTAATAAACGCAATTCAGAAAAGCAATACAGAGATAGCACTACAATTACTATCAAAACCTAACATAGATATTAATGATTTTGATACAGAAGCACTTACCCCTTTAATGCATGCAATCAAAAAGAATAATATAAACTTAATATCTGAAATTTTAAAAAATCCTGAATTAAATATAGATCAACGCGATAATAATCATAATAATTTATTAATTTATGCAATTAAAAATAATGTTAACTTTAATATAATTAATATATTATTAAATCAGCCAAATATAGATATTAATGCTAAAAATATAAATGGTAATACAGCTTTAATGGAATCGATTAGTAAATACAGGGATATACAGATAATCAAAATGCTTCTTGCTAACAAAAAAATAGATATTAATATTAAAGATAATTTAGGTAAAACTGCAAAAGACATAGCTTATGAAAAAAGATATAGCGAAGCAGTTGATGAAATAAATATTAAGATTTTTAAATCAAATAAAAAATTACATACTTCTTTATTATTCATAGCTTCTGCTTTAATTGCTTATAAAGTAAAAACCAAATTAATGAAAAAAAGATCAAACAACAAAGATCATAAACAAAAAGAACATACATATAATAAAAGCAACGTAAATATACATTAGTTCCTATTATATATATGTTCCGTCAAATTTAGATCTTTTATTTACAGCCAGTATATAGCTCATATATTGCTAGTAACTGATTACAAAGCTCTTCTTTATCTTCAAAGATCAGATCTATTAAATAACAAGCTAAATTTGTAGAATTCATATCAATATTACTTATGATATGTGTTTTTAATACTTGCATTAATTTCTTTTGACTTATTAAACCATATATTTTATTAGCAATTATAGAATTGCTATACATATCGTTTATGTTGGAAAGTTTTGCTAACTCTGTTGCAATACAATGTCTAAGATTTAATATTGCATTAAATTTTTCTGCATTTTCAAAGCTTGCGCGAATTTCTTGACGTAATTTATCTGGCATATTATTTAAGATTGGATCTTTTAAAAATTTAAAATAGATCCCATTTTGATTGTGACATTTAAAGAACTCAAGCCTGTATAACTTATCAAGCTCTACTTTAACAGAATATGGGCATTTTATATCTGATATTTTTAATCTTGCTAAAGTAAAATTATGATTATCTAATAAATCAACAATCTGTTTCAGATTTTCGTAATTAACATTATTTGTTAATTTATACTCTAATGTTTTATCGCGGCATGGCTGAGTATACAGGCATCTATTTTTTGCTAAATCAAAATTTTTAAGTTGATATTTTTTATTTGCATGCAAAACGTCATTCAAGCCATATAATTTATTTGTTTTACATATATCCAATAATTTTTTATAAAAGTCTTTATTACCGGCACAGTTAAATGCAAAATCAACAATCATTTTTGTAGCTTGAGTATCTAATAAAGAAGATTCTTTTAATTCGCCATTATTTTCATTATAATAAAGCCTTGTTAAATCATCAGCAATCTTATTAAATCCTTTTTCAAACGTAGAGTTACCTAATTTTAAAGAAGCTAAAGTAACTTTAGCATGTATTCTACTATTTTCTCTATCATAGGAATTAGATTTAGCCAAAATAGCTAACAATTCAAAAACATTATTATAATACTGAGTTCTATACTCAGGGTTAGTCATGATTAAATTATCAATCATATCTTCTTGAGCGTATTTTCTTAAATCATCTGCAATATTATTATTTTGCGTTGTTCTATATCCAACTGAGAATTTGTGATCTATTTCCGGACGTTTAACTCCTGAAATTACACCTAAATCATAATTTATTGGTTGATAGTATAGACTTTGAGGAATCATTTTTTTAGAATCATTTGATTTGTCATCTGAATCTATTTTATTTATATCTTCTGAGATTAAATTATCTACTTGACCATCTAGTACAATAACACCTGGTTCATCCAGTTTAATAAACTGATAGTCGATTTCTAAATCACTATGCTTATCTTGTATATTATACTCATACTGCATATTTTGTTTATTTTCAGAATCAGATGTATTAATATTATTATCACAAATATTACTATTTTCGTTACTTCCATAATATCTATCTACATACTCATCCATAATTTTTTTAAACTCAGGGGTTAGATTATTAGCATAAGAAGTATTATAACTTCGAGGCGACTCAATTAACTTATCAATTTTTATATCTTCTATTTGCTTGCCTTTATCTATATTTTTATTATATTGCATTAAAACATTAAATATTCCAACTGCAGAATTTCCTTTACGAGTCTGAAAAAGAGGATTTACACCTAAATCAATACAATCTTTTACATAATCGATTATAATATCAAAATCTAAAAGAGTAGTTCCATTATTAGGTAAACATCTAAAATTAGATCGTCCATATCTAAAACCATTATCTCTACATATAGATTCAAATTCTCTAGGACAAGAAAAAAATACTTTAGATAGCAAATCTTTATAAGTATTTAGGTATTTATTTCTTATTCCGGTAATTAAACGCTCTGCATCAGTACTATTTAAACCAGGCAGCGATATAACTAATTTCTCAACCTCACGAGCAAAACTTTTATTTAAATCCTCAACAAATTTAGGAACATCAAATTCAGGCCTGAGAGTATTTTTAGGAAGATATTTATTACTAAGTGGAGCCTTAACATCAAAATAACTCATAATAGCTTTACCATTACTCGTTGTTTGCTCTGATATATAATCAAAAGCATTACATCCAAATCTATGACTATTAAACTGACCTCTAAGCTTATTTGATGCTGCATCAACAAGTTTATTAATTTCATTATGCCTTAAATCTCTTAAAGCCTCTTCTATAACACTACCGGTCACATTTTTAAAACTATCTTGGTATGTTAAGTGAAAATCTTTTAAAAACTCTTTAGCTCCATTAATTGATGCATGTTCATGAAAATTAGGGATATGATATTCTATAATCCCTTGCAAAAAAGGTCTGAAACCATTTTTAAATGCCATTACATCTATATTATTAGGCAACTTGCCAGCAATATCCCTAATAGCCTTATCTAAATTCTGCATACGTGTTGTAGTATCTAACCATAATTTTGATGCTTGTTCTATCGTCATAGGCCTACATATATTACCTATAGCAAATTTATTATCCCTAGCTGTTACAATAGAAAGCCCCTCAGTAATACTAGTTAAAGTTGTTTTTTTATTTTCTCTTACAAGATCTTGCCATAGCTTAGAATCCACATTTGATGGGCGTATATCGTGTGATAATTGTTCATAGTCCTGTTTCTTATTAGTCCAATCTAATGTAGGTCGAGTAAATCTTTTTTTTAATTTTTCATAAGGGTTACTTAAGGTTTTGGATTTAGTTAAACAACCATCAACATAAGTATATCCCTTTGCAAAACGACTTGAGGCTGCTTGAGTAACTTTTAGATTTTTGACAATATTAGCTGCATTAGCAACACCTCTTCTAAAAGTAACATTACTCTTTAAAACACTTTTAAGATTATTTAAACCATTATGAGCACGATTAAATATTATTACATCTAATATAACGCTCCCTGCTATATGACATACAGCTTCAGGTGATATTTGCTTAAGCTGTTGAATAGCATAATCAGCCATATCAGCATATTTTTTAAAATAACTTTTATTACATCTTTCTGATAAAATGCTTATTTCATTTTTTAAATAAGGGATACAACTCATTTCTATAAATAATCTTTCATGCTGCTTCATATTATTTTTATTACTTGTCAATATATTTTCAAAAGCTGCTAATGCTTTTCTATATTTAGACATATTAATGTAATCGAGCAATTTACCAGAATATAAATCACTGCTTAGCCCGTATGTTATATTAACGGCACCCTTTAGACAAAATGAACTTAGCTTACACATATCATTTACAAAATAAGCTTTAGAAAAGATAACCTGCATTAACAAATCTTGAGGACTTCTACTAATTTCATCAATTTTTTGAACAACTCCTCCACCAAAAGCTTTACCACAACTTTTTGCCTTTTCTTTGCATTTCTCATACCCTTGCCTAACATCTTTAATAAAAGTACCATAATCAAAATAAGAATTAGAATTACTAGAACATGTCATAATATTAGATCGTGAAGAATATCTAGAAAACATGTATGTAGATATCTCACCCCATATATTTCTAGTTAAATGTATAAAATGATTAGGCATAGCTGATAGAGCATGATCAAATTGATCATCAACTTTAACAGCATTCTCAATTACAGACGTTAAATTTTTAATCTGCAAATTAGATGCTTGTGTATCGTTTGAATCAATAGCATTTATAGTACTATCCAACGCATAAACAAATCCTAATTGACTAGGGATATCTGTCGTTTCAAAAATATCAATATTTGTTTCAATTAAATGCGTCAGATCCTTATAATTATTAAGTTGCTCATCGCTTTTGTGATATAAAGAATTATTATTTATGTTGTCTAAGACATCTTCAAGAAGATTTCGCTCACAATGCGCTAATTGAAGACTATCTAAATTAGATTGAGTATCGCTTACGGACTCATTCCTATTAGAAACGTTAGAATAATCCATAAAAAAATCCATCTTATCTAAATAGCTAGTCGATTTAAGATCAGAAGACATTCTTAACATTGAAAAAGATTTATTACATAATAAAAATGCTATTAATAAAATTGTTAAAGATCTATTAAACATGTATCACTCACTAATTAAGATATGAATTTTTTATAGTTTGCATATTAATTTAAATTATATATAACAAAATGTCTAATTATTTTTTTGTTTTATAAATAACATTTCAAATCGACATATTATAATAATATTTACAAAAATATTTTTTCATACATAATTGATATTAACTTATATTTTTAAAATTTGTTATTATACAAAAGGTTTAAAAAGAAAGACAAATATAAATATGTCTAATAATACATTAAGAACACCACTTATGTGGGCTATCCTTGAAAATGATTTAAAAAAAGTTAAATTATTGTTACCAGAATCAAATGTTAATGCTCAGGATAATACTGGATATACTGCTTTAATGCATGCAACAGAATTAAATTATAAAGATATAATATCTATTCTTCTTTCACATAAAGCAGATCCTAATATCAAAAACAAATATGGATTCTCTGCTTTTACATTATCAGTTTGGAACAATAATAAAGAGATTGTGAGACTATTCCTTAGTTCATCAAATGCTGATCCTAATGATGCTTTAGCCATCGCAGGATTTATGGTAAATAGAGAATTAATAGAGCTATTACTGAGTTACAACGTCAATATTAATTCGAAAGATCCTTTTCGTGGAAGAACGATTTTAATGTGGTTAATAGGCAGATACATTAAAATGTTTTATTATCATAATAATAAACATTTTAACAATATATTAGATGTTATATTAACATATAAATCTAAAAATAATGCTTTAGATATTAATATACAAGACAATGATGGAAATACAGCTTTAATACATGCATACCTTGTGGATATGCATTCATTTATAGCTAGATATAATAATCAATTTATATCAAAACTAACAAAATACCTCCTAAGTTATACACAGTATAAATTTGATATTAATATTAGAAACAAAGATAATTCAAATCTGATAACAATGTTAACAGAGGATTATTATAATTACTCACTTGACCCCTATACCAGAGATCATACTATCAATATAATAAGAATACTTTTAACATACAATAATTCAGATCATCCTATAGATTTTAATATTAAAGACAAAAACCAAAACACTCCATTACATTATGCTCTAGCTACTAGAGACAAAGAATTAATCTCTGATATTTTAAATTATAATAATAAAAGTTATGTGATAGATATTAATAGCCAAAATGATCATAAACTCTCTGTTCTAGAATGTGCAATATATACACGTGACAAAGAAATAGTTGAAATTATCCTCAATCATCCAAATATTATAGACAAAAACGAAAACGAAGATAAAAGTATCTGCGATGAAGATTTATCAAGTGCTATATTTATTATGAATTATGATATAATAAAACTAGTATTAGAATATAAATATAAAATTAATAAATTCAACCGTAATGCCAAAGATCAATGGGGACGTACATACTTAATGCAGGCTATAACCAGAAATATAAATTCGCCAATAGTATTTAAATTATTTTTAGAATATAAAGCCAACACTACATCATACAATATTAATATTGAAGATAATTCAAAAGAAACAACTTTAAATCGAGCCTGCAGTTTTAATCAAACAGAAATAGTTAAAACAATATTAGATTATAAGCCTGATATAATAACAGTTGATATTAACGCAAATGATATTTATGGCGAAACAGCATTATTTAACGCCTGTCAAAATAATAATGCTGATATAGTTAAATTATTATTGCAATATAAACCTGAAACTACCATAGTCAATTTTAATTATAAAGATAAATATTGCATAGACAGAAGTTCAATATTAGTTGCTGCAAAAAATAATAATCTTAAAATATTAGAATTATTATTAAGTTATAAATTGGAAACTATAACAGTAGATCTTAATATCACGGATAAAAATGGGTTCTCTTCGCTTATATGGGCTGTAAAACATAATAACCTTAACATGGTTAAGCTTATTTTAAATTATAAGCCAAATAACATAATAGTTGATATAAATACTAAAAATTGCAATGGTGAAAGTGCTTTAATTATAGCAGCTAAACATAATAATCAAGATATAGTCAGTAAAATCTTAAATTATAAACTTAATAACATAATTGTAGATATTAATGCTAAAGATCTTAAAGATAATAATGCCCTTAAATGGGCAATAAAAAATCAAAACATAAATATCATAAATATGCTTTTAAATTATAAAGACAACCATAAAGTTGATTTATTTTTTGATTGCGAAAATAATAATGCGTTAAAATCAGCTATTAAAAGTAATAACACCAAATTGGCCGAGATCATTCTTAAATATAATTCTAAACATAAAGAAATTAACATAGATTATCAATATAGATTTGGCAAAACTTTGCTTATGTATGCTATAGAAAATAATAATTATAATATGGTTAAGTTAATCTTAGATTATAATCCTAAAAGTAATATTAGCATACAAGATAATAATATGATAAATGCTTTAATGCTTGCTATCATTAAAAATAATATAAATGTAGTTAAATTAATCTTACATTATAATTATAACTTTAATAGCCATAATGCCTATAATACAAACGGCAGAACTCCATTAATGATCGCTTGTAAACGAAATAACTTAGATATAATCTATGCATTATTAAATTCAAAAAACGAAAACGATTCAATAAACATTAATACTCAAGATAAAAATGGCTATACAGCTTTAACTATAGCTACAAGAAAAAATAATAAAAAAGTTATCAATATACTATTAACCTATGGAGCTAATACCGAGATCAAAGATTATAATGGTCTAACCGCCTCAATGCACGAAGAATACATCAAAACTATATAGAACTGAAACATCTTAATCAGTATCACAAGCTCAATAAAAATTTTAAAGGCTGCTCACAATATGAAAATAATATCACTAAGAATCTTACTGCTAATAAATGTATTTATACAAATTAACTCCATGGAATTAAATATATATAATAACTTACCAGAAGAAGAATCTCCATTTTTATTAATGCCAAATGAAATAAAATTAAAAATCATAAAGCAAGCTCTAAAATCTACAATTATGCAAAGTTCGCTTGCTAACCCTCCATTAGAAAGCGCAAAAAAATTTATATATTCAATTTCCTGCGTAAATAAAGAATTAAAAGACTTTAAAGAAGGGTTTAAAAATGATCTGAAAAAAACTATAAAAAAATACAGAGATAAACGCGCTCCAACAATGCAATTAATGAAAAAATTAGAATATATTTTTACTCATAGATACAATACAAAAAAAGCGCAACAAATTATTATTAACAGTATTAGCCCTGAATTTAATATTGATGGTGATTATCCATTAAATATTATTGCTAAAAATAATGAATACGAAAATCTAATGGATGAGTTATTAGAATATGGAGTTAACGTGAACTGCAGAGATTCTATACTAATGACACCATTAATGAATGCTTGTCTTAATGATAATGTTAATATAATACAAAAATTATTATCTAATCCTGAAGTTGCCATTAATGCTTCTGATATGAATGGCAATACTGCTTTAATACATTCAGTCAACGATAACAATAATTACAGCGTTATAATGTTATTAAAAAGACGCGATATAGATATTAATCAACAAAATACTTATGGAGAAACAGCATTAATATGCGCATGTAAAAATGGATACTTAAACATAATCAAAACACTACTTAAAGCACCAAATATTAATGTTAATAAATATAATAATAAAAAAGAAGATGCTTTTTTAGTCGCAGTTAAAAATAAAAGAATAAATACAATTAAATATTTATTATCAAAACCTAATATAAATATTAACCATTGTAACGACAGTGGACAAAATGCGTTGATGTATGCTATTGAAAATGATAGTCAATGTATAGATATAGTTAAAAAAATATTAACTGATCCTAATATAAACATCAATCATTATGATATCAACCGTAAAAATGCATTAATGTATGCCCTTGAAAATAATATTCAATTTATAGTCATAAAAGAGATATTATCTAATCCTCGTCTAAAAATTAATCATTCTGATATTAACCATAAAAATGCATTAATGTATGCTATTGATAATAATCATAATAATAATGTAATTCAAGAAATATTATCTATGAATGATTTAAACATTAACCATCATGATAGAAAAGGCAATAACGCATTAATGTGTGCTATCAAGAATAGGAATCAACGTATAATTGAACAATTACTGACTAAATCTTATATAAATACTAATAATTACAATATCAAAAATCAAAATGCAATAATGTATATTGCAAAAAAATTTAATAAAAAAGAATGTATATATTTACCTATATTTACTTATTTATTAAATAAACCCGGACTAGATATAAATCATTGTGACATAAAACAAAAAAATTTACTTATATATACTATTGAAAATGATTATTATTCTCTTATTGATGAATTATTAAAAGATTCGAATTTAACACATCAAAATATAAATGTTAATTATAAGATTAATAATGAACCCGCCTTAATCTATGGAATTAAAAATCATACTAGCTTTAATAACCTTAGTCCACTCTTAAAAAATATTCATCTAGACATTAATGCTAAAGATAGCGAAGGTAAAACAGCACTAATGAATGCTATTAAAACTAATAACATTAATATTGTTCATCAAATTTTAAATAATCGTACAACTAATGTTAATTGTAAAGATAATAACGGGGATACGCCTTTAATATATGCCTACAAATTAAATAATAGCCATATTATATCTCTGTTATTAAATAGAGAAGATATAGATGTTAACATTAAAGATAGCAACGGAAAAACCGCTTTAATGTATGCATGTAAATCAAATAAACCAAATTTTATATATGTATTATTAAATAGACTAGACACAGATGTTAATATTAAAGATAATAATGGAAATACAGCATTAATGCACTCGATATATAAAAACTCTAAAAAGATATCCAGAATACTTATAGATAATGAAAAGATAAACATCAATATAAAAAATAACTTAGGTAAATCAGCAAAAGATATAGCCTATGAGCAAAAAGATCAATATACAACTGATTTAATAAATATGAGAACCTTTAAATCAAATAAAAAATTACATATTTCTTTATTATTAACAGCCTCTGCTTTAATTATTTATAAAATAAAAGCAGAATTAACTAAAAAAAGACATTTTGATAAAAATAGCGAACAACAAAATGTTATCCATAAAAATAATAATATAAGTCTGACTAATTAATCTGATATAAGTTAGATTTTTAATTAAAATAAGATTATCATAATAATCTGTTCATTTATTATGATAATCTTATTTTAATTAGAAATCTAAAATCTAAGATACTATACAAGATCCTTTACTACTATTACTACTAATTAAATCAATAACATTCTTTTTACCACTTTTACGCGCCATATCTTCTACTGTTACACTATTATTATCTTTATCATTCAAATCAATAACGCCAAGTTTTATAATATTCTCAATAATGTCATAATTATCTTTCACATCTTGAGAATCAGAAGTACACTTATATTCAATAGCAAGCATTAAAAGATTTTTGCCATCTTTGTTTTTAATATTTAAAGATGCATCATGCTTTATTAATGACTTAAATATATCAATATTATTATTCATAACAGAACGCATTAAAGCAGTCTGTTTCTCCTTGTTTTCTAAATTTATATCAATAGCTTTATCATTAATATCTCTTAGAAGCTTATCTAATACGATTTTATTATTGCAATTAACCGAATGAATTAAAGCAGTATTTCCATTATCATCTTTAACATTAACATCAGCATTATTCTTAATCAATAAATCTACAATATGGCTTAAAGATTGCGAATACATTGTTATACTCGGCTTTGATGAATCTAATTTCATCCTAGAAACTAGCATTAAAGGGGTATAACCGTCTGATTGCTTAGCATTAACATCAGCTTCTAAAGTTATAAGAGATTCTA
>Ga0265293_10010860_pt1 | contig 12591 bp, 11 predicted proteins | sample Munlanlewell138R_FD_192505 | JGI IMG/M metagenome (GOLD analysis project Ga0265293, IMG submission 192505) | Leachate microbial communities from a municipal landfill in Southern Ontario, Canada - Leachate well 138R | ecosystem: Engineered > Solid waste > Landfill > Unclassified | place: Canada... | reverse complement strand
AAATAGAGTAGAGACCGGCTTTCTCTATTTAGATATTATTGAGATGGAGAGTGAGGTGAGTAATCTATATCGTGAGATTACTGCTCTTTGTGGTATAAATGTTAAGGATACCATTATTATTCCCGATAAACGAAATATCTACAACAGTAGAAATTACAATCTCCAAGATTTGGTAGAGACTGCACTCAATAACCGCTCCGACTATTTGGCGGCCAAAATAGCGGTAGAGCTCTCCCATAACGAAATTAGAGCTGCCAAAAGAGAGAGAGTTCCCGAATTTGAACTCTCGTTTGGTTACAATATAAATAAAGAGGCTGTTAATATAGATGCTCCCACTCCTGCATTTAAAGGCTTTGAAGTGGGGCTCTCCTTTCCTATCCCTATTTTCAATAGAAATAAGGGAGAAATTTTAGCTGCACAATATGAGAAAAGAGCCAACCAGTATCTTCTAAAAGAGGCCGAAAACAAGTTGAGCGACGAGGTCTTTTCGGCATATGACCGTTTTCGCTACTGCTCTCAGAAACTTGAACTTTTCAAGAGCGGTTTGGTAAAAAATGCAATGGATGCATTAGAGGAGAAGAAGAGAGAGTATTACCAGGGAAAGATCCATATGATAGAGGTGTTGGATGCACAAAGAAGCTACGACGAAATTCTATCCTCGTTCTACTCTGTAATTTACAATAAATCTCAGGCTTTAGTAAATTTGGAGAGCACCATTGGGCTTTGGCGTATTTTTGACCCTATGGATAGTTTTTAAAGAGGAGTAGAGAGAGCTTCACTACCATCTTCCACCGGCTCCACCTCCACCAAACCTACCCCCTCCAAAACCTCTTCCTCTAAATGGGCTCCCTTGCGAGGAACCCCTATTGGATGAGAAGCCACTATTGAAAGGGATGAAAAAGGGGAATCCCCCTTTGGCTACAGAGTAGGGGCGTGACCTTTTTCTACTTGATCTATAAATGAATAGAGCTACAAGTGCAAAAATTATTATGGGGGCAATAAGAGGGTTGCCTTGATTCTCTATATATTTTTGATAGGAGTACTCTCCTGCAACAATAGGTTCAATAACATTCAACCCCTCTACTATACCCTTAAAATAGTTTCCCTCCCTAAAGTGGGGAATCATCTCCTCTTCAGAAATCCTCTTACAAATGGCATCGGGAAGAGCCCCCTCTACCCCATATCCGGTTGCAATAAAGAGTTCACCCCCCTCTCTTCCCTTTTGCGGCTTTATTAAAATAACAACGCCATTATTAAAGTTGGAGTCGCCTACACCCCATCTCTCCCCTATAGATTGGGCTACGCTCCCAATATCCCCTTCAAACCGATCCAATAGAATTACAACAATCTGGTTGGAGGTTGAGTCGTAGAAGTGATTTAATCTGCTATTTATATAGCTCTGTTCAGAGTGGGTTAAGGTAGAGGTGTAGTCTGTAACAGGGGTGAAATATTGCGGCTTTGCCACTTCAAAAGAGAGAAGTGGCAATGGAAATAGTAGCAGCGCTATAAAGAGCACAAAAGCACTCCCTCTACGCCACCACCTTATAAAACTTAAAAACATTTTAAAAAGTTACTACAGGAGCTTCATCTGCCCCCGCTTTAGCTTCAAAATAGCCTCTCTTTTCAAAACCAAAGAGTGAAGCCAAAATATTTTTAGGGAAGCTTCTAATTTCGGTATTGTATGCCCGTGCAGCTTCATTAAACTTCTGTCTCTCTACTGTAATTCTATTTTCACTCCCCTCCAACTGTACCTGTAGGTCGCGAAAATTTTCATTGGCTTTAAGCTCGGGGTAGCGCTCTACCACCACCATTAGCTTCCCCAGCGCCTGTGTAAGCTCCTGCTGCCCGCTTTGAAACTGCTCAAACTGCGATGTACTCATGTTGGAGGGATCGATATTGGTTTGGGTAGCCTTTGCTCTTGCATCTACCACAGCTTGAAGAGTTTCGCTCTCATGGGCTGCATATCCCTTTACCGTTGCTACTAAGTTGGGAATAAGATCGGCCCGTCGCTGATAGACATTTTCTACTTGGCTCCAAGCTGTAGAGAGTGATTCGTCTAACTTGACCATTCTATTATATCCACTCTTACCCCAAAGAAATAGTAGTGCTACAACTGCAATAGCAATTAGAGCAAAATTTGTTTTTTGTTTAGATTTCATCTCTCAATCTCTTTTATACTATTAACTTAAGAACTCAATCTTACACATCGTACAGAGGCGGCAACAAAGCTTTTACCCCCATAACTGTGTGAGAAATTTGAGTTGTCGAAATGGATATATCGGTACTCCCCTTCGGTACTATTCTTTTCGGTTCCACTCCACCAAAAACCAAAGAGCCCAAAATTGGAGAAGCTTTTGAACCCATTGGTTGAGCTCCCTCCAGGAAGGGCATTCCACTCAACAGGGTTGCTCTTTTCGTTATTTGGACTATATTTCCACAAGTTGTTTCCATTGAGAGAGGCGTTTGCCGACACCATCTCTCCAAGCCCCTCCCAGCTGTTGTAAAATGGGAGTGGACTCCCATTTATAGCTGTGGCAAAATCTTCCCAATCCTCTCTTGTGGGAATACTCCACCCTTCGGGACATATCCCTTGCACTCCTCCCCCCAACCCTGTGGAGCTAACTCCGGAGGTAGCTTCATCCCAACTGTAGAGGGCTCCGGTAATCTCATTTAGCGCAGCTGCCGTTCCATAATATTTTCCAGCTCCCTCCCAAGCAAGATTTGAGGTAAACCAATCTAAATTCCCAATTTTTTTATAGTAATATTTACGGCCATCCCTTGAATCGACAATAGAGCTGCTACCATTGACAACTCCCGAAAAAGAGAGTGGATCGTTTGGATCTATAACTTGAGTAGATCTATTCCCCGCAGTTTGATTATAATCGGGGTGGGAGATGGTTAGGGTAATTGTATAGCTGCCCAAAGTAGCTGGAGCCTGTAGAGTTACACTCTTTCCGGTAATCTCTTCGGGAGTAAATCCCTCTGCTTTCCACGAGTAGCTTAGCCCCTCTGTTGGGTAGGAGACTCCTGTTGCGGTGAGTTCAAAATTTTGAGATTTTAGAAGATATAGAGGCATAACAAAAGAGGCAGAGCCAACCATATAGCTGCCATACTCATCTTCTTTATCCTCTTTTTTACAAGATAAATTTGAAAAAAGAGTGGCCAAAATGAGCGGAATTGAGACAAAATAGAGGTATTTTCGCATGTTTATTAGAAATATAACTACAAAGATACTCTATTTACAATGAAAATTCTCAAAAAGATTAAACTTTCTACCACTCTTCTCTCCCTATTTACGCTCGCTCTTTTAGTAAGTTGTAAAGATAATAGCTACTCTTTATTGGAGGGTTTTGCACAGGGAACCACCTACCATATCTCCTACTCTGGAGGGGTCACCTCTAAGGTAGAGAGTGCTATAGACTCCCTTTTTAAAGTGATAGACAACTCTCTAAGCGTTTACAATCCCAATTCGCTAATTTCCAAAATAAATAGAGGAGAGAGAGTTCCCATAGATTCTCACTTCTCTACTGTCTTCAATAGAGCTAAAGAGATCTATCTCCTTAGCGAAGGTGCTTTCGACCCGTCGGCCTCTCCTCTTTTTAACCTTTGGGGCTTCGGTTTCGAAAAGAGAGATAGCATAACTCAAGAGAGAATAGATAGAGCTATTGCACTTTCCGGCATGGATAAGATTGAGCTATCCAATGGCTACTTGAATTTTGCAGTTGCCGGTATGGAGCTAAACTTCAATGCTATTGCCAAAGGGTATAGCTGCGATTTGATAGCTCGGGAGTTGGAGTTAATGGGGATTGAAAACTATATTGTTGAAATTGGTGGAGAGATACACTCTAAGGGGCAAAATAGTAGAGGTAAAAGTTGGAGTATAGGGATAGACAAACCAATTGATGGTAATATGATTCCCGGTGCCTCCATCGAAGATATAATTGTACTACCTGAGGGGGGGCTTGCCACCTCTGGAAACTATCGTCAATTTTGGAGAGAGGGCGATCAAATATACTCACATACAATCGACCCAAAAAGTGGCTACCCTGCCCGCAATACTCTGCTGAGTGCTACGGTAATCGCTCCCGATACAATGAGTGCCGACGCTTACGCTACTTGGTTTATGGTAATTGGACTTGAGAAGGCTAAAGAGGTGATTGCCAACTCTCAAAATGTTGAGGGCTATCTTATCTATAGAGAGGGAGAGAGGTTGAAAGTTTTTAAAAGTGATGGGGTAAAGGTTAGAAAATAGAGAACTATACTATTGGCTCTCCTCCTCTTCGCTACTGTCAAAAATCTTAACAATACTACTTACAATAGGGTGTCTCACTATATCTTCTCTATCAAAATAGATAGTAGAGACACCCTCTAACCCTTTTAAAAGCTCAATTCCCTTTTTTAATCCCGAATCGCTCCTTCTGGGAAGATCTATCTGTGTTATATCTCCTGTAACAATAAATTTTGAGTTGTTTCCCATACGAGTCAAAAACATCTTCAGTTGCCCTAAAGTTGTATTTTGAGCTTCATCTAAAATCACTACACCATTTTCAAGGGTTCTCCCCCTCATATATGCCAAAGGGGCAATCTGTATCACTCTATCTTCAATAAATTGCGCCAACTTTTTTTGAGGAATCATATCTCCCAAGGCGTCGTAGAGAGGTTGTAGGTAGGGGTCCAACTTCTCTTTTAAATCGCCGGGTAGAAATCCAAGTCGCTCTCCTGCCTCTACTGCGGGGCGGGTTAAAATAATCCTTTTAACTTCGCGCTCTTTTAGTGCCCGTACCGCTAAAGCTATTGCCGTGTATGTTTTACCGGTACCGGCGGGCCCTATGGCAAAGATTAGATCAGATTTGTAGTAGCATTCAAATAATCTTATCTGATTTTTAGTTCGAGCCTTAATAACCTTACCATCTTCTCCATAGAGAATAGTGCTCTTTTCGTCGTAGGTGGTGCCGGTTACAAGATGAAAGTTTTCAAAAATTTTCTCAATCTCTCTCTCTCCAATTGTTCCCTCTCTTTTGACAACTCTAATAAGGAGATCTAATTTTGCTTGAAAGAGAGCAATCTGCTCTTCCTTCCCTTTGAGATAGAGTTCTGCCCCTCTTGAGACCACCTTCAATTGTGGAAAGTATGAGATAAATTTATCAAAAAGGATATTGTTTGCTCCCCACAGCTCTAAAAGTCCAACAGTGCCAATATTAATTGTTTGCTCTCTCATCTATTACTCTATTATTAAATTTATTGTAATACTCTCTCATCAAATAGTATTGCCCATCCAACTCTCCTCTCTCTTGTGCCTGCTCTATACCCCTCTCTAAGGGAACCACTTTAAAAGGAGTTTTGCCATTGCCCCTCTTGCTCCATATAAGGGTTACTTTAGGCTCTCCAAAGGTAACAACTCCATTTAGAGAATCCTTAAGTAGTAAAATCTCCAATAAAATTCCAACTCTACAGTTCTTTGCACTCATATTTGAAATGACATTTCCAAGCGAAAAAGCAGTTAGCCTCTCTACTCTATTCTCCTCTCCCCTATAGACTCTTATAGGTTGTGGAACATGGGGGTGGGCGCCTATGATAAGGTGGGCGCCATTACGGTAAAAGAACCTTTCCCATCTCTCTTGAGCTGGAGAGGGAGAGAGATGGTACTCCTCTCCCCAATGTACAGATACTATTATCTTGTCTGGCTTTAACTCTTTTGTGCGGATCAAATCTCTCTTAACAGAGATAGTATCTAAAAGATTCACCACATATGGCGGAGTGACCCTAATGTCATTAGTGCCGTAGGTGTAGTTTAAGAAGGCTATTCTTACTCCCTTTTTTTCAATAATTAGAGGGTGGTTATTTTTAGCATCGCAGGAGTCTCTATAGATTCCCATATAGGGTACCCCTATCCGCTTGTAGAGTGATATGGTACTCTCTAACCCCTTGGACCCACTATCCATAATATGGTTATTGGCGGCAAAAAATAGATTGATTCCGGAGTTGTAGCACTCAACGGCAAGTGATGAAGGGGAGTTGAAGGAGGGGTAGCCGCGATAAGGTGGAGCTGCAAAAGTTGTCTCTATATTGGCTGCTATTATATCTACACCCTCAAAAATTGGATGGAGATCTCTAAAGTAACTGGAGTAGTCGTAGGAGTTTGGATGGTTGGGGGCACTCTGATCTACGCAGGCAGAATGAAGTTGGGCCTCATGTTGCATAATATCTCCTAAGAAGAGTAGTTTTATACTATCTTGTTGCCGAGGCCAAAAGGCGGTAAAAATTTGAAAAAAACCGATTACTCCAAGGAGGATTGTCATTATAGAGACTCTTCTACTTCTATCAAAAGGGGTTTATCTTTTATCTTTAATCTAAAATTAGTAAATTTGTCTGAAATTACATTAAAAAGAGGGACACCATGAAAAGTAAAAAATTGTTGTTGCTCCTTCTACTTACTCTCACTTTAAGTTTTGGCTGTGATCGATTAAGGCTCTTTTTTGGAATGGCCACCTCTCAAGAGTTGGAGAGGGTAAAGCTTGAGCAGCAGAGAGAAATTATCGCTCAAAGAGAGGCCGACTCTCTTGAGAGAGCATCACTCGACTCACTTAAGGGCACTATTGATCCCAGAAGTGAGAGTACTACCCACTCTAAAGAGGGGAGTGAGTCGCTTAATAGGTTTCATATTATTGTAGGAAGTTTTAAGGTTCATTCCAACGCTTCCAAACTCTTTGAAAAGCTTCAAAAAGAGGGTTATACTCCAACCCTTTTTCATTTCAAAAATGGTTTCGATGCCATCTCTGCCACCTCCTTTAAAGAGCTGCCGGCAGCCTACAACCATCTCTATCTGCTCGAAGAGAATAGACTATTTTCCGGCGCAATCTGGATTTACGATACAAAACAAAATTTACACCAATAATTATTTTAAAAATTTAAGATGAAAAATACCCCTTTTACCCAAAAACACATTGAGTTGGGCGCAAAAATGGTCCCTTTTGCCGGCTATAATATGCCAATCGAATATTTTGGAATTAATCACGAGCACAACCATGTCCGCGAAAAAGTGGGTCTCTTTGATGTATCGCATATGGGAGAGATTTGGGTCAAAGGTCCATCTGCACTCAAATTTTTGCAATACACCACCTCCAACGATCTCTCTACACTCACCCCCGGAAAGATACAGTACTCCTGTTTTCCAAATGGTAAAGGGGGAATTGTAGATGATTTTTTAGTTTACTGTTTTAACCCCGAGAGTTGGCTCCTTGTTGTCAATGCCTCAAATAGAGAGAAAGATTATAACCACCTTACCCAATACGCTCCACAATTTGGTATAACTCCAGGTGTCGATTTGATTGATGGCTCCGACAACTATTGCCAAGTTGCAGTTCAAGGGGTAGATGCTATCTCCTTAGTTCAGAAACTAACTTCTCATGATGTCGCCTCTATGGAGTACTATACCTTTAAAGAGCTCCAGTTTGCCGGAATAGAGGGGGTGATATTGTCGATAACCGGATATACCGGTTCAGGAGGAGTGGAACTTTATGCCCACACCAAAGATGCACTTCAGCTGTGGGATGCTCTCTTTGAAGCTGGAAAAGAGTTCGATTTAAAAGCTATAGGATTAGGTGCAAGAGATACCTTGAGGTTAGAGATGGGTTTTTGTCTATATGGCAACGATATCGATGAGACCACCTCTCCAATTGAGGCGGGGTTGGGATGGATTACCAAATTTTCCGAAAATAAAGGAGAGTTTATAGATAGGGAGCTTTTGCTAAAACAGAAGAGCGAGGGAGTTAGTAGAAAATTGGTTCCATTCGAGCTTATAGATAGAGGTATTCCCCGTAAAGGGTACCAAGTTTGTAACGAGTTGGGAGAAGAGATTGGAGTTGTAACTTCGGGTACTATGGCTCCTGCTCTTAAAATTCCTATTGGATTGGCCTATGTGACACCTCAATACTCTAAAGTAGATTCTGTTATCTATATTAAAGTTAGAGATAAACTGCTAAAAGCCAAAGTTGTAAAGGCCCCCTTCTATAAGAGATAGAGCCACTCTATTTGATTGGTGTAGAGTTAACGGTAGAAGATTCAATTCTCTTCTCTCTACACCATTCAGCTGGGGTACTACCTGCAAAAATTCTAAAAGAGATGTTGAATGACGCTATCGATCCGAAGCCCGATAGATCGCATAGCTCTTGTACTGTAACACTACTGTTCTCTAAAAAGAGCCTTTTTGCCTCTTCAATACGATAGTAGTTTACAAATTGGCAAAAATTGCTGTTGAAGTGGTCATTTATTAGCCTTGAAAGGTATGTCTTATTTGTATATAGGTAGGCTGCAACCTCCTTTATATTGATATTACTCTCTAAAAATGGCTTCTCTTCGTCAAAATATTTGAGCAGTCTCTCTTTTAGATCGCCAAACTGCGACTCTATAGGTTCTATTCCCCTTAATTTACTTTTATCGAAGAGGTCGCTCTTTTTAGAGGGCTCTCCTCTGCTTACCGTTATTGCCAAGATGTGCCTTAAGATAAGAAGAAGATTCACCCCAATTAAGATAATTTTGAGCGAGTAGCTGCTTATAAGACATCTTCCCATAAAGAGAGAACATAGCATAAATAGATTTATAGCTACAACAATTGTAAACATTGCGATATCTGCAATGAAGGTTAGATACTCCGAAATGGGGCGGTCTAACAGGTCGTCTTGAAGCCTGTAGAGTACGGGAGCTAAGTAGATTATAGCCAAAGAGAAGAGTAGTACAACTGCTGCCAACCACCCTTTTAAGAGTGGTGCCGGAACACTTTTGGCAAAAAGTATGGCAGCTATATTGAACGAGAGAAGCACAAAATTGGCTAAATAGGAGCACCTCTTAATTGTTTGAGAACTTTTATAATTTTGATAGAGATAGAGAATAAGAGGAAGTAGCAGTTGATAGATTATTCCCATCCTTATCACATATTCGGCCGTTTCACTCTCCCAAATTTCTACCGATGTTATAGCCAACTTAATTATAAGCACTGTAACTACCGAAAAAAGGGTGTAGAGTGTTATTTGCAATTTGGCTCTATGTTCAGGATCAAACTCCCTGTTATAGTGCATTACACCAAGCAAAAAGAGGAGTGCAAAGCTAAGGAGAGAGAGAAAAATAGAGTCTAATGTTTGAAACAGGGTGTGAAGTATAAAAGAGAGTTCCATAGTACTACAGTTTGAGAGGTCTCTCAAATGTAGAGAAAAAAAGAGTATTTAGCCATATTTAATATATTGAAGAATAGAGATTTATCTTTTTTTAGAAAAAAGTTATCTTTCTATCACTATTTTTTTATAGTGTCAAACCCCTTCCCAAAGACCCCCATCACATTTGCTAAAGAGATAAAGGCCTCTTTATCTACCTCCTTAATTGTTTTAAATATGAAATTAATCTCTGTCCGTCTTACAATAACCATAAGCACCCTGCCCGACTCTTTAGTGTACCAACCCATTGCCTCTATTACAGTTACCCCTCTACCTGTGGCTGCAATTCTATCTGCTATCTCTTTGTAGCGATTTGAAAAGATAAATAGCTGCACAGATTGTTTTGCTCCCGAAATAAAGAGATCAATCGAGTATCCTGTAACGCTTATAAGTACTAAACCATAAATAACAGTTGCAACTCGCCCTCCTACCCCTTCGGTAGATGGTACCAAGAGTGAGCATAATACAATAATAAGATCTGAAATTAAGATCACTTTACCGGGAGAGATATTTCTATACTTATTTACTATCAGTGCAATAATATCTGTTCCTCCACTACTTCCACCTTGGGTAAAGGTTAAAGCTATGCCGCTACCGGCCAATGCTCCACCTATTAGTGCTGAGAGAAGTTTTCCATTTCCTATTGCAATATCCTCTATTATCTCTTGAGGCACTAAATCGGGTAAAATTTTAAGAAAGAGTGTACAAATTATAATTGCATATACACTCTTTGCCCCAAATCCTTTTCCTAAAATCTTAAGCCCTATTGCAAGCAGGATTAGATTTATAAGAAAAAAGGAGTAGCTCACTGGAAACGAGGTCAAATAATAGATAATAACCCCTATTCCTGTAACTCCCCCTCCCACCATACCGTTGGGAATAAGAAAAAAGACCCACCCCAACGAATACATTAGTAAACCTAATGTTATAAGGGCATACTCTTTGGTGCTCTCTAAGAGTCGTTTTGTTTTTGCTTCCATTTTATCTTTCCTGTTTTAATGGTGTCGAAACCTTCGCCATAAACACTTGTAACTGTAGAAACAGTAAGGAAAGCTTTCCGGTCGCTCTCCTTTATTATTTTGGTTATTTGGGGCAGTTGAGATTTTTTAAGTACAATTACCAACACTTTGCTATCCTCTTTAGAGTACCACCCCATAGAACTTAGCGCAGTAACTCCCCGTTCAATCTCTCTGTTGACCCTATCTGCTATAATATCGTAACGAGACGAAAAGACCATCACCTGTACACTCTGGCGATTTCCGGTTAAAATAAGGTCAATTACAAAAGAGAAGGAGACCATCTCAATATAGCCGTAGGCAACATCTGAAAGCTCTTTTCCGGGAATAAAGTAGATTGAACCTATAATCAATAGATCTGAGTATAGAAAAACCCTACCGGGGGAGGTCTCCCTAAATTTTGCAATTATTATAGCTATAATATCGGTACCACCTGTACTTCCCCCCTGCATAAAAATTGCCCCTATCCCTATACCACTCATGGTACCCCCAATCAAGGCATTGATTAGCTTATCTTCAATGTCTGACACCCAAGGTATAAGTGGTAGAAATTCAAACATGAGGGCTGCCACTACAATACAGTATATTGTTTTAAAGCCAAAGGCTCTCCCTAGGATTAGAAAGCCTATAAGGAGTAAAATTGAATTGATAATAATATAGCTGTAGGCTACTTTAAAACCACTTGCATATTGAATTACAGAGGAGAGTCCACTAACTCCTCCACCTGCAATCTGGTGAGGGATAAGAAAAGCGGTCCAGCTAAAGACAAATACAAAGAGCCCCCCTGTCATTATAAGATAGGAGCGTAGTTCATCTATAGTTTTGCTGCCCATAAAGCTATTTAAAAGACTACATTAATTATCTTTTTAGGAACTACAACTACTCTTTTGATTGAGCCCTCTCCCAAATATTTGGCAGTATTTTCATTCTCTCTAACTGCCCTTTCAACATCTGCCGGTGGGAGCGAACTCTCTAAAGTGAGTTTATATCTTAGTTTACCATTGAAAGAGACAGGGTACTCAAAGCTGCTCTCTATGGTATAACTCTCTATATATTTGGGAAATTTCCCATTTGCTATTGAGCCTCTATTGCCCATTTTGTGCCAAATCTCTTCTGCTATGTGTGGCGCAAAGGGTGATAGAAGAATGGTAAGAGGCTCCAATATCTCTCTTTTATTGCATTTTAAATCACTTAACTCATTTACAGCAATCATAAAAGCACTTACTGCAGTATTGAAAGAGAACTCCTCTATATCTCTCTCTACCTTTCCAATCAATTTATGTAAAACTTTTAATTCAGAAGGTGTTGCCCTCTCTTTAGAGAGGCTAAACTCCTCTTTGTTGTGAAAAAGTCGCCAAAATTTTCGAAGAAAACGGTGTACTCCATCTATTCCGTTGGTGTCCCATGGCTTAGACTGCTCTAAAGGGCCCAAAAACATCTCATACATTCTAAGAGTATCGGCTCCGTAGCTGTCACAAATTGAGTCGGGGTTTACCACATTGAAGAGTGATTTACTCATTTTTTCAACTCCCCATCCACAAATATAGTGCCCATCCTCAAGTATAAAAGAGCTATCGTTAAACTGAGGCATCCAATTTTTAAAGGCATCAATATCTAATCGGTCGTTTTTTACCAAGTTGATATCTACATGGAGTTGCGTGGTTTGGTAATTATCTTTCAAGCCATGCGAGACAAAGGTATTGCTCCCCTTGACTCTATAGACAAAGTTGGAGCGACCCTGTATCATACCTTGATTAACCAATTTTTTAAAAGGCTCTTTTTCGCACACATGCCCCGTATCCCATAAAAATTTGTTCCAGAAACGGGAGTAGATTAGATGGCCTGTGGCGTGTTCTGTTCCTCCAATATAGAGATCTACGCTTTGCCAATATTGGTTTGCCTCCTTAGAGAGAAGTGCATCGTTGTTATTTGGGTCCATATAACGGAGGTAGTAGGCACTACTTCCGGCAAATCCCGGCATTGTACTTCTCTCTAAAGGGTATCCCTTATACTCCCACTTTTGGGCTCGAGCCAATGGGGGTTCGCCGTCGTCGGTAGGTAAAAAACTCTCTATCTCAGGAAGGGTTAGGGGAAGTTCGCTATACTCCAAGGGGGTGGCTACTCCATCTTTGTAGTAGATTGGAAACGGCTCTCCCCAATATCTTTGACGGGAGAAGATAGCATCTCTCAAACGGTAGTTAACTTTTCTAACTCCTATTTTTAATCTCTCTACCTCCTCTATTGCTGCAGGAATTGCCTCCTCTACACTCATCCCATTGAGTAGCCCGGAGTTGCACATTATCCCCTCTTTTGCATCAAAGCTTTCACTACTTACATCGCACCCCTCTATAAGAGGAGTAATAGGAAGG
>Ga0265293_10010859_pt1 | contig 12592 bp, 9 predicted proteins | sample Munlanlewell138R_FD_192505 | JGI IMG/M metagenome (GOLD analysis project Ga0265293, IMG submission 192505) | Leachate microbial communities from a municipal landfill in Southern Ontario, Canada - Leachate well 138R | ecosystem: Engineered > Solid waste > Landfill > Unclassified | place: Canada... | reverse complement strand
CACCGTTCTGACGGTGGCCTACGTCACCACCCTTGATCGGTCCGTAGTGACTGAAGGTCGAGGTCAGGATACCGGTACCCGAGGTCATGGTCAGGAAGTTGTTGCGGAAGCCGATCAGGCCACGCGCCGGAATGGTGTATTCCAGGCGGATGCGGCCCTTGCCGTCCGGCGCCATGTTGGTCAGATCGCCCTTGCGCAGGCCCATCTGTTCCATCAGCGCACCCTGGTGCTGCTCTTCGATGTCGATGATGACGTTCTCGTAGGGCTCCTGCTTCTCGCCATCGACTTCCCTGATCACCACTTCCGGGCGACCCACGGCCAGCTCGAAGCCTTCGCGGCGCATGGTTTCGATCAGTACCGACAGGTGCAGCTCACCACGACCGGAGACCTTGAACTTGTCCGCCGAGTCGCCTTCTTCGACACGCAGGGCGACGTTGTGCAGCAGTTCCTTCTCCAGACGTTCCTTGATGTTGCGGCTGGTGACGAACTTGCCTTCCTTGCCGGCGAACGGCGAGTCGTTGACCTGGAAGGTCATGGACACGGTGGGCTCGTCGACGGTCAGCGGCGGCAGCGCCTCGACGTTGTTCATGTCGCACAGGGTATCGGAGATGTACAGCTCGTCCATGCCGCTGACGCAGACGATGTCACCGGCCTGGGCCTCGGCGACTTCGACACGCTGCAGGCCGGAGTGGCCCATGATCTTGAGAACACGGCCCTGGCGCTTCTTGCCATCGGCGCCGATGGCGATCACCGGGGTATTGGTCTTGACCTTGCCCCGGGCAATGCGGCCGACACCGATCACACCCAGGAAGCTGTTGTAGTCCAGCTGGGAAATCTGCATCTGGAACGGGCCGTCCAGATCGACGTTGGGCGCCGGCACGTGGTCGACGATGGCCTGGAACAGCGCATCCATGTTGTCTTCCAGGTTTTCGTGGTCCAGACCGGACAGACCATTCAGGGCGCTGGCGTAGACGATCGGGAAGTCCAGCTGCTCCTCGGTGGCACCAAGGTTGTCGAACAGGTCGAAGATCTGGTCCACCACCCAGTCAGGGCGCGCGCCAGGGCGGTCGATCTTGTTGACCACCACGATCGGGTTGAGACCGGCCTGGAACGCCTTCTGGGTCACGAAACGGGTCTGCGGCATGGGGCCGTCGATGGAGTCGACTACCAGCAGTACGCAGTCGACCATGCTCATGACGCGCTCGACTTCACCGCCGAAGTCGGCGTGACCGGGGGTGTCGACGATATTGATGTCGTAGTCCTTCCACTTCAGCGCGGTGTTCTTCGCCAGGATGGTGATACCACGTTCCTTTTCCTGGTCGTTGCTGTCCATGACCCGCTCGTTCTCGAGCTCCTTGCGATCCAATGTACCGGACAGACGCAGCAGCTTGTCGACCAGCGTGGTCTTGCCGTGGTCAACGTGGGCAATGATGGCGATATTACGGAGATTCTCGATCACGGGGGGCATCCTGGATTGCGCAGCGACAGGCGTGCCTGTCTAAAAAAGAGGCAGGCATTATACAGACACTGAGATGACAGTGTATGTTTTTTGTACGAAATGGCGCGACCGCCGGCTGATTCAGCTCCTGGGCAGTCGCAAAACCCTGACATTGTCATGCCCGCGATCCAGCAGATACTGGGCATGCAACTGGCTCATTACACCCTTTTCGCAGTAAAGAAGATAGGCACGAGCGTCATCCAGATCGGCGAAGCGACTGTTCAACTGGTAGAAGGGCACCTTGAGTACTTCTATCCCCTCCAGCACCAGCGGGTTGGCTTCCTCTTCATCCGGATGGCGGATATCCAGCACCACCTGACCGGCCAGCGCCTGCTCTACCGTCTCGACTTGCGAGCCTTCCATATCCAGCTCCAGATCGCAGCAATCGGTGGAGGTGGCCTGCTCGATGGCCTCGTCCAGTACGCTGAAATCGAAGCCGGCCTCGGCGGCGGCGACCTTCCGGGCGTTGGTGTGGATGTCCGGACTCACCGAAATCACCCCGCAGTACTCCGGCATGCTGCTGGAGAAGGCCTCGGTGCCGATGCGCCGGGCGGTGCGGATGATCTCGGTCTTGCTGGTGGTGATCAGCGGGCGCAGCACCAGCATGTCGCTGACCTGGTCGATGGCCGCCAGGTTCGGCAGCGTCTGGCTGGAAACCTGGGCGATGGCCTCGCCGGTGACCAGTGCCTGGAATCCGCGACGCGCGGCGATACGGTTGGCGGCACGCAGCATCATGCGCTTGAGCACCACGCCCATCTGGCTGTTGTCGACGTTCTGCAGGATTTCCGCAACCACGCCCTCAAATGGAACACTGATGAACCGCAGACGGTGACTGGCCGCATAACGCTCCCACAAATAGTGCGCGACCTGGCGCACACCCAGCTCATGGGCACGCCCACCGAGGTTGAAGAACACGAAGTGCGGCAGGATACCGCGCTGCAGCATCTGGTAGCTGGCGACGGTGGAGTCGAAACCGCCGGACATCAGGCTCAGTACCGGCTCCATGGTCCCTAACGGGAAGCCACCGAGCCCCTCATGCCGGGCCTGGATCAGGAACACCCGCTGCTGGCGGATCTCCAGTTGCACCTGCACTTCCGGGTCCGTCAGTGATACCCCGGCGGCACCGGTCTGCTCCATCAGGCGGGAGCCGATCTGGCGATTCACGTCGGTAGAGGAAAACGGGTGTTTGCCTATCCGCTTGCAACGCACGGCAAAGGTGCGGCCGCGCAGTTGCTCGGCAAAGCGCTCGATGCACAGCTCGGCCAGTTCATCCAGGCTGCCCAGGGGATACTCGCGCACCTCGTGGATGTGATTGATACCGGGTGTGTTGCAAAGCCGCTCGATGACCCTCGCCTGCAGCGCCGGATCATCTCCAGTGACCACTTCGAGGCTGTCCCAGTTGCCGTTGATGCGCAGCTCCGGATCAATCGGCTTCAGCAGCACCTTGAGATTCTTGCGTAGCTGGCTGACAAAGCGCTTGCGCACCTGCGGCGATTTGATGGTGATCTCGGCGAAGAACTTGATAATCAGTTTCATAGGAACAATTCAGCGGTCGGCGGGGCGAAAGCGGCGCATTATACCTGCGCTGGCCGGCAACTGCCCGGATTACCGACAAGCGCTTCAATATGGTGCACAACAGCTGTTCCACGCACCCATTAAGTGCGCGATAATGGGCGCCATTCCCTACGGTGGTCGCTCGACTTCGGTGCAACAAGGGGTTTCAGCGGCTTGGCGATAATGGCACACCTTTTGCTCGTTATTGTTCGGACGAATGAACCGGCGGAACGTATCGAGCTCCGCATGAACATAGTAGATAGCGCCAGGCCATCACCTGGACCATGATTTCTTCTGGAGAACAGCATGTCGAAAGCGATTCAACTGATCAATGAATTTGACGTGAAGTGGGTTGACCTGCGCTTCACCGACACCAAGGGCAAGCAGCAGCATGTGACCATGCCCGCCCGCGATGTCAACGAGGACTTCTTCGAAGAAGGCAAGATGTTCGATGGCTCCTCCATCGCCGGCTGGAAGGGCATTGAAGCTTCCGACATGATTCTCATGCCTGATGACAACACCGCCGTGCTCGACCCCTTCACCGAAGAGCCGACCCTGATCCTGGTCTGCGACATCATCGAGCCTTCCACCATGCAGCGCTACGAGCGCGACCCGCGCAGCATCGCCCGGCTGGCCGAGGAGTACCTGAAATCCACCGGCATCGGCGACACCGCGTTCTTCGGCCCGGAGCCGGAGTTCTTCGTATTTGACGAAGTGAAGTTCAAGTCCGACATCTCCGGCTCGATGTTCAAGATCTATTCCGAGCAGGCCTCGTGGAACACCGACTCGTCCTTCGAGACCGGTAACAAGGGTCACCGTCCGGGTGTCAAGGGTGGTTACTTCCCGGTGCCGCCGGTCGACCACGACCACGAAATCCGTACCGCCATGTGCAACGCACTGGAGGAGATGGGTCAGGTCGTGGAAGTCCACCACCACGAAGTGGCTACCGCTGGCCAGAACGAGATCGGCGTGCAGTTCAACACCCTGGTAGCCAAGGCTGACGAGGTGCAGAACCTGAAGTACGTCGTGCACAACGTTGCCGATGCCTACGGCAAGACCGCTACCTTCATGCCCAAGCCGCTGTACGGCGACAATGGCTCCGGCATGCATGTGCACATGTCGATCAGCAAGGATGGCAAGAACACCTTCTCCGGTGAAGGCTATGCCGGCCTGTCCGATACCGCCCTGTATTTCATTGGCGGCATCATCAAGCACGGCAAGGCGCTGAATGCCTTTACCAACCCGTCGACCAACTCCTACAAGCGTCTGGTGCCCGGTTTTGAAGCACCGGTGATGCTGGCCTACTCGGCCCGCAACCGCTCCGCCTCGATCCGCATTCCTTACGTCAACAGCCCGAAAGCCCGCCGCATCGAAGCGCGCTTCCCGGATCCGGCTGCCAACCCCTACCTGGCCTTTGCCGCCCTGCTGATGGCCGGCCTGGACGGTATCCAGAACAAGATCCACCCTGGCGATGCTGCTGACAAGAACCTGTATGACCTGCCGCCGGAAGAGGCCAAGGAAATCCCACAGGTGTGCGGTAGCCTGAAAGAAGCGCTGGAATCACTGGATGCTGACCGCTCCTTCCTGACCAAGGGCGGCGTATTTACCGACACCTTCATCGATGCCTTCATCGAGCTGAAAGCTGCCGAGGAGATCAAGGTACGTACCTTCGTCCACCCGCTGGAATACGACCTGTACTACAGCGTCTGATCCTGGCTGCGGTATGAGCAAAGGCGCCCCCAGGGGCGCCTTTGTCTTTTCTGCGGCCTAGCCAAGCGAACCCTGTCGCACTCTGCACTCCCTGTCACTTGCCACAACAGCGATTGAGTGCAACGCTTAGGCAATCTTCGAAGGAGTGAATATCATGTTCCGGTTACCACTGCCCGCGCTGTGCGCGTTGCTGTTGCTGGCCAGCCCCGCTGGGGCGCAGATCTATTCCTGGACCGACGCGCAAGGCAACCGCGTCTACTCCGATCAACCCAGGGAAGGCGCCAGCACCATAGAACTGGGACCGACCAATGTGGTGGCGCCGCCACCCGCCTCTGCCCCGGCCAGCAGCAGTCGCGGCAATGATGCACAGGTACGTGAAAACTTCTATCGCCAGTTGAGCATCACCAGCCCGGCACATGACAGCGCCATCCGCAGCAACGAGGGCGACCTGACCCTGACCATCGCCACCGACCCGCCGCTCAGCGGCAGCCATCTGTTGAAAGTGGCCATCGACGGCGCACTGAACCCGACCGGCGTGCCCGGCAATGGCGCAGCCACCCAGCAGCTGACCGTGCACAACATCGACCGCGGCAGCCATGAGATTGCGGTAGTGGTGGTCAATGCACGGGGCGAGGAACTGCAACGCAGCGCGCCGATCACCGTGCACCTGCAACGCACCTCCCTCAACCAGCCAGGCCGCGGTGGCGCCAATCAAGCACCCAAGGCCCCCGCCGCGCCGCGCGCGCCGAATGTTCCGCGCCCGGGAGCGGGCACGGGTAACTGACTGCAGCATGGCATGCGCACCATTTTGGTGCACATGCACTCTTTTCGTGCCATAGTATTTTGCATATCGATCCGCTCCGCTGACGATTGGACCAAACAGCACCGTGCGGGACCACCGCCGCTGCTGGCTGAGCAGTGCCAATGCCATGGTTGCACCAACCCGCCTGGCAATCTGTAGCGATCTGGTGCGCTTCTTGCAACTGCTCCGTTATCACCGTCGCTTCCATGCCGTGGATAAATGCCTATGCTGCCTGAGCAATTCCTGCGCCAGATATTGGACAACCTGACCACCGCGGTGCTGTTGCTGGACAGCGCACTGCGGGTCAACTACATGAACCCGGCAGCCGAGATGCTGCTGGAAGTCAGCGGCCAACGGGTCAATGGTCAGCATGTCACCAGTCTGTTCAGTGATTCGGTGGGGTCATTGCAATCGCTGCGCAATACCGTCAGCACCGGCCACCCCTTCACCAAGCGCGAAGCGCAGTTGCAACTGGGCAACGGCCAGTGCCTGATGGCGGATTATTCGGTCACCCCGGTCAACGCCCTGGAGCGCAACTGGATACTGCTGGAAATCCTGCCCCGCGACCGCCTGCTGCGCATCACCAAGGAGGAGGCGCAGCTATCCAAGCAGGAAGTCACCCGGGTCCTGGTACGCGGGCTGGCCCATGAGATCAAGAACCCACTGGGGGGGATTCGCGGGGCGGCGCAGTTGCTGGCACGCGAGCTACCCGAAGCGGCGCTGCACGACTATACCGATGTGATCATCCAGGAGGTCGACCGCCTGAGCAATCTGGTCGACCGCATGCTCGGCCCCTATCAGCCGCCCACACTGTCGCGTATCAACATCCATGAAATCACCGAGCACGTCTGCAGCCTGGTGCAGGCCGAGGCCCACGGCCAGTTGCAGATCCAGCGCGACTACGACCCCAGCATTCCGGATCTGATGGGGGATCGCGAACAGCTGATCCAGGCGCTACTCAATATCATGCGCAATGCGATGCAGGCGATCCTTTCCGAGCGCAACGCCAGCGATGGCTCGATCACCCTGCGCACCCGCACGCTGCGCCAGTTCACCATCGGCGCCCGCCGCCACCGCCTGGTCTGCCGCCTGGAGATCATCGACAACGGCCCCGGGATCGCCCCGGGGATCGTCGACAGCATCTTCTATCCGATGGTCAGCGGGCGTGCCGATGGCACCGGGCTCGGCCTGTCGATCACCCAGAACATCATTACCCGGCACCATGGCCTGATCGAGTGTGAGAGCGTGCCGGGCTGCACCACCTTCACCTTGTTTCTGCCGCTGCCAACCACCTCCGGGGAGGAAGAATGAGCCAAACCGCCAATGTCTGGATCGTGGATGACGACCGCTCCATCCGCTGGGTACTGGAAAAAGCCCTGCAACAGGACGGCATGCAACCGGTGTGCTTCGACAACGCCGACAGCGCCCTGGCCCGACTGCGTCGTCAGCAGCGCCCGGACGTGCTGATCAGCGACATCCGCATGCCCGGCACCAGCGGGCTGGAGCTGCTATCGAACATCCGCGAGCTGCAGCCGAAGCTGCCGGTGATCATCATGACCGCGCACTCCGACCTGGACAGCGCGGTGGCCTCCTACCAGGGTGGTGCCTTCGAGTACCTGCCCAAACCCTTCGACGTCGACGAGGCGGTGGCGCTGGTGCGTCGCGCCCTGGCCCATACCCACGAGCAGGAAGCCGACGAGCCGGGCAACGGGCTGGCACACACACCGGAGATCATCGGCGAGGCGCCAGCGATGCAGGAGGTATTCCGCGCCATCGGCCGCTTGTCGCATTCCAATATCACCGTGCTGATCAATGGGGAATCGGGAACCGGCAAGGAACTGGTAGCCCAGGCCCTGCACCGGCACAGTCCGCGGGCACGCAGCCCGTTCATTGCGCTGAACATGGCCGCCATCCCCCGCGAGCTGATGGAATCGGAGCTGTTCGGCCATGAGAAAGGCGCCTTCACCGGCGCCGCCGTGCAGCGCCGCGGTCGTTTCGAGCAGGCCGACGGCGGCACCCTGTTCCTCGACGAGATCGGCGACATGCCTGCCGAAACCCAGACCCGGCTACTGCGGGTACTGGCCGACGGCGAATTCTACCGGGTCGGTGGCCATGCCCCGATCAAGGTCGACGTGCGTATCATCGCCGCCACCCACCAGGACCTGGAGGCGCTGGTGCAGGCGGGCAAGTTCCGCGAGGATCTGTTCCACCGCCTCAACGTCATCCGCATTCATATCCCCAAGCTGGCTGAACGTCGGGAGGACATCCCAGTCCTGGCGCAGCATTTTCTCGCCCGTGCCGCACGGGAGCTGGCGGTGGAGCCCAAGGTGCTCAAACCGCAGACCCAGCAATACCTCAGCGCCCTGCCCTGGCCTGGCAACGTGCGCCAGCTGGAGAACACCTGCCGCTGGATCACAGTGATGGCTTCCAGTCGCGAGGTGCTGACCGAGGACCTGCCGCCGGAGCTGCTCAGTCAGCACCAGCCTGGTGCAGGCGATGGCGATTGGGAGCAACAACTGCGCAATTGGGCCGACCAGCAACTGACCCGCGGCGTCACCCAGCTGCTGGATCAGGCAGTGCCGGCGTTCGAGCGCGTGATGATCGAAACCGCCCTCAAGCACAGCGCTGGCAGACGCCGGGATGCCGCGCAGTTGCTGGGCTGGGGCCGTAATACCCTGACCCGCAAGATCAAGGAACTGGGGCTGAATGTCGAGGCCTCGGACGAGGATGAAACCGAATGATCATGCCGTTGCCATAAAAATGGCATGGTTACTGCTTAGTCTGTAGTGGGTGTATTTGGGGTGACTTCGGTTCAGGCAGGCTGGAGTCGCCTTTTTTTATAGCCCTTTCCCGACTATTTTCATGCGGCCCTCCCGGTTACACTCCCCGGGTTTTCCTGCCTGCGGATAGCCCGTCATGTTTCATATCGCTCTGCTCGAGCCCGAGATCCCACCCAATACCGGCAATATCATTCGCCTGTGTGCCAATACCGGTTGCCAGTTGCATCTGATCGAACCGTTGGGGTTCGAGCTGGACGACAAGCGACTGCGTCGCGCCGGGCTGGATTACCATGAGTACGCGCCGGTGCAGACCCATGCCGATCTGGCCAGTTGCCTGGCCAGCGTGCGCCCGAACCGGGTGTTCGCGCTCAGCACCAAGGGTCGGCAATGCTACAGCGAGGTGCACTACCAGCCGGGAGATCTGTTCCTGTTCGGCCCGGAGAGCCGCGGCCTGCCGGCAGAGGTGCGCGAGGGGTTGCCCGCCGAACAGGTGCTGCGCATTCCCATGCATCCGGGCAATCGCAGCCTGAACCTGTCCAACAGCGCGGCGGTGCTGGTCTATGAGGCGTGGCGCCAGCAGGGGTTTGCCGGTGAGGGTTGAACCCCGTCATTGCGAGGAGCAGGGGCGGCCATCCGCCGACGGGGCAATCCAGCGCCCATCAGCCACTCCGAGCTCATGGATTGCCACGCCCTACGGGCTCGCAATGACGGGATGGCGAGGGATCAACGGGTCTTGATCACCACCTTGCCCACCGCCTGCCGGGTAGACAGTGCGGTCAACGCCGTTTCGTACTGATCCAGCTCGAAGGTCTGGGAGACCAGCGGCTTGAGCTTGCCTTCACTGAACCAGCTGAACAGCTGGCGGAAGTTGTCGAGGTTGGCCTGCGGCTCGCGGGTGGCGAAGGCACCCCAGAACACACCGACCACCGCAGCGCCCTTGAGCAGCGCCAGGTTGACCGGCAGCTCGGGAATGCGGCCACTGGCGAAGCCGACCACCAGCAGACGGCCCTTCCAGTTGATGCAGCGCATGCACTGGTCGAACAGGTCGCCACCGACCGGATCGTAGATCACGTCGGCACCCTGGCCACCGGTCAGTGCCTTGATCTTTTCCTTGAAGTCACCCTCGCTGTAGTTGACCAGCTCGTCGGCGCCGGCCTGGCGCGCAACTTCCAGCTTCTCGTCAGTGGAGGCGGCGGCGATCACCCGGGCGCCCATGGCCTTGCCGATTTCCACGGCGGCCAGGCCGACACCACCGGAGGCGCCGAGTACCAGCAGGGTTTCGCCCGGCTGCAGGTTGCCACGCTGGACCAGCGCATGCATGGAGGTGCCGTAGGTCATACTGAAGCCAGCGGCGGTCACATAGTCCATATCGGTGGGCATCGGCAGCACGCGGCCGGCATCGGTCGCCACTTTCTCGGCGAAACTGCCATAGCCGGTCAGGCCCATGACCCGATCGCCCGGCTTGAGATGCTTGACCTTGGCGCCGACGCTGGCGACCACACCCGCCGCTTCGCCACCCGGCGAGAAGGGGAACGCCGGCTTGACCTGATACTTGCCTTCGATGATCAGCGTATCGGGAAAGTTGACCCCGGCGGCATGCACGTCGATGACCACTTCGTTGTCCTTGGCCACCGGATCGGTGGTGTCTTCCAGCGACAGGCTGCTGGCGGGACCGTAGGCTTTGCACAGTACGGCTTTCATGATGGCTCCTCGATTGGATTTTCCACAGTCTAGCTGCGCCCACCGCAGCCGGGTCAATCACCATACCGGTGATTGATCGGCCTGCATAAGACAAGTAGCTGCCGGCGCCAGAGAAGCCTCGCCGGTCGCCGTCACTGACTCAGGTAGCGCGCCACGTAGGTATCGAAGTCGATACTGTCGGACTCCTCCAGCGCCGCCTGATCGGCCAGTGACTGGCGGGCGACCGCAGCGAACGCCTGCTGCTGCGGTTCGTCCAGGGGCCGCGACAGGAAGTGCTCGCGATGCCTCTCGGACTGCGCCAGGGCGAAGCGGAAGAAGCTCTCGCCCCGTTCGCCGATCGCCGCCAGCACCCGCGCCGAGGGCGTCAATGCCGGGTCCTGCAGTTTGGCGCGCTGCAGTTGCAGGCTGTCGCTGTAGGCGCTGGTCTGCTGCGCGCTGTCCAGCAGGCTGGCGCAGGCGGTGATATTGTCCAGCAGGTGCTCGCCCCACTCGGTCAGGGTGCACACCTGCCCCTTGCGATTCAGTTGCAGGCCCGGCTCGCGGCCACGCTTGACCGTCAAGGCAAAGTTCTCGTCACTCAGCTGGCATTCCGCCTCGGACATCGCCGGACTGTCGGCCAGCGCGCAGAACAGCAGGAAGCTGTCGAGGAAGTATGCGGTGCTCGGCTCGATACCCATCGGCGCGAAGGGATCGATATCCAGGCAGCGCACCTCGACATACTCCACACCACGGGCCGCCAGCGCATGCACCGGCTTCTCCCCGCTGCGGGTCACCCGCTTGGGCCGGATCGAGCTGTAGAACTCGTTTTCGATCTGCAGCAGGTTGGTATTGAGCTGCTGCCACTGGCCGTCGGCATCATGGGTGCCGATGGCGGCATAGGGTGGGTACGGCAGGCTGATGGCTTTCTGCATGCTGGAGATGTAGCTTTCCAGGCTGTTGTAGCAGACGTTGAGACCGGCCTGGGCATCGTTGTTGTAGCCCAGATCGCTCATCCGCAGGCTGGTGGCGTACGGCAGATACAGGCTCTTGTCGCCCAGCGGCTCGAGCTGGTGGTCGCGCCCCTGCAGGAAGCTGGCACACAGCGCCGGCGAGGCGCCGAACAGGTACATCAGCAGCCAGGCATAGCGGCGGAAATTGCGGATCAGCGCCACATAGCGCTCGGACTGGTAGTCCTGGGCGTTACGCGCATCGCCATCCTGCTGCTGCAACGCCTGCCACAGCGCCGGAGCCAGGGAGAAGTTGTAGTGAATGCCGGCAATGCACTGCATGGGCTTGCCATAGCGCACCGCCAGACCACGCCGGTATACATGCTTGAGCATGCCGACGTTGGAGCTGCCGTACCAGGCGATGGGGATATCCTCGTCGCGGGCCGGCAGCAGGCAGGGCATGGACTCGGTCCACAGCAGCTCATCACCCAGCTGGCCATAGGCGAAGCGGTGAATATCGTCCAGCTGACCGAACAGGTCGCCAATGTCGCGGCTCACCGGGGTGATCAGCTCGACCAGCGCCTCGGAATAGTCGGTAGTGATGGTCGGGTGGGTCAGCGCCGATCCCCAGGCCAGTGGATGCGGTTGCTGTGACAGGGCGCCACGCGCGTCGATACGCAGGCTTTCCTTCTCGATACCGTGCATGCAGTCACGCAGGCCGTCACGCAGTGACGGTTGCGCCAGCAGGTCGAGGCGTTGCTTCAACAGTGGTGACAAGCGCGTCACTCCTCAGACAATGAAAACGATCAGCCCGGCAAGCGCCGGTTCAAATACGGGCGAAAGTACCGAGGCACTTGGCCGCCAGCGCGCCGTCCTGCCACACCTCGCCATCGACCACCATGGTCCGCGTGCCGGCATGCACCACCTTGGCCCGGCACTCCAGTACCCCGCCGGTGATCGCCAGCGTGTAGTTGATCTTGCACTCAATGGTAGCGGTTGATTCATGCGCGTCCAGCAGCGCATAGACCGCTGCGCCCATGGTCGAGTCCAGCAGCGAGAAGGTCACACCGCCATGCACCCGCCCGCCGGCATTGAAATGCGCAGGGCCGATTTCCAGGCGCATGCAGCAGCCCTCCCGGTCAAGACTGACCAGCTCCAGCCCCAGCAGTTGGGTGAAGGCGCTCATGCGACTGTCCTTGATGTCCTGCAGTTTCGGATGTTCACTCATGCTGCGTCACTTCCTGAGATTCTTGGCGTTGGCGAACAGGTTGGCAAACGTACCACCAGCCTGTGCTCCGGAGCCAGCCTGGTTTTTCTCGGCACGCGGCTGGCGCGGGCGGTTGCGCTCACCGGCAGGGGCGCCACCACGACCGGTACCGGCGGCGCCGGGCTGGTCGCTCATGCGCATGGTCAGGCTGATGCGCTGGCGCGGGATATCCACCTCCAGCACCTTGACCTTGACGATATCGCCAGCCTTGACCACATCGCGCGGGTCCTTGACGAAGTTCTCGCTGAGCATGGAGATATGCACCAGGCCGTCCTGGTGCACGCCGATATCGACGAAGGCGCCGAAGTTGGCGACGTTGCTGACCACGCCCTCCAGCACCATGCCCGGCTGCAG
>Ga0265293_10010858_pt1 | contig 12592 bp, 8 predicted proteins | sample Munlanlewell138R_FD_192505 | JGI IMG/M metagenome (GOLD analysis project Ga0265293, IMG submission 192505) | Leachate microbial communities from a municipal landfill in Southern Ontario, Canada - Leachate well 138R | ecosystem: Engineered > Solid waste > Landfill > Unclassified | place: Canada... | reverse complement strand
TCAAATTAAAACTCTGCTTAAATTGAAACAATGCTTAATTCAGCAGCCGGTCCAATTCCTTTTGGTCGAAGCCTATAACGACCTTGTCATCGACTGCAATAACAGGCACGCCCATCTGGCCGGATTTCTGAACCATCTCATGCGCCGCCACTCGGTCAACTGCTACATTGACATCACGATACACCACGCCCTTTTTAGTCAGGTATTCCTTCACGCGAACACAATACGGGCAGGTCGGGGTGGAATAAACAATTACATCTTTTACAGTCATTTTAATGTCCTCCTTATCTATTGCTACTTTTAAAATTATTATAGATAAAGATTGAAACAGATTATAGAACTTTTATCACATGTAGGTTGCAATGTAATACATCTCTGTTGACACGCATGATAAACTAAATAAACAGGAGGAGATATGGGTTTAATAAAAAAAGCTAAAACAGGAACAGGATTTTTTCTACAAATAATAGGTGGATTGCTTTGGTTTGGTTGTGGTCTTTTAATGTTTATTTGGACACTCTATGTCTTGTTTTCAATGTTCGGTGCCTTAGCTATCTTTGCAGGCATTATATTAGCACCGATAACTTATTTCGCATCTATTTTTATTATATGGTTTTCTACAGGGGTTTTTCCTTTAATTCTACTCATACCATATCTACTCTCCTTTATTGGTGTAGTCATAATGGGAATTGGCGGCGCAATAAAAGGGGATGACTAAGCATAATATTCATTTCTCCCTTTGCAAAGGGAGATTGAGAGGGATTTTAGATATAAACCGGCTAGTCTTTAACAAACACGGTCAACAGAAAACCAACCCCCACGCCGACGCCCAAGCCAATGAGAAGCCCGGACATGATCAAGGTACTGGCCGTTTTGGACTTGCTCACCTTCTTTTCTTCCTCTGCCATAGCTGCCTCCTGATGTAAAAGTGATTCCTTTGTATGGGCAACACTATCCTGTTATAAATACTTTTTCAACCGGATAACAAAAAACCCGCGGATAATAATAACCACGGGTCTTGTTTTACTTCTCTTGTTGTCAAAAGAACTTCGCTAATATCAATTCTGAAACAGGTCAAGCCCTCGACCATTAGTACAGCTTAGCTGAACGCCTTACGACGCTTACACACGCTGCCTATCAAACAGGTAGTCTACCTGCGGTCTTACCTCTGGCGAACCAGAGTGGGAAATCTAATCTTGGGGCCGGCTTCACACTTAGATGCTTTCAGCGTTTATCCGAACCAGACTTGGCTACCCAGCGATGCCCCTGGCGGAACAACTGGCACACCATTGGTCTGTCCCTTTCGATCCTCTCGTACTAGAAAGAGACCCCCTCAAATTTCCAAACGCCCACAACGGATAGAGACCGACCTGTCTCACGACGGTCTGAACCCAGCTCGCGTGCCGCTTTAACCGGCGAACAGCCGGACCCTTGGGACCTTCTCCAGCCCCAGGATGCGACGAGCCGACATCGAGGTGCCAAACCTTCCCGTCGATGTGAACTCTTGGGGAAGATAAGCCTGTTATCCCCGGGGTAGCTTTTATCCGTTAAGCCACGGCCCTTCCACTCGGAACCGTGGGATCACTTTGCCCGACTTTCGTCCCTGCTCGACTTGTAAGTCTCACAGTCAAGCTCCCTTATACCAATACACTCTACGGGTGATTTCCATCCACCCTGAGGGAACCTTTGGGCGCCTCCGTTACATTTTAGGAGGCGACCGCCCCAGTCAAACTACCCACCAGACAATGTCCCTCAGCTTGCTCTGAGGTTAGAGTCTAGAATCATTAAGAGTGGTATTTCAACGTTGACTCCACCGAGGCTAGCGCCCCAGCTTCATAGTCTCCCACCTATCCTACACATAATAAGCCCAGACCCAATGCCAAGTTGTAGTAAAGCTCCACGGGGTCTTTTTGTCCTGTTGCGGGGAACCCGCATCTTCACGGGTATTTCAATTTCGCCGAGTCCCACGTTAAGACAGCGTTCAAGTTGTTACACCATTCGTGCGGGTCGGAACTTACCCGACAAGGGATTTCGCTACCTTAGGACCGTTATAGTTACGGCCGCCGTTCACTGGGGCTTCAGTTCAGAGCTTTGCTTGCGCGAACTCCTCTCCTTAACCTTCCAGCACTGGGCAGGTATCAGCCCCTATACATCAGCTTACGCTTTAGCAGAGACCTATGTTTTTGTTAAACAGTCACTTGAACCCATTTATTGTAGCCTACCGAAGTAGGCACCCCTTCTCCCGAAGTTACGGGGCTAGATTGCCGAGTTCCTTAACGTAGGTTATCTCGATCGCCTTGGGACACTCATCCCTACCTACCAGAGTCGGTTTGCGGTACGGGCGCTATTAATTCAACGATAACGAGGCTTTTCTAGACGGTTTGGCGTCAGCTGTATCGAATCGAGTTTCCTCTCCTCTTCCCCCCACCTTCAGCTATATTATCCGGGGTGGATTTGCCTGCCCCGGCATCGCCTATAGTGGACGACACACCATGTCCAATGGGTATGCACAACCTAACCTTCCGTGTCCCCCCTTTATCTCCATAACAGCGGTACGGGAATAATAACCCGTTGTCCATCGCCTACGCTTCTCAGCCTCGGCTTAGGCCCGACTAACCCTACGCGGATTAACCTTCCGTAGGAAACCTTAGGTATTCGGCGGATATGTTTCTCGCATATCTTACGCTACTCATGCCGACATTCTCACTTCTCTACGCTCCACAGTAGTTTACACGACTGCTTCACTGCAAAGAGAACGCTCCCCTACCCCTCTCTCGATAAATCGAGAAAAGCCATAGCTTCGGTGATATACTTAGCCCCGTTGAGTTGTCGGCGCAGTATCACTCAACCAGTGAGCTGTTACGCACTCTTTGAAGGGTGGCTGCTTCTAAGCCAACCTCCTGGCTGTCTATGCAATCCAACTTCCTTTACCACTTAGTATATTCTTAGGGACCTTAGCTGATGGTCTGGGCTGTTTCCCTTTCGACTACGGAGCTTAGCCCCCGCAGTCTCACTCCCAGATTGTTAGCTAATGGCATTCGTGGTTTGGTTAGATTCGGCAAGATCTCTCTCACCTAGTCTATCCAGTGCCCTACCTCCATTAGCAAATATCTGAGGCTGCACCTAGATGCATTTCGGGGAGAACCAGCTATCACCGGGTTCGTTTGGCATTTCACCCCTACCCACAGTTCATCCGATAACTTTGCAACGTTAACCGGTTCGGACCTTCACTTCGAGATTATCGAAGCTTCATCCTGACCATGGGTAGCTCACCCGGCTTCGGGTCTAATCTATGCAACTTTCGCCCTATTCAGACTCGCTTTCGCTGTGGCTCCGTAACTTCTATTACTTAACCTGCTACATAGATTAACTCGTCGGCTCATTCTTCAATAGGCACGCCATCATTCCGGCGAACCGGAACTCTGACTGCTTGTAGGCACATGGTTTCAGATCTATTTCACTCCCCTCCCGGGGTGCTTTTCACCTTTCCCTCACGGTACTAGTTCACTATCGGTCATCAAGAGTATTTAGCCTTACCCTGTGGTCAGGGTAGCTTCCCACAAGATTTCTCGTGTCCCGTGGTACTCAAGAACAGATTAGGAGCCTCCCCCTTTCGCTTACCGGACTGTCACCGTCTGTGGTGGTTCTTTCCAGAAACCTTCAACTAGAGTTCGGTTTGTAACTCCTCGGCCCGTTTCAAGCCGGACCCAACCTGCCTTACAACCCTCTCATAAACTCAGGCCTTGAAACCGTTAGGTTTATAGAGTTTAGGCTGGTCCCCGTTCGTTCGCCACTACTAGGGGAATTTTGTCTTTTCCTCGGGGTACTGAGATGTTTCACTTCCCCCGCTTACCTCCACCTAGCCTATGTGTTCAGCTAGGGGTACCCAGGTTTTACCTGAGTGAGTTGCCTCATTCGGGAATCCCCGGCTAAGCTTGCCAGACAGCTAACCGAGGCTTATCGCAGTCTTACCACGCCCTTCTTCGGCTCTTGATGCCAAGGCATCCACCATGCGCCCTTCACGCTTGACCTGCTTCAGATTTGATATTAGCTATATTCTTTTTTTAAAGTGCTTTGCACATAAAAAAACGGCTCGGTAAATTTCCCAAGCCGTTTGCCTGGTTGTTTACACCGTTTAAGCCTTTATGTGATTACCTCTAACATTGCTTTCTCCTATAAAGGTAAATAGATAATAGCATAAGGAAAAATGTTTGTCAACACGAAAAATCAAGTCTTTTGAGGAAATATTTTCTAATTTGTTTTACGATTGCCGGCAAACCCCCTGCCTGCCCAAAAACCGTAATATATTCTCATGATATTTTTATACCATTAACTCAACAAATTATAGCATTCCGGCGCGGCAACTCCAACTATAGTAAACGGGGCTGCCGAAATCGACCGCCCCGTTTAAAATTAACACCTATACCTAAAAGGGTATCCGATTAGCCTAAATACCAGTCTAGGAAATCAGCGTTTCCGTCGAATTCAAAGTAATCCTCATTATCAAAGAGTACGAAAACCTCCGCACCGGGCATATCGTCTGCCCACCAGTTCAACCAGTTTTGCAGTGCTGTTTCTACATCCCAGAAAGCCACATCGCCGTTCCATTCAGCCGAATAGTATTGACCGGTCGGGTCAAGGATTACCAACCTATTATCAGTTACCGGCATAGCTACCGCCATATGACCTGATTCGCCATTACTAATCCCGATACAATACGCAAAAGTTTCACCCTGTCCATAGTTCTTAATCATGCTTGTTAAAAGCAGAGATTGGTCTTCGCAATCCCCTACTCCCCAATAAAGAGTTTCCTCAGGATACTGCCAGAATTCACCGAACCATTCGATATCGCCACCTTCGAGTAAATCCAAAGGCAATATCGGTAAAGGAGAATCATAGGAATACTCGATGTTGCCGCGTATCCAATTGAGCATATACTTCATATCGCTCCAAGCTTTATTCCAATCTCCGGTAAAGGGGGTTACCAGCCATTCAACCAGTTCGGCTACAGTTTCATCATCGGGCGTAACAAATTGCTTGGCGTCCTCTTCAATCCAACCAAACCTCGTATCTATCAAGGCAACTATTTCTTCGTAGTTATCATTCATTACGTCAATTATCGTATTCAATGTCAGGATAGTTTCGCCGGCATCTGCCAAATCGGCAGCCAGTTCGCTTTTATCAGCCGCAAGTTCCGCATTTTCATCTTCCAGATTAGCAATAGTTGCACTGGCTGCATTCAAATTGCTGTTAGCCTCAGCCAGGTCATCGTTTAAGTCGTTAATCTGTCCGGTTGCCGTATTCAAATCGCCGGTTAATTCACTGATTTCACTGTTAGCCGCACTCAGGTCGCTGTTTAAGCTGAGTATTGTACTGTTTGCAGCATTCAGCTGGTTGGTAAGCTGGTTTTTATCAGCAACGAGTTGAGTATTTTCCTCTTTCAAGTCACTGACTGTACCGGAAAGAGTAACAATACCGATGATTCCGCCTATCAACACAACCACCAGAGCACAGGCTAGAATAATAGCCGGCAAGCCGAAGTTTTTACCGCCGGCAGGCGCCGTTGGCGGTGCCGCTCCAGCATAGGGCTGATACGGGGGAGGAGTGTAAACCGGCGCTGCCCCGGTAGATTCAGGCGTCTTTTCTTCTTCTGCAAGTGCACCGCAGTTTTCACAGAACTTAGCCCCTGGCTTTAATTGACTGCCACAATTGTTACAAAAAGCCATAAATTTCTCCTTATATTTTTAATTTGATAAACCGAGTTTCCGGCGATAAAAAATAATAATAAACTATTATCTATTTTTAATGGGCGATAGTCAATAGCTTTTTTTTATAAAATGAGCATCATTAAGGAGAGGAGGCAAAATAAATTTTCATAAAATAATCCGGTTGTTCCCACTCGTGATATGCAATTTGCCGTCGATGACCTCGTAGGTGTCCGAATTTAACAATATGCAAGAATGGGAATTGAGAGAGGGCTTTGATTTGTTTATTCCAATCGATAGGATTCGACCCAAACTGTTAGTTAGGTGACTGACAGTGGAAATAATAATGATACAATATTTTTAAGATACAAGGGCGAACGGACTTGTAGGGGGCTCCCTGCAATGACATTCTATTGTGCGTCATTCTGAATCCCGACTAGTCGGGACTGAAGGATCCGGGGGGTGGGGAGAAATAGCAAGCAGATTGCCACAGCATCAGGTAGCTAACTCGTAATAACCACCCCACCCCGGATTCTTCGTTCGACCACCACGAACTCAGAATGACAAATATAAAAATCCGCTCATCCTGAGCTTGTCGAAGGACACGAACTCAGAATGACAAATATGAAAACCCGCGCATCCTTAGCTTATCGAAGCACACGAATTCAGCATGACAATTATGTATCGTTGTTGCAAGTTCCGCTTTGCGGGACGAAGTCCCGACTGGTCGGGACAATACAACATCATTCCCCCGCTTCGCATATATAATGAAGGCGCAGCCCTGACGATATTGAACGATAGAGATTGCCGTTATGGATTCGACAAGACCAAGAGCGGCTTGGGAAAGGCGTCAGGATTGATTCATCGGAACTGCGGCATGACAAAACGTCGGGGCGACCAATTATTTCCCCGACCGAAAATAATCAGGACTATTCGAAAACGATATTGATAATATTCGAATCAAATCCCCTTTGATTCCCCTTTTCCAAAGTGGAAGAACAGGTTTTCTTTTGACCGTAAAGAAATTACCGGACTTTTCGTTGTGAAGCTACCTGTCGTAATTAAAGAATAAGACAAAACATCTCAGTCATTTCTTCCTTTAGAAAAGGGAGATTGAGAGGGATTTTGATGATAAAATATCAAATGATATATCTATTAAAACGGTTGAGATTGCTTCGCTTTTCCTGCGGAAAAAATCGCAAAGATATATTATCCCTCTCTCGGATGGCGCGCTTCAATCCACTTCTTTTTCTGCTCGATGCGGACTTCTTCGTTGGTGGGTTTGTAGTTATTCAGGAAATTGGACTTAAATGAAGCAAAAGTTCCGCTAAGAATGGACTGCCTGATATCGCCCATCAGGTTATTCATAAACCTGAGGTTATGGATGGTTGCCAATCGATATGCTAACAGCTCCTTGGCATCGAAAAGGTGGTGCACATAAGCTGCCGAGTAGTTTTTGCAGGTATAGCAATCGCACGAAGGGTCAACGGGTTCGTCCTTCTTCTTGTAACCGCTGTTTGTGATATTGATACGCCCACTGCGGGTAAACAATGCACCGTTGCGGGCGACACGCGTAGGCAGTACACAGTCGAAGATATCGATACCCCTCGCCACCCCCTCGACGATGTCCTCGGGTGCCCCCACCCCCATCAAATAGCGCGGCTTATCTTTCGGTAATAATGACACTGTCTCATCAACGATATTATAGGTAACCTCTTTTGCTTCCCCGAGGCTCAAACCTCCCAAGGCATAGCCGGGGAAATCCAGTGATGTCAAATATTCGGCAGAGCGGCGTCGTAAATCCGTAAAGACTCCCCCCTGCACGATGGCAAAAAGCAACTGGTCGGGTGTTTTATGGGCGTCGAGACACCGCTTTGCCCACAGGTGGGTGCGCTCCATAGCTTTTTCAACTTTAGCATAATCCGCATCTATATGAGCGCATTCATCCAATACCATAATGATATCCGCCCCCAGTTTTTCCTGAAACAGTGTGGCGCTTTCGGGGGTAATGAAATGGCGGCTGCCGTCCAGATGCGAACGAAAAACAACCCCTTCATCGGAGAGTTCGATTAAAGGAGAAAGGCTGAAGACTTGGTAACCCCCGCTGTCGGTCAGAATCGCTCCGTCCCAATTCATAAAGCGGTGCAACCCGCCCAACTCTTCCACAACGTCTATTCCGGGACGCAGATAGAGGTGATAGTTATTGCACAGAATCATATTAAATCCGAGGTTTTTCACTTCCTCGGAGGTAAGCGTTTTTACCGTCGCCTGGCTGCCGACCGGGCAGAATACCGGCGTTTCCACATTGCCGTGCTTTGTCTGCAATTCCCCGGCGCGCGCGGATGTGTTTGGACAGTTATTTACAGAATTAAAAATGTTCAATTATTTCCACTCACAGCTTTATATTTAAAAAAGGTTCTTCAAACACGGCTTAAGTAATCGTTTTACTATTGACAGTCCTACCGCAAAAGATATTACAAATACTACCGTCTGCCACGAACACCCGTATGCTACGATGCCCAATGCGGTTGCGGCAGCCGGCGGGTGCTCGGTATTGGTTACAGCCATCATAAAAAGGGATAACGAAACCGATAAGGCATAGGCAAACCACACAATTATATCATGGCTTTTACTCAGCTCCTCCAAGGGACCGCCGATAAATATATAATAACATAACAGCCCGCATATTATTCCGACAACGTGCCCACCGATTAATCTCCTCGGCGCAGCGGTAATAGACCACGGCATAGCAAATACTATAAAGGTACTTGCACCGAGAGCGGCAACTATGGCTGTCTGGGTAAAAAACTCGACGAAGGACATCAGCACCAGCATAGTTATCAGGGCAAGAAAGCTCTGCCATATATAGTTTTTAGGATGTTTTATAAGTGATTTATCGAATATTTGCATTTTAGAGGTTACACGGTTACAGATGCTCAATCTATTGCTTCCGGCTCCTGTAAATTGATAAGATATTGTTCTTCCAGAAAATGTTGCAGAATGTAAGCCGCTGCGATAGCATCGTCTCTGGTATTTCTGCGAGCTTTTTTTGACTTCGTCTGCAGCATTAGTTTTCTGGCTGAATCGGTGGAAAAACTTTCATCTCTGAACTGGAGGGGTATATCGATACTTGCTTTCAGCTTATTTACAAAATCGTATACTTTTTCAGCCTGCATGCCGACGCCGCCGTCAGCGGCAAGCGGCAAACCGACAATGATATGACCTACTTCGTTACGCTTGGCGATGTCGACAATAGCTTCTATATCGATGGTATCGTTTTGTCGTTCGATTATCGTAAGCGGACTGGCAACTATGCCGGACGGGTCGCTCATCGCCACTCCGATTCTCCTATCCCCTACGTCAAGCCCCAGCGAACGCATTCCGGTATCTCCTGTATTTATGGATAATAATTTCTATAATATTCCTTTAACAGAATTGATGGCTTCTTCCAGTTTATCTATATCCCTGCCGCCGCCCTGTGCCATATCCGGCTTACCGCCGCCCCCACCTCCGGCAACAGACGAAATATGCTTTACCAGTTTGCCTGCCTGATACCCTTTTTTTACCAGGTCGGGAGTAACCGCTACTATAAACGACGGTTTATCATCCATAACGGCACCCAGCACCACGATACCGCTGCCCAGTTTAGAGCGCAGGATGTCCGCCATATCACGCATCATATCGTTATCAGCAGCCTCGATACGGCTTACCAGCAGCTTGACCCCATTGACAGTTTCGACTTTGTCGAGTAACGAATCAGCATGCTGCTTTGCCTGCCCGCGCTGCAGGGCAATTATCTGGCGGCGTTCTCTATCCAGCTCGGAATGAACCGCCAGTATTTCATTCTTAAGATTTATAATGTCATTCTTTATCGCCTGCTCCGCTCCCCTGCCGGTAACCGCTTCGATGCGGCGAATGCCTCCACCGATACTGGACTCGGATACAATCTGAAAAAATCCGATTTCACCGGTTGCGGAAACGTGAGTGCCACCGCAGAGCTCGGCGCTGATTAAGGGGCTGCCGATTTTCAATACCCGGACTTCATCACCGTATTTTTCATCGAAAAGTGCGATTGCCCCTTCCTTTACCGCCTGTTTATAAGGCATTGTTACCGGACAGACGGAGTGATTGCGGCGTATTTCATAGTTGACGATTGACTGGACTTTCTCGATTTCGTCATCCGTCATAGCAGACATATGCGAGAAATCGAACCTCAACCTGTCGGGGGACACCAGCGAGCCGCGCTGTTGAACGTGCTCGCCGAGCACTTTTCGCAGGGCATACTGTAAAAGATGCGTTGCCGTGTGATTGCGCGCAATATCCAGCCTGCGCTCTGTATCAACTTCAGCGGTCACTTCGTCACCGGTTTTGAAAACACCCTGCTCTACATAGCCCTTGTGAGCCATGATTTTATCGCTTATTTGAACGGTATCCTTAACAATGAATTTGCCATCGGAGCCGCTTATTACTCCGGTATCGCCTACCTGTCCGCCCTTTTCGGCGTAGAACGGGGTTTTATCAAGTATGATTGCGGCTTCCTGCCCCTCCGCAACTTCGGTAACATTTTTATTTTCGTATAAAAGACCGCTTATCAAAGATTTGCCGGTAAGATTTTCATAACCGGTAAAAATACTGGCGGTACAGCCGTTGATAACCTCGGTATCCATACCCAGTGACAGGCTCTTTTTGAACCTGTTTGCTGACTTGGCTTTTTCACGCTGTTTTTCCATCTCGGCTTCGAAGCCCGCCATATCCACTGTAAATCCCTGCTTTGCGGCAACTTCCTGCGTTAAATCTATCGGGAAACCGTATGTATCGTAGAGCTTGAAAGCCTGTTTGCCGGATACTTCCTTTTTGCCCTTGACAGAAACCTCCGCCATTATTCCTTCCAATAACTGTGTACCTGTTTTTAAAGTATCACGGAAGCGTGCTTCTTCTTCCTGTATTACCTTCAGGATGAATTTCTTCTTTTGTCCAAGCTCGGGGTACTCGTGCTTCATCTTTTCGATAGTAACTTTGGCAATTTCTGTCAGAAAAGACTTGCCGGCAACCAGCTTCTCACCGAAGAATACGGCGCGGCGCATTAAGCGTCTTAAAACATAGCTCTGTTTTTCGTTGCCGGGCAGTACGCCGTCTGCAATCAGAAAGGTGGTTGCCCTGCCATGCTCGGCAACTACCCTCATATTATTATCGCTGAAGTTATCGGAGCCATACCTGATGCCAGATAATTCGGAAATAGTATCCAATAGCGGAGCAAACAAATCGGTGTCATAGACCGATTTCTTGTTCTGCTTAATAACGGTAACCCGCTCCAGCCCCATACCTGTATCGATATGCCCTTTTACCAACGGAGTGCGCTTTCCGGATTTATCCTGATTATATTGCACGAACACCAGGTTCCAGATTTCGGAAAAACGCTCGCATGAGCAGGCCGGTGAGCAATCGGCTCTTCCACAGCCGGCATCCTCTCCGAAATCATAGTGCAATTCACTGCAAGGGCCGCAGGGACCGGAATCGCCGGCAGGACCCCAAAAGTTTTCTTTTTCGCCACAGCGGACGATACGTTCAGCCGGAACACCGATTTTCTTATTCCAAATTTCAAAGGCTTCATCGTCATCCTGATAAACGGTTATCCAGATGCGTTCTTTAGGAAGTTGCAGTCGTTCGATAACGTATTCCCAGGCAAAGTCAATCGCCCCTTCCTTGAAGTAATCGCCGATGCTGAAGTTTCCCAGCATCTCGAAAAAAGTGAGGTGTTTGGTATCCCCTACCGAATCGATATCGGTTACCCGGAAACACTTCTGGCAGGATGCCATGCGGGTTGCCGGGGGTTTCTCGCCCAAAAAATAGGGTTTGAACTGCACCATACCGGCGCTGGTTAGTAAAAGCGTCGGGTCGCCGTGAGGCACCAGCGAGGCACTGGGCATTATTTTATGCCCTTTTTCCTCAAAGTAACGTAAAAAGCTTTCCCTGATGTTATCGCCTGTCATACTCATCGTAGAATTAGATTGTAATTTAAGGAATGGTTTCTGTCAATTTAGAATAGAGATGCTTCCAGCTGAATAAATGTAATAGTCATTTATGGGGAGATTTGGATTTATTCAGCACACTCCCTATCCCGATAAATATTAATCCCAAGACTATACTAACATAGAATAAATTATCAGAACCGAGAGGAGTAGAATGAACACGTATATCAGAAGTGAGCGATGTAATTATAGATATTACAACATACGATATAGTAAGCAATAAAATTAAAGAACCCGATATTTTAAAAAATTTACCAAAAAATGCTCTCATATTATTTCCCCTGTATTCGGTTACTCAATTCAAGGGTTGATGGCATTATATGTCCGATATTCACACAAGTCAATAGAGTGCAAACAGAACAATGCTATACCTAATCTGAAGCTAATACCAGACCTAAAAAAGTCTCATCCATGAGTATTATGCCCAGAATGACAAATATAGGAAACCGCGCATCCTGAGCTTGCCGAAGGGCAAGAACTCAGAATTACAAATATGAAAATCCGCTCGTGGTGAGCTTGTCGAACCATAGCGGATTAACTGAAAAACACAGGCTGCAATATATCAGATGGTATTGATATCTCAATAACCAACGTAAATTGATTATTATGTCCGCAAAGACAATCAGGCCGTCTTAGGCGAGCACATCTCGGCAATCAGGATATTCAGAGCCAGTTCGTCATTGTATCTGCCGGTCTTGATAGCAACATCGGTATCCAGCAATTTATGATACAGTTCCTTCAACCTCTCGAAAGAATACATATTGCTCTGTTCCAGCGTTTTATGCCATAAGAAATCACTGTTCAAACCGAGCTTCATTTGCATTTCGGACTGCGGCTTTCTTTCTTTTAACATTGCTT
>Ga0265293_10010857_pt1 | contig 12593 bp, 9 predicted proteins | sample Munlanlewell138R_FD_192505 | JGI IMG/M metagenome (GOLD analysis project Ga0265293, IMG submission 192505) | Leachate microbial communities from a municipal landfill in Southern Ontario, Canada - Leachate well 138R | ecosystem: Engineered > Solid waste > Landfill > Unclassified | place: Canada... | reverse complement strand
TAAGGCCGTTCTAACATCCCCATTTGCTTGGTTAGACAAAAACATTATAGTTTCATCCGAGACCTCTACATCATATCTCCCTAACCCTGTTTCTTTATTTTCAAGTGCTTGCTTTAATATATTGGCTACATCCTTATGTTCTAACTTTTTAAGTTTCAACACTGTTGATCTTGACACTAGTGCCTTATTTACTTCAAAGTATGGATTTTCTGTAGTTGCTCCTATTAAAATAATTTTCCCCTTTTCTACAAAAGGAAGTAGTGCATCTTGCTGCAATTTATTAAACCTATGTATTTCATCAATAAACACTATTGCTTTTCCTTCCGGTGTTAAGAATGCATTATCTATTTCTTCTGAGATTCTTTTAATGTCTGAAACTCCAGAGCTAGTAGCATTTAACTCTATAAACTTATACTTAGTTGCATTAGATATAACCTTTGCAAGAGAAGTTTTTCCACAACCTGGAGGTCCCCACAATATAACTGATGTGAGTCTGTCTGCTTTTATTAAACGATATAACAACTTATCTTTGCCAACTATATGTTCTTGGCCAAAAAACTCTTCTAATGTTTTTGGTCTCATCCTGTAAGCCAAAGGTTTATCCATTCTACTCTCTCCCTACTACTTTAACACTTCTTCTATTATTCTTTCTTTAGTTATTTTATATTTTTCCATTACTGCTTTTGCACTTCCTGACTTTCCAAACTTATCTTCCACACCTATTCTTATGACTTGCCTTGGAAGAAGTTCTGATAACACTTCGCAAATTGCGGATCCCATTCCACCAATTATATTATGTTCTTCTATTGTTATTATTCTTTTTGCTTCTTTTGCAGAAGATATAATCGTTTCTTTGTCTAAAGGCTTTATGCTATATATATCAACTACTTTAATATTTATTTTGTTTTGTTTCAATTCTTTCATTGCTTCTAAAGCTATATGAACAGTGTATCCTGTTGCAAAAACCACCGCATCTATTCCATCACCATGAACAATACTTTTCCCTATTTCAAACTCCTCCGCATTTGTATATATGGCTGGAACATCACTTCTTCCAAGTCTCACATATACAGGCCCATTATAGTCTTTTATATCTCTAATGATTTTTTTAGTAGCTATTTCATCTGCAGGCGATAGCACGGTCATGTTTGGAATCACTCTCATAAGTGCTATATCTTCTAACATCTGATGACTCGCTCCATCTTCTCCTACAGTAAGTCCTGCATGTGTTGCACAAAGCTTGACCGGCAAATTATTATATGCTACTGTATTTCTAATTTGTTCATATGCTCTTCCTGTTAAGAACACTGCAAAAGTAGAGGCATACACTTTTTTTCCCATAAGTGCTAAACCACTAGCTGTCCCTACTAAGTCTTGCTCAGCTATTCCCACATTTATATGTCTTTCCGGGAACTTATTTTTATACATACTTGTTTGAGTTGCAGACGCTAAATCCGCATCTAAAACCACAACATCTTTATCTTCTTCCCCTAAAACTACTAATGTTTCTCCATAAGCTTTTCTTGTCGATTTCATAAATTTCCTCCTTACGCTAATTCTTTCGTAGCTCTAATATATTCTTCATCGCTTAAAGCTTTTCCATGATATCTATAATCTCCTTCTATAAAAGAAATACCCTTCCCTTTTATTGTATTAAGTATAAGCACCGATGGTTTTGAGTTTTTTAAATTCTTTATATTGTTAATAGAATCTATTATATCTTCAATTTCATGTCCATTAGTAGTAATAACATTAAATCCAAAAGCTTCAAATTTTTTATCTATTGGTTCTGGTGAAGCAACCTCTGATAGTGCTCCATCAATTTGTAACCCGTTATAATCCACAAAAGCAATTAAATTATCTAATTTATATTGTGATGCCGTCATCGCTGCTTCCCATATTTGTCCTTCTTCTAATTCACCATCTCCCATTAAACAGTATACGTATCCAGGCTTATCATCTAGCTTTTTAGCAAGAGCCATACCATTAGCTATTGATAATCCCTGTCCTAATGATCCAGAAGATACATCTACCCCATTTGTTTTGATACTTGGATGTCCTTCTAAATTGCTATCTATTTTTCTAAATGTTAGTAATTCTTTTTTATCTATATATCTTTTAGATGCTAACACCGCATAATATACAGGTGAAGCATGCCCTTTGGAAAGAATAAATTTGTCTATTCTTCCATTTTCATTAGTATTTAGGTCCATAACATTATGATATAAAGCGACCATTAACTCCACAGAAGACATACTTCCTCCAATATGTCCTGATTTGGCTGAGTTTACCATTTCAACTATATTTCTTCTTATTTCTTTGCAAATATCTTGTAACTTTTCCACATTATCCACCTCTATTTGTTTATTAAATTATATTACATGTTACTATGTTTTGCAATTAAATATAAAAAGAAGCCACTCATTTCGAGTGGCTTCTTTAATTATTCAGGTTTTGATTTTATAAATTCATTTATGTCTATTCCTAAAAGATTGCCGGTTCCATTAACCATTGGTGTATCGCCTTTCCATTTATCTGCAAATTTCATAAGGACTTCAATTCTTTTAAGTTCAATTACATTAACATTTGTTGCTAAAGCTTCATTCATTTTTATCAAAGCTTCTGCTTCACCTTCTGCTTTTATAATAGTGGCTCTTTTTTCTCCTTCTGCTTGAAGTCTTTTATTTTCATTTTCGGCTTGAATTGTTTCTTTAAGTTTATCTTCATACTCCTTTTTAATAGATACTTGTTGTATTTGGGCAAGAATTTCTTCTGATGTTTTATCCCCCTCTATATCTGCATTAATTAGATTTTCCAAATAAATACCATCAGATAGTAAATCTTCTCTTAGTAACATGATTATTTCTTCTGTTGCTAGGGGACCCTTTTCTTTCATGAGTTCATTAGGTTCATACTTTGTAAAAATCTTAAGTAAGTTTTTTTCAAGTTTACTTATCACATATTGTTTCATTTCAATGGTGTTTAGCGTCTTGTCCCCAAATTTCTGATAATAAACATTTGCTTTATCATTTTGGATTTTTACGGATATTTTAGATATCAAAGTTACATACGATCCATTTTTCGTCTGCGCTCCGTAAAACACGCCCGCCTCTTCATCTGTTTCATGAGTAAAACTTACTACTGTTGCTTGTATTTTCTTTAGGGTTTCAAAGGGACTTATAAAGTTATATCCTACCCCAGCATTAACAACTTGTCTTGTCCGTGAATTAACTACTACTCCAACATGTGTCGCTTCAACCTTCTTAACATATGAGAAAAAACCTATAATTAAAGGTATTATTATCCCACATGCTATTAGTGGAATTCCAATCCCACGCCGCATATTTATACTTGCCTCCTTAAAAGAAAAAACAATTACCGCTGACGTTAAAAAAACCAAAAAAATTACAACCATCCATAATAATGCTCCCATTTTAATTTCCTCCTATAATTTTTTTACACATTCCTTTTGGAATGTGCCTTATATTAAAATACATATATATTTTAACATTAATTGGATAAAAAGTCAATGTTTATGTAAACTTTCATGGTTTGAAATAACGCTTTATGTGATTGCTTTTATATGCACATTAATTCTATATCTTTCTTTCAATTTACATATGTTCTCTTTATTATTACCTACTGCATAATTTATTTGTTCTTTTGGAACCATGATTTGTATTAGATTGAATTTTGCTATATTTCTCTTTTTATTTATTTTTTTAATCATATTGTCTAACATTATGCTAGATAATACCCTTTCCTTATAATTATCGGAAACAGGTCCTTTTATTTCTTTATTGTGTTCAGATATTTCTTCTGTTGTCTGCAAACCAACTCTTATAACATCTATTTTATTTTTAACGCATTCTTGATAAACCTTTTTAGTCCTAATTACAGCCTCTTCTAAGCTTAATTCTTTATATTGATCCTTTTCATACATATTCCAAAGTTCACTATTTTTGAGTATATATACAGGATAAATTCTCATATAATCAGGTTTTAATAGAATACTTTCTTTTATGCTTTTACTTTCTGTTTCAATACTGCTTTCAGGTAATCCAATCATTATTTGATGTCCCAATTTAAATGAGTACTTTTTTACTAATATAGATGCATTAATTACATCTTCTTTAGTGTGTCCTCTTTTAGCTTTTTTTAACACTGCATTATCCATAGATTGAACACCCAACTCTATAACCTGAACATTATATCTCTTTAACATTTTTAGTATTTCATCATCAATATAGTCTGGTCTAGTTGATATTCGTATATGACTAACAATATTTTTAATTATATATGGTTTTACGATTTCCAAATATGCTTGTTGTTCCTTTATATCTAAACCGGTGAAACTCCCACCAAAAAACGCAACTTCTATAATCGGATTAGATTCCAAGTTATAATAGGATAAATATTTGTCTATTTTTTCTTTTACATCTTTAATCGACACATCTTTAGTTTCACCACTTATTCGCCTTTGATTACAAAAAACGCAATCATTTTTACATCCTCTATGAGGTATGAATATTGGTATTGTATACTTTCTTTTCTTTTGCTTTCTTATTCCTAGTTCTTTTTTTGCATTAATTTTTATTTTTAAAACTTTCAAGTGCTTCTTTTGCTGCTTTTTGTTCTGCTTCTTTTTTTGTTTTTCCATTTCCTTCTCCTGCTTTTTTATTGTTGATATTTGCTATCACAAAGAAGTTCTTATCATGTGCTGGCCCCTCTTCTTTAATAACAACATATGAGATTTTTTTATTCTTTTCTTTTTGTACTTCTTCCTGTAGTCTTGTTTTATAATCTGTATTTTCTACTACATTATTTATTTCATCTTCTATCTTATTTGATAACAAATAAAGGCATACTCCTTCTGCTTTTTCATAACCACCATCAATATATACTGCTCCTAAAATCGCTTCAAACATATCTGCAAGTTGTGCATTTTTTTTAATTTCACCATTTTTATTATCACAACGTCCCAATTTTATAAACGGATGTAATCCATTCTTAATTATAACTTCACTAAGTGATGATTCACATACTATTCTCGCTCTTTTCTGTGTTAGCATTCCTTCTTTTTCATTAGGCAACATACAATATAGTTTGATTGATACTATATGCTCTAATATTGCATCACCCAAGAATTCTAATCTCTCATTGTATCTATTAACAGATAAATCACCTTTATCATTAGCATGTGATTTATGAGTAATCGCCGTTTCTAATAAATCTTTATTCTTAAACGAATATTTTATAATTTTTTCTATTCCATTAATGTTTTTCTCTATCATTTTTTCCACCATAAAGATATTTTAACATACTATAATTAACTTTTCAATAATTGCTATTAGATGGTCTCAATAATGAGATTCATTATCACTTGTAAGATTATCAAATAACTAGTTATTACTAAAAAAATTCATAAGTCTTTATTTGCAAAAAAAATAACAGCATTTGTGAGTTTCATTTAGGGATTTAATAAAAAATGTTTAAATGACACTTTCAAATGGGACAAAAAAATAACCACATAGAGCTATTTACTCTAATGTGGTTATTTTTATATTATTTATTTTTTTTAACAAATATTATTCCTAATATTGATGTAATTGCTATAACTGCAATTGGTGCAACTTTAAAATATATCCATTCAAATGAATGCCATATTGTTCCAATTACTGACCATTCAGGATCACTATAATCCCAAGTTTGATATGGACTACCCAATATCGCTAATAATACAAAAAACAATATGATGCACACATCTACAATTATTAAAGAGTTGGTTATTAATTTTCTTTTTTGCTTTTGTTTTCTGGATAGCTGTTCATTAATAACCTCTAACTTCTCTGATATTACTTTTAAATCATTCTTTTCTTTTTCATCAATATTCTCACCAAGAATTGTACTAACAGGTGTATCAAATACCTCTGATATAGATATTAACATTTCTGCATCTGGTACTGATAATCCTTGTTCCCATTTTGATACCGTTTGTCTTACAACATTTAATTTAACGCTCAATTCTTCTTGAGAAAGTCCTTTATTTTTTCTTAATGTTTTTAAGTTGTCTTTTAACATTTAAAATTCCTCCTTTCGTTAATTAAATTGTATGACAAATACCCCGTTGCTTCAAGCAATGCGTTTTAACATATCTTTCAAGTGTAGATGTTTCAGTATATTTAAGATATTATTAGATTTAAAATATATTTTTTAATAATATCCAATTATCATTTTCCATATCTTCAGTATATTCTGTGTTACACAGATACAATGAATCATTTTTATCGTAATCTCTTACAAATCCCCAATTCACATTATATTTTTTTGAATATTCTTTTAATGCTTCAAATTTGTTTTCAACTTTTATATCAATATTTTTACTTTCACCTGATGCAGTTTCTCCCCCTTTGGTTTCAATAATCCATATTTTATTATCTTTATCGCATATTATAAAATCAGGATAAAAATGCCATTTATGATTTACAGCATCTATATATACAATTGAAAAATAGTCTGTTGATGATTCTCCGTTTTTATAGAACCATTTTATATTTTCATTGTTTTCACAAAAATATTCAAACATTCTTTCACTTTTAGATTTTATAGTACTATTAGGATAATTCATATAAATAGATTTTTCATAAATAGTTGTATCTTTCATCTTAGGATCATATTTTATATAATCCATTTCAGGGGCTTTCCAATCTAATTCTTTTAATTCATTAAACTTCATTTTTATTTGTCTTGATTTTTGAGATACAGCTTCTTGAAAATCATTTTTTAATCTGTCCTCATTATTAATAACAAAAGCATAAAACTCTACTAATGATATATCCAAGAATTTTTTACTAAATAATTTACCTTTAAAAAACATTCTTTCAAGCATCAATCTAGTTCTATCATATCTCATACTAATTTTTGATGATATAACATTTATAGAATGCCTTAATTCAAAACCATTTTTATTAGTGCTAACTTCTGATTGAACTTGAATTCTATTAGCATTTTCAAGTTCATTTGAATTAAGTCTAACAATCTTATCTTGAACAATAAAGTTATCAATTGTATTTTTAAAAGTATAACCGTTAGCTTCTAAAATAGTCTTATTATTCTTTTTGTTAGTTCCTAATTTGTACTTTTCAACATAGTACTCATGTAAAATATTAAAAGTTTGTCTTTCATCAAATCCATCGAAATTGTTATCAAATGTTAATTTTTTCAAGGTAAAATTCTTAAATTCATTCTTTAAAAATACTACTTTTGTATCATGAGCATTATTTCCTAATTCTTGTTTTACAGTTTGTTCATATTTTTCGTCAAAGGTGTATAGATAACAATTATCCAATAAGATATTATCATAGTGATGTGCTTGAGGCATTCTCCTTATTCTACCAATAGTTTGTGTTTCAAAATCCTCGCTCATATTATCACGAAGTTTAACAAGTATTTTTGCTCTCGGACAATCCCAGCCAGTAGATATTGCTTGTTTCATTATAAGAATTGCTTGATTAGATTCATTATTTCCTATTTCCTCAATATTTTCTTTTCTATCAGCTAACCATATAGCAAGATTATTTCTATCATATGTATATTTTCTTTCTTTCAATATATTTTCAATTTGGTTAATTAATTCATCTGAATTGCTTGGTACTTGTATGATAATTAAAGGATTAACTTGAATATTTTTTTTAATATATTCTTCTTTAATTGCTTTTCTTTTTTCAATTGCTAAATCTAGTAAATATTCATGTTCATTTGATAAAACTTTATCATTAGACACATTTTCATTAATATATAATGCTCTTGTGATTAATCCTTCATTTATAACATCAAGCTCATTAATCTCGATATATTCAGCTTCTTTATTTGTTTTAGTTGTTGCACTTACTCTAACTATGTATTCAGGATTCATATATTCTATTATAGCTTCAGCTTTAACTGTTTTATTTAAATGTTCCTCATCAACTATAACAATAAAGTTATATCCGTTGTTATGAGCCTCGTGAACTCTTTCATAAAGATTTTTTCTTTCTGCTTCTTTTAATGCATTGTTTCCTTTTTTAGTGATTGTTTCCCAGTTTATAAATGCTGTATCTTTTGCATTAAACCCTTGAAGTAATACATCTTGAATGTTTTTATTTTCTAAACTAGGAAGGAACTTAATCATTTTTTCTTTACTTTGTTCCTCTAAATCTCCTTTTCCTGGAGTAAGCCATACAAACACTGTGTTTTTATTTTCTTTTAGGTATTCTTCAATATATGAAAGCAATATAATTGTTTTTCCACTTCCAGTAGGTGCTTGTAATAGTACTTCCTTTTTTTCTCCGATTGATGTTGCATCCAATAATTTATTTACCGTGCTTATTTGAAATTCTTTTAATTTTATACCTTGCATCACATTACCTCCATTATTTCATCTTCAAAATAATACTCTGGAATTATAAATACTTCGATATTAGTATTTTCTAATATCATTTCTTGTTCAGCTGTTATTAATATATCTGATGAAATATATACTTTATCACATACATCTAATAGTTCTTTATTATTTGTAAAATCATCAAATGAATCTTCATCTAAATAAACTTGAACTTTCGTATTATCTATTTCTATACCATTTTCTAATTGAATTAAATTCTTAATATTTTTCATCAAATTCTCACTTAAATTTTGTTCATCTGAATTCAATCTTGGTATATATGAGCATTTGTAATATTTTAAATTTGATGTATCGTTTGTTTTTAACAATCTTTCATAAGTTATATTTGTACAGATTTCATTTTGATTATTAGTACATAAAATAAATTGTCTGTGTTGTGTATAACTATTCAATTCTTGAATGGCTTGACCAGTTGTTCCTGTTCCAGCAAAAAAATCTAAAATAATATCATTTTCATCAGTAGAATTTATAATTATATCTTTTATATATTCCACAGGTTTTGGATAATCAAATTCAAGTTCTAACTCATTTATTTCCTTTGTTGCCACTTGATTCATATATTTATTATCATTGAATATTAAACTATCAATGGGTTTCATAGAATTTTTTAGTTGATTACTATATGACTTAAAAATAAAACCACGTTCATTTTTTTTAATTTTATCTTTAAATTTAATTTTTCCAGTTTGAATGTATTTTTCTAAACTTTTTTTGCTAAAAGCCCAATATCTACCAGTTGGAGGATAATCAATTTGACCAGTTATTGGATTTTCAATAGGAAAATATGTGCTTTCGCCACCACTTTTAGCTGATGGATCAGAACTTTTCCAGTTACCATTAGGATCATTGTCAGGGTTTTTATAACCGTCTAAATTTTTTTCCAAACCTTTAAATTTAAAGTTTCCCTTTTTATATATTAAACAGTACTCATGTTGTTGATTAAAGAAATTATCAGCATCATTTGTAGATGATTTAGTTTTTCTAATAAAATCTCCAATATAATTGTTTTCCCCAAAAATTTCATCACATAATATTTTCAAATTATGACATTCATTTTCATCAATACTTATAAAAATAGCACTCGCTTTTGGATTAAGTAATTTTTCAGCAATAGTTAATCTTTTATACATAAAAGAAAGCCATTTACTATGTCTATATGAATCTTCTTTACTAACTAAATTATCATCATAAATAAAATCATTACTACCACGGTTATATGGGGGGTCAATATAAATCATTTTTATTTTCCCTTTATGTGTTTTTTCAAGCAAATATAAACTGTGAAGATTATCTCCCTCAAGTAAGAAATTAAATTTACTATTATCGGATAATTTGATTTCTTTTTCTTTTAATTCTTCAAAAGTAGGTATTTGTGTTTCTAATTCTTTATCAACACGTTCTTCATGTTCTTCCCAAATAAGACCATATTTCTTTTTTGTAAGCTCGTTTTCTATCATTGAAAGATTATCAAGTGTTACTTCATCAGTAATATTCTTTTTTATTTCTTTTATTGTTTCAAGCATTTTTTCTCTTTTTATTTTTGAAAGATTAGTTGTTTCCATTTATAACCTCCTCGTCGTATGAATAATCGACTATATCATCTATTTTGCAATTAAGAACTCTGCAAATTCTAATAAGTACTTCCATCTGTACCATTTCATTTTTTCCTAATTTCGCAAGTGCATTGGTATTAATACCTGCTTGTAGTCTTAATTGTGTTTTGTTAATTCCATTGTCAATCATTAACTTCCATAATTTATTATAATTAACTTCCATATTCATAGCCTCCACATTTTAATATGTACTACGATATTATTCTACCATTTATGATTTATTTTTTCAATAAATTATCTAAAATCAAAATATTTTTTATTTTTTTATTTCAGAGGTTAAAATTTTATTATTTTCTTTTGCCTAGTACTTAGAAGGAAACAAACCTTCAAAAGTAAGGAGGAATTTAAAATGGTAAATTCAAAGGATATACCAAAATATTTAAAAGAAAATGCAAAGTTTTGCAATTGGAAGTATGAAACTCGTGATGGAAGATTAACAAAAGTTCCATATAACCCACATACCAATAATAAAGCATCTGTTAATAATGCAAATACCTTTACTGACTTTAATTCTGTAGTAAATGGATTAGATATATATGATGGAATTGGAATACGCGTTGATGGAAAGATTATTGCAATAGATTTAGACCACTGTATTGAAGATGGAAATCTATGCTCATGGTCTGAAGAAATAGTTTCTCATTTTCCAAACACATATATTGAAATTAGTCCAAGTGGTGCTGGATTTCGCATTATTTTATTAGCACCAGACAACTACTTATTTAATAAGGATAAATATTACATTAAAAAAAATAATGTGGAAGTTTATGTAGCTGGAGCAACTAATCGCTTTGTAACTATCACAGGTAATGTTCTTCAAAAATTAGATATTGCTGAAAACTTGGATGGCTTTCAATGGTTACTTGAAACTTATATGAAACGTGAAAATTCTAAAACTACCATTATACAGCAAGAACGTGAAAGTTACTTAACTGATGAAAGTATTATTGAAAAAGCAATGTTATCTAAACAAGGACATAAATTTTCAAAGTTATGGAATGGTGATATTTCAGATTATCCATCACATAGTGAAGCAGATCTTGCTCTTACATCTATTCTTGCATTCTATTGTAATGGCAATAAAGAACAAATAGATAGACTCTATCGAAAGTCTGATTTGTATCGTGCTAAATGGGATGAACTTCGTGGTAATAAAACATATGGAGACATGACTATTGATACTGCTATAAGCGGAATAAAAGAATTCTATTCTCCAATAGTGAAAACCAATCCAACTGAAGATTTTAACGATGATTTTGATAAATTATCTAACTTAAATCCAATTGATGATGCAAAGTATCCTTGGACTGATATAGGTGCAGGGATGTTATTTGCAGATTTTTATCAAGAAAAACTTCGTTATGTTCCAGAACGTAAATCTTGGTTCTATTACGAAAATGGAATATGGACACATGATATTGGTGGATTAAAAGCAATGAAACTTTGTATGGCTCTTGCTAATTTACTTCATATGTATGCTTTAAAAATTGAAGATGAGCACAAACGTAAGATTTATATGGATTATTCAAAGAAATGGCAGTCACACAATTACAGAGTAAACATTTTAAAAGATGCTCAAGTTTATCATCCTATTTCTATATCTGAATTCGATAGTGACCCATATATCTTCAATTGTAAAAATGGAACACTTGATGTTAGAAAACGAACTTGCCAAGAACATAAGAGTTCAGACAAATTAACTAAAATTTCAAATGTTGTATTTGATTCTAATGCACATAGTGATAGATGGGACAACTTTATTTTGGAAATAATGTCTGGAGATATAGAAAAAGCAAAGTTTCTTCAAAAGATATTTGGATATGGTCTTACTGGAGATACTAGGCATGAATGCATGACCATTCTATATGGAGCTAGTACTCGTAATGGTAAAGGAACTTTATGTGAAAGTGTTTTAAAAGTTCTAGGCTCATATGGTTGTACTGCAAGACCTGAAACAATAGCGCAGAAAAGTAATACTAATAGTTCTCAACCTAGTGAGGATATTGCACGTCTTGCTGGTGTACGATTTGTAAATATATCAGAGCCTGGTAAAGGGCTGGTATTAAATGCTGCACAAGTTAAAAGCATGACTGGTAACGATACTTTAAATGCTAGATTTCTACATGAGAATAGTTTTGATTTTAGACCATTATTCAAACTTTATATAAACACAAACTATCTTCCAACAGTAAATGATATGACTATTTTTACAAGTGGACGTATTATCATTATTCCTTTTGAAAGACACTTCGATGAATCAGAACAAGATAAATCACTCAAAAAGGAATTTGCTAAAGATGAAGTTCAAAGTGCTATTTTAAATTGGCTCTTGGATGGTTATGAACTACTTCAAAAAGAAGGACTAGCAATACCACAATCTGTAAAAGATGCAACTGCTCAATATCAACACAATAGTGATAAGCTACAACTATTTATAGATGAATGTATGGAACAAGGAGATTATGAAGAAAAAACATCGACTATCTATCTTAGTTATAGAAATTGGTGTATTGAGAATGGTCACTATGCAGAAAGTA
>Ga0265293_10010855_pt1 | contig 12595 bp, 12 predicted proteins | sample Munlanlewell138R_FD_192505 | JGI IMG/M metagenome (GOLD analysis project Ga0265293, IMG submission 192505) | Leachate microbial communities from a municipal landfill in Southern Ontario, Canada - Leachate well 138R | ecosystem: Engineered > Solid waste > Landfill > Unclassified | place: Canada... | reverse complement strand
GTACGTGAGTCTCGCGATCCAGCGTGCCCGCCCCGTGATGGTCTCCGTCGACGGGCGGCTCGTCGAAGTCCGCACCCACGCGACGACGGTACAGGGCGCGCTCGCCGACGCAGGCATCGACCTCAGCGACCACGACCGGGTGTATGTCGATGGCAAACTCGCCGCGGCGCGAGGGCCGCTCTTCGGGCTCGATAGCAGCCGATCCGTCTCCGCGATCCCCGCTCGCTACCGCGAACCGACCGACTCACAGCAGCCGATCACCGTTTCGGTGCATCGTGCTGTCCCGGTCACGGTCTACATCGACACCTTCCGGCTCGAGACATCGTCGGCGGCAACGTCAGTCCAGGACTTGCTCGGCGAACTGGGGATGACCGTACGCGAGGGTGACCTCGTGAGGCCGGGGCTCCAGGACGAGGTGAGTGCGGGCATGGTGGTGCGGCTGGCGAAGGCGGTGAGCGTGAATGTCCGCCTCGATGGCAAGGACCAGGTGCTCTACACGCAGGCGAAGACGGTTGCGGACGTCCTTGCCGTGCTCGGCGTGGACCCGGAACCGGACGAAATCCTGAGTCCATCACGCGAAACCGCGGTCACACCGGGAATGCTGGTGACCATCGGCCTGACGCGAACGGTTATCGAGTCCGAAGAGGAAGCGGTGCCCCCACCGACGGTCTACGAAACCGACTCCTCGCTTGCCGAGGGAGTCGTGCGGGTGGTACCTGGCACGCCGGGGATCCGCGTGACGAACTATGAGGTGACGTACAAGAACGGCGTTGAGGTCTCGCGGGTACTCACCACCGGCGGAGGCATGGTCACGGAACCAATCCCGGCGCGGCATATTACCGGCGCAAAGCCGGGGTCGTCGGGCCGTCCGACGCTTAACGCGCCGGGGTATAGCGGCACGTTTACGAAGAAGATGACGGTGCGGGCGACGTGGTACAACGCGAGTCACGGCGCATGGGCACCGGATGACCCGAACTACGGCCGCACGGCGACGGGCGTTATCGTCGACTACGGTATCTGTGCGGTCGACCCGAGTGTGATTCCGCTGGGCACGCGCTTCTACGTGCCGGACTACGGAACCTGCCTCGCGGCCGACACCGGCGGACTGGTGAAGGGCAACCACGTGGACCTCGGCTTCCCCGAGAGCGTGGGCGACCCGGGCTGGGGCAGCCAGGTGGTCGACATCTACATCCTCGACTGATGCTGGAGAAGCGGCCTAGGATCGAACTGTGGCCTCTTCTCGATCCCGCGGCCCCCGACCCCGGAAATCTCTCGGGCAGCATTTCCTTCGCGACAGCGGCATCCTCGCCGACATCGCTGCGGCGGTGCGCGTGCCCGAGGGGGGCGTGGTGCTCGAAATCGGGGCCGGCACGGGTCAACTCACCGAGGCGCTGCTCGACGCCGGGATGGACGTCGTGGCGCTGGAGGTTGAAGACCGGCTGATCCCCCACCTCCGCAAGCGGTTCCGCGGCCGCGACCGGTTGCGGATCGTGCAGGGCGACGCCCGTGAAGTGGATATCGCAAAGCTGCTTCCGGAGAACCCTCCATTCGCGGTGGTTGGGAACCTTCCCTACTTCGCCGCGAACCCGATCATCCGCCACTTCCTCGAGGGCACGCCGAAGCCGACAGAGATGGTGGTGATGGTGCAGCGAGAAGTCGCGCGAGAGCTCGCGGCGAAACCCGGGCAGGCGTCGTTGCTCGCGATCTCGGTGCAGGTGTACGCGGAGGGCGAACTGCTGTTCGACGTGCCACCCGAGGCGTTCGACCCACCTCCGAACGTATGGTCATCCGTGGTGCGGCTGACGCTGCGGCCGCAGCCGCTTGTGCCGCCCGAGCGGCTAGAAGCATTTTTCGAACTGGTATCCAAGACCTTCCGCAACCCGCGCAAGCAGATCCACAACGCGCTGGGCAGGGGCGTCTGGCTGCCGCCAGATGGGGCGGGCGAAGCGCTGGCCGAAGCGGAGATCGACCCGATGCGGCGTCCGGAGACGCTGAGCGTGGCCGACTGGCTGCGGCTGCTCGATGCGTGCGAGGCGGTGTGTGCCCGTGCCTGAGGTGCTGCGGGGAGTGGCCCCGGCCAAGGTGAACCTCGTGCTGGAGGTGCTGGGCAAGCGCGGAGACGGTTACCACGAGATCGACACGATCCTCCAGACGCTCGCGCTGGCCGATGAGGTCAGCATCACCTTCGGTACGGACGAGGGTGTGGAGGTGACCGGGCCCTTCGCTGCTGGAACTCCGGCGGACGAGACGAACCTTGCCTGGCGTGCCGCGCGCATGCTCGCGGACCGCCTCGGCCGGCGGGAGCGATTCCGGATCAGCTTGGACAAGCGGATCCCTGCGGCCGGGGGTCTCGGAGGCGGCGCTTCGAACGCAGCGACCGTGTTGCGGCTGCTGCAACGCCGTTGGCCGGACGCCAGCGAGGAACTGCTGTTCGAACTCGCTGCGGCGGTGGGGAGCGACGAGGCATTCTTCTTGCATGGTGGCACGGTGCGGGCGCGGGGGCGGGGTGAAGTGGTGGAGCGGCTGATGCCGCTGGCAAGGCATGGCGTCGTGCTATTCGTGCCCTTCGAGACCATCGAGCTGAAGACGGCGCGCATGTTCGCCGCACTGAGCGAGCAGCCGTTCGATGATGGCGAAGTGGCGGCAGCGTTCGTGCGCAAGGCCCCGGCGGCGTTTGCAGCGGAAGACGTGTACAACGCGTTCGAGCGGGTGGCGTTCGATGTTTTCCCCGGCCTGGCGAACCTGTCGGAAGACCTGGAACAACGGACCGGACGGCCCGTGCGACTAGCAGGGGCAGGACCTACGCTGTATTGGATAGGTGCAATGACGGACGCGAGAGCGGTCGCGGCAATGGCCGTGGGCGCCGCCTGCACCATCATCCCCACGGAGACTGTAGATTCGGTATGGCAGAGGTAATCGCCGGCTGGACGGCTGGCTACGCGATGTCGCTCGTGTCGACATTCGCGCTCACGATTTTGCTCATCCAGGCCAGTGGTAGCCGGGCAATCCAGCGATACACGAACGGCGAGATGAGCCCCTGGTTCCTGGCAGTGCCGATGTCGCTCGGCGCTTTCCTTGTTTGGACGATCATTGGTCTAATCCTGGGCTCGCTCTACAAGGTGGGCGGGCTCGCCGAGCACCCGGGTGCACTGGGTGCTCCGAGTGCCCCGTTCCTCATCGGTGTCGTCGCAATCGCGGTGATGCCACTGCCGCTGTTGTTCCTCTTCTTCCGGCGCCAGTGGTGGATCTGGTGTGGGCTGTCGGCATCGTTCGTGCTGCTGTTCGGCTGGCTGATGCCACTGATGGCGCAACACGCGAATCTGTAAGCGGCTCGGCCGAGGCGGCATGACGACCGCAAGGAAACCGATGCTATACTGACCCTTGGTCCGCTGAGCGGCGGATAACCACACGTTTCACGGGTCGAGGGGAGGCAAGGCGTGCCGGGCACTATCATCGACATGCACCTGCACACCACGAAAGGCGCCTCCGACTCCATGCTCAACCCCGATGACCTCATCGAAGAGGCCACGACCGTGGGCCTCACCGGGGTCAACATTACTGAGCACGACCGGATGTGGGAGTCGTGGGACCTCGCCCCCTTTCGTAAGCAGCACTCGCACATCTTCGTTTCGAACGGGATGGAAGTGTCCACCGACATGGGGCACATCCTTGCGATTGGGCTGAAGGGCTATCAGCCAGGCATCCGCCGCCTGGAGAAACTGCGGGAGATTGCCGACGAGCAGGGCGCCTTCCTTGTGGTGGCGCACCCGTTTCGTCACTTCTTCGACCCGGTTCACTTCAAGCGGGAGGGGAAGGAGCCATTCCGGCTTACGCCGGAGGAGGCGGCGAAGCTGCCCGTGTTCCAGCTGGTGCACGGTATCGAGGTGCTGAACGGCTGCAACACACCACGAGAAAACTATTTCGCGCTGCAGGTCGCGAAGATCCTGGGTAAGCCCGGCACAGGCGGCTCGGACGCGCATTCGCGCCAGGGCATTGGGTACTTCGTGGCGGTATTCGAAGAAGAGTTGCAGAGCCAGGAGCACATGGTGGAACAGATGCACAAGGGCCGGTTTTACCCCGGCCGTGGGCTGCCCACCGGAAAGCTCGAGAACTACTGGGAGACGGCGGAGGCCATCCCGTTCTATGAGTGAGGCGCCCGCCCGGCGTATCCCAACCCTGCTGAAGGATCGGCCTCGCAGTGCATAGGAAGCAGTGGCTGATCATCGCGCTCATGGTCGTGCTCGGCCTTCCGGGCATCCTCTTCCGGCTTTTCCACTGGGAGCCGAATCCTGTCCTGGACGCAATGATCTTCGGGGTCGCGATCCTCGCAGCCGCGTTCCTGCTTTCCTGGTCGGCCGAGACGGCGGAGATGGATATCTCGCAGGGATTGGCACTTGCGGTCATCGCGTTCATCGCGGTGCTGCCGGAATATGCGGTCGACTTCGTCCTCGCGTGGGAAGCCGGGGCAGACCCGGAACAGGCGGAACGTGGCCTCGCGATCGCGAACATGACCGGCGGCAACCGGCTGCTCATCGGTGTGGGCTGGCCGATCGTGTTCTTCCTCTTCATCTACCGGACGAAGCTGAAGGAGCTTGTTGTCGACCGGCAGCGGTCGCTGGAGCTGGTCTTCCTGACGATTGCGACGCTCTACGTCATCTTCATCCCGCTTCGGCACGGGGTGACGCTCATCGACACGATCGTGCTGGTGTCGCTTTTCCTGATCTACCTGTTCTTCACGTCCCGACAGGAGTCGGAGGAGGTGGAACTGGTTGGGCCGGCGCAGGCGATGGGTTCGCTCCCAAACCGGCAGCGGCGAAGCCTGATCTTGGTGGCGTTGATCTATAGCGCGGCCGTGATTTTCGCCTCGGCGGAGCCGTTTGCCCACGCTCTCGTGGAGATTGGCGAAGACTTTGGCGTGTCCGAGTTTCTGCTGATCCAGTGGCTGGCGCCACTCGCCTCAGAGTCGCCCGAAGTCCTCGTGGCGGCGCTGCTGGCGTGGCGCGGGCGCGCTGCGGTCGGGATGGGCGCACTGATCTCCTCGAAGGTGAACCAGTGGACCCTGCTGATCGGGACGCTCCCGATCGCGTTCATGATGTCGTCAGGCGACTGGGGATTTACCCAGGGGTTGCCGCTGGATGATCGCCAGCGGGAGGAGATCCTTCTCACGGCCGCACAATCGGCCTTCGCAATCGCGGTGTTCATCAACCTGAAGATGGGGATGAAGGAGGCGATCGCGCTCTTCGTCCTCTTCGCGACGCAGCTTTTCATCACGAACGAGATGGCGCGGGTGTACTACGCGCTCGCGTACATGGCGCTCTGCATCATCCTGCTGGTGGTCCATCGCGGGGACATTCGTCCGACGTGGCGATCGGCGCTGGACATCATGCGGAATCGGCCAGAAGAAGAATTTGGACATGAGGAGGGCCGGCGCGTGCCGACCCTCGAAGAGCGCGGGTAGCCGTTGGCCGCTGCCTAGTGGGCCCCGAGTGTAACTGGCTCCCCGGCGGCTTCCTCGGCCGGGTAGACAGCGAGGTCGACGCTGTACGGAAGATCCGGGCGTAGGACTGCTTTCACAAAACAGCCCCGCTCGGCGCGCGGCAAGAGTTCGCGCACCTGTTCCTCCGGCGCCGGGCTCCATACCTGGAGATCGACCGCGATCTGGTTGAGGTAGCCGGATTCGTTCGACGCCACCCAACCTTCGATCTTCTGGATTGGAACATTCTTGCGGCGTGCGTGGAATTGGAACGCCGTGATCAGACAGCCGACAAGCGCACCGAGAAACGCCTCCACGGGCGTCGTACCGGTATCGGTGCCCCCTTTATCGACTGGCTCGTCCAGCACCCAGGAATGTCCTCCGCTGTCCTCGACCTCCAGCCGGAAATTGCCATCGACGGCTGTTGCTTTCAATTCACGTGGACGCATCACACCTCCTCGGCCCCCTCTCGGGCCTCCTTCAACGATGGCAGGTGGTTGGGGGCGGACACAGGCCCACCCAGCCAATGGGCACGGGCCGAAAGTCGAACCGTTCAGTCCCGCAGGCGAAGTCGCGCGACGAGGCCGAAGTGGTCAGAAGCGAACAGGCCCGGGTCGCAAGGCGACGGGTTGGTGAAGGCCACGTCCGCCGAGACGACCTCGAACGCATCGCTGACGAGGATGTAGTCGAGCACGTAGCTGGGACGCGCCGCTTCGAACGAGGGGACGGTGCGGGCTGGCTCATGGCCGTTTGCGAGGGAACAGGCGGAGCGAAGGCCCCGCTCGGCGAATACGGCGAGCGTTCGGGACTATGGCTGTGCGTTGAGGTCGCCGGCTACCACGAGCGGCACACGGCCGGCCGGGAGCCGCGCGACGATGTGGTGAGCTTGTGCGATGCGGGTCTCGCGGGCATCGCCACCGGCCGAGAGATGGGTGTTGATGAGCGTTATGTCGCGGTCAGCGACACGGAGCACGATGCGCTGGGCAACGCGGGTGTCTCCGATTGGGTGCGACGCGAACCTGCGCACCGGGAGGCGGGAGAGCACGGCAACGCCTTCGAGGAGGCCGCGCCAGCCCTGCTTCCGTGAGACATAGGCCCGGTACCGGTGGCCGGGGAGGCGACGATTCACCTGGCGGGCAAGCCATTGCGCCTGGCAGCGGAAGGGAGCGACCTCCTGCAGTGTCACGACATCGGGCGCGAGCTGCTGGAGTTCGTCGAGCACGAGCCGCGCGCGCTCGCGCCAGCGCCACCGCATGCGATAGAGGTTGAGCTGGACGACAGTGATTTCCGGCGCGGGCACGGGTGTGTCCTCCACGGGGAGTGAGGCATGGGTTACGGTCGCTCGACGGTGATAGTAGTATTTGGCACCGGCCTGTGGGGCCCAGAAGGAAGGAGATACCGGTGGTCAGTGAATTCAAGCAATTCTTGCTCCGCGGCAACGTGGTCGATTTAGCTGTTGCGGTCGTGATTGGCGCGGCGTTCGGCGCAGTGGTGACGGCGTTCGTGGAGGATTTCATTACTCCGTTGATCGCTGCTATTGGCGGGCAACAGGACTTTTCGGCGCTGGACTTCACGGTCAATGACAGCACGTTCCGCTACGGACATTTTCTGAACGCGCTCGTGGCATTCGTGCTCATTGCAGCGATCGTGTTCTTCTTCGTGGTAAAGCCCATCAACTACCTGGTTCAGCGTTCGAACCAGGGGGAAAGCCCGGACCCAACAACGCGAAAGTGTCCACATTGCCTGAGCGACATTCCCATCAAGGCGTCCCGCTGTGCCTTTTGTACATCGGAGGTGACGGCGCTGGAAGGGCTTGGGGCACCGGGCAGCTAGACACACCGGGCAGAAGTGGCCAGATTTCGACCCTGCGGTAAGATCGGCGGGTGCGCGCGCGCCTTCCTGGCGGCGACAGCACGAATTCGGACAGGATGGCGTCGCCTCATGGATTTCACATTCACTGAAGAGCACGAGGCCCTGCGCCGTGAGGTGCGGGAGTTTCTGCGGGAAACCCTTCCGGCGGGGCCGGGCCCGGCCCGCCCAACAAACCAGGACGACTGGCCCGCGCAGATGGAGTTCAGCAAGAAGCTCGCAGAGCGGAAGTGGATCGCACCGGCGTGGCCGGTGGAGTACGGCGGGCTCGCCTGGAGCCATATCAAGCAGATGATTTTCAGCGAGGAGTTGGCCTACGCAGGCGCGCCAGATGCGGGCCGCGTCTTCAACGTGGGCATGATTGGGCCGACGCTCATCGTCCATGGGAACGACGAGCAGAAGCGCGAACACCTGCCGAAGATCACGAGCGGCGAAGTCGTTTGGTGCCAGGGCTATAGCGAGCCGGGTGCAGGGAGCGACCTCGCCAGTCTGCAGGCGCGGGCGGTCCGCGACGGCGATGACTACATCGTGAACGGGCAGAAGATCTGGACGACGGGCGCGCATCATGCGGACTGGTGCTTCCTGCTCGTCCGGACAGACCCGGACGCACCCAAGCACAAGGGCATCTCATTCCTGCTGGTGAACATGGAATCGCCGGGCATCACAGTGCGGCCGATCGTGAACATGGCGGGCTACCACGAGTTCAACGAAGTGTTCTTCGAAGATGTCCGTGTGCCGGTGGCGAACCGGGTTGGCGAAGAGAACACCGGTTGGTACGTCGCGATGACGCTGCTGGACTTCGAGCGCTCGAACGTGGCTTCGATTGCGGCGAACCAGCGGACGCTGGAGCACCTTGCGAACCACATGCGAGAGGTGAAGCCGGGCGGCCCCTATCGCGACATTCTTCGCCACCAGCTTGCCGAGCTCTGGATCGAAAATGAGACGGGCCGTTTGCTGAGCTATCGCACGGCGTGGCTGCAGGAAGTGGGCCGGATGGCGAACTACGAAGCGTCGGTCATCAAGGTGTTCGCGACGGAACTCGGGCAGCGCATCACGAACTTCGGAGTGAACCTGCTGGGCCCATCGGGGCTGCTGGAACCGGGCTCGAAGTATGTGCCGTTGAACGGCGTGATCGAGAAGGGGCACCTTTCGAATGTTGCCCCGACGATTTACAGCGGGTCGAGCGAGATCCAGCGGAACATCATCGCCACACGCGGCCTCGGCCTTCCGCGCGACTAGCGTGGCGCCGGAGTTATTTCGCGAGCAAGCCCGGCAGGTACGTGCCGGGCTTGCTTCGGCTACCCGGCATACTCCCAGCCGAGTTCGCGCTCAGTGAGCATTTCCCCTTCGCGCACCACATCGCCGTCGGTCACGCGGCCGATGACAAGGGTGTGGTCGCCCGCGGGAACGAACTCCTCGGCATCGCAGGTGAACCAACCGAGGGACTGGTCGAGGACGGGACAGCCGTTCTCGTGGACGCCGTAGGGGATGTTGGCGAGCTTTTCGACGATGAGCGACTGCATCTCGTCGGGGCGGCCCTTCACCTTACGGGCCTCGGAGGGCATGACGACCTGGCGCGCGATCTCCCGGCCGTCCTTCTGGTGGAGCAGGTTGACCGAGAAGACGTTGGTCTCGCGGATGAAACGGAGGGTGCGGGCATCGTTTTCGATGGCAGCCACGACGAGGCGGGGCATGAACGATACCTGCATGACCCAGTCCGCGAGCATGGCGTTCATCTCGCCGGAGGCGCTTCGCGAGCCGATCACGTGGACGCCGTAGGCGAGCTTAAGCATCGCTTTCTCGGGGCCCTCGAGCTCCTTTGGACTGCCGGGCAGGGAAGGAAGGTCGGGGTTCGTCAACAGGCGCCTCCACTGGTGATGTCCTCCCCATGGTGCCATGCGGGCTGCGGGCAGGCAGCTACCGGTGACTGTACGCATCGTGGCACGACATGACGTTTGGATCGGCTCTCCTCCGAATCGAGTCGGGCCAAACGGGGAAGAGATTCCGCGGCGTTCTGCCCTCTCGTGATACGACAGAACCCTCCACCCTTAGGGGACAGGAGAAACCCCGGGGGGGAACCGGGGACCGTGGAGGGGAGAAAGTGCAGGCACGCACGACCATCATTGGTGGAACCATCGCAGCGGTGATACTCCTGCCGTTGCTCTTGCTCTTCGCAGCAGGGGTGACGGCAGGCGGCCGAACGGACACCGCGGATGGCAAGCTTGCCGGCAGAACGGACAACGTCGCTGGCGTTGTTGCCGAGCCGGGCATCTTCAACATCGAACTCGGCGACCTTTTCGTGAAGCCCGGCAACATCGAAGTGGAGCCCGGACAGGTCGTCAAACTCAACGTTGTGAACAACGGATCGGTGCGGCACGACCTGAAGCTGGAAGGCGAAACCGGAACGGACATGCTCGACCCCGGTGAGAGCGGCACCATCGAAATCGGGCCATTCGACGGGCCGGCCCTCATGTGGTGCACGATCCCCGGGCACAAGCAAGCGGGGATGGTACTGGAGATCGCGGTGAAGGGTGTCGCAGCAGACAACGGCCACAATGGCCATGCTGCCGCCGAGGGCGTCGACAACGCCGCGAAGATCGACCCGCAGGCAACACCTGCAGCTGACTGGAAGCCGTTCGACGCTGCGCTGAAGCCGGCGCCGGGCGGAACCGAGCACAAGATCACGATGAGTGCGGGCGAGACGGTGCTGGAAGTCGCGCCGGGCGTGACGCAGGAGATGTGGACGTTTAACGGGCAGGTGCCCGGCCCCATCCTCCGCGCAAGGGTTGGCGATATCATCACGCTCACGTTGCGGAACGACGGCAAGATGGGCCACTCGATGGACTTCCATGCGAGCAAGGTCGCCTGGAACGACGAGATGCGGACGATCAACCCCGGCGAGGAGCTGGTGTACCAGTTCGAAGCGAAGCACAGCGGCATCTTCATGTACCACTGCGGTACGGCGCCCGCGCTGCACCACATCGGTAACGGGATGTTCGGCGCCATCATTGTCGACCCGCCGAACCTGCCTGCAGTGGATAAGGAGTTCGTGTTCGTGCAGTCTGAGTTTTACCTCGGACCCGAGGGCGAACCCGGCGACCTGACCAAGATGCAGAACGACGCATGGGACATCGTGGTCTTCAACGGCTACCACAACCAGTACACACACGCGCCCATCCGGGTGGAGGCACACGAACGGATCCGGGTGTGGGTGCTCGATGCGGGTCCGTCGGAGAACAGTTCGTTCCACATCGTGGGGACCATCTTCGACACGATGTATAAGGAGGGCGCCTACTGGCTGCAGCCCGATGAGACGCACGGTGGTGCGCAAGCACTGGACCTGCAGCCGGCACAGGGTGGCTTCGTCGAGTTCACCTTCGACGAAGAGGGCCTCTACCCCTTCCTCACCCATAAGTTCTCAAACGCCGGGAAGGGCGCCATGGGTATCTTCCAGGCCGGGGATGTGGAGTTCACCGGCGGCGGTCACTAAGCGTCAGACGGCAGAGGGAGGAATGCGAAGCGAGGGCCGATCGGCCCTCGCTTCCTTGTGTCATTCGAGTGCCCGGATCTCTTCGAGAAGCAGGGCCAGGGCGGCTTCGGCAATCGCCTGCATCACTTCGACGCGCGAGCCGGCGAGCTGCAGTTCGATCGCGTTCGTGCGGTGTGGACCGGCGACGGCGATGGCAACAGCTCCCACCGGCTTGGGTGAACGCCGGCTTCCTTGCGGCCCCGCGATGCCACTCTCGGCGACGACGAAGGCGACACCGGAACGCTCGCGGACCACTTCGGCCATCGCCGTCACGGCCTCCTGGCTCACCGCACCATGTGTGCGGAGAATGTCGAGGTCGACACCAAGGTCGGCTTTCGCCGGGCCTGAGTAGGCCACGTAGGCGCGGTCGAACCAGTTCGAGGCGCCGGGAACGGAGAGCACCCGCGCGGCGATGAGGCCACCGGCGGTCGTTTCCACAGCGGCGAAGCGCGCGGAGCGAGCGAGCAGCTCGTGGCCGACGTTGGCGGCAAGTGGGTCGGAGTCTGAAGGGAACGCTGGCATCGGCGTACTCTACCGCACCGCCGGTGATGAAGACCGGCGGATTGAGCACGCAGTGGCGTTATGTATTTCTGTGCCTTGCGCGGTCGCGAGTCGTAAAGAGACGCCGCTGACACCGTGCTGAAACTCATGCCCGATGGGCTTTATGAGGGCCTCCGGCGGCGGGACTAGAGTGGGAAACGCGTCGGAGCGGACAGGAGGGCGTACGCATGCAGATGGGTATTGGGGCGGCGCTCATCGCCATTTCGTTTGCGCTGCTTGCCCTGGCACTGGCGTAGCTCACGGCGGTGCCACCACCAGGGACCGGGGGGAGCAGACGGCGTGCGAACGGACGCCCGTGGCACCAGGTGCGACGGCACCAGGAGGGAAGGGTTCCTGTGCGCCTCGTCCCGCTAACCCAGGAGGCGGGGCAATGGATTCGTCCGTGCCGGTGGCAGCCGGTACCAGCGACCCCACAGAGAGGGACGGAGGAAGCGAATGACTCTTGCGATGAACGGTAAGTCCAGGAAGCGGCGTCTCATGCTGACGCTTGCGGCGTTCCTGGCCATTATGCTCGGGGTTGCCGCCGGGGCGGTGGGCCTCCGGGAAGACACCGCAACCGCGGAACACGGCTCTGACGGCATTAGCCTGAGTGCCTTCTTCTGCATTGAAGGCGGCGCGACGGCCACCTTCGTTGCACCACACCATGGCGGTGACAACGGCGACAACGGGAAGGTCGGCTCCCTGACTGTGCACTTCCTCATTGGGGGAGTGGCTCACGTCGCCACTGCGCCGGCAGTGGTGAGCAACGGGCAGGTCGTCTGGGCTGTGACGGTGTTCGGCACCGGCCCAATTGCGATCAATTCAGCGAGCGAGGGCTCGGTGAGCTGGGGTGGTGGGGCCGCCATCAACTGCGGTAAGACGGCGACCGTCACAGCGACACCCACTACACCGACCGCAACGGCGACAACCGTCACGGCGACGCCGACCAAGACGGAAACGGTCACGGCAACACCGACCGAGACGGAAACGGTCACGGCAACACCAACCAAGACGGAAACGGTCACGGCGACGCCGACCGAGACGGAAACGGTCACGGCGACACCGACGGAGACGGAAACGGTTACGGCAACGCCGACCGAGACGGAAACGGCTACACCCACCGTTACGGCGACGGAAGAGCCCTCTGAGATCAGCGGGTCGATCACGATCGTGAAGCTGGTCGA
>Ga0265293_10010854_pt1 | contig 12595 bp, 11 predicted proteins | sample Munlanlewell138R_FD_192505 | JGI IMG/M metagenome (GOLD analysis project Ga0265293, IMG submission 192505) | Leachate microbial communities from a municipal landfill in Southern Ontario, Canada - Leachate well 138R | ecosystem: Engineered > Solid waste > Landfill > Unclassified | place: Canada... | reverse complement strand
CACTTCGAGAGCAGTATAGCGTTTTGCCAAAATGTACTGCGATGCGAGGTCCCGCCTGGGGTCAACAGGTTCGAGACCGTCAGCGCCAGGACGGCGCTGCTCGAGCGTACAGGGAAGTATTCACAGCGTGTCTCGAACCTGTTGACCCCAGGCGGGACCGGTGTGTTGGGACCGATATGCAAAATAGCTACTAACACACAGCAACCTCAATATAACAACCTTGGCATAGTGCGATTCCCCGACATCTTCCTGTGCAGAAAGACAAAACCTCGGCCGGGCAGTAGAATGGCCCTCTTTAATCAACCGTTTCGCTGTCATGCCATTCCCCACCATTGAATCCACCGTCGGCAATACCCCACTGGTGCGTTTGCAACGCCTGCCCAGCAATCCCACCAGCACTGTCCTGGTCAAGCTGGAGGGCAACAACCCCGCCGGCTCCGTCAAGGACAGGCCCGCTCTCAATATGATCCGCTGTGCAGAAGAGCGCGGCGAAATTCGTCCCGGCGATACCCTCATCGAAGCCACCAGTGGCAATACCGGTATCGCCCTGGCCATGGCGGCGGCGATCAAGGGTTATCGCATGATCCTCATCATGCCCGACAATGCCACTGAAGAGCGCAAGGCTGCCATGACGGCCTATGGCGCTGAATTAATCCTGGTCAGCGAAGAAGAAAGTATGGAAGGTGCCCGGGACCTGGCGCTGAAAATGCAAACGGAAGGCAAGGGCGTGGTGCTCGACCAATTTAATAACCCCGACAACCCGCTGTCCCATTATCTGGGCACCGGCAAGGAAATCTGGCAGCAGACGGCAGGTGGAGTTACCCATTTGGTCAGCTCCATGGGAACCACAGGCACTATTATGGGCGTGTCCGCCTACCTCAAAGAACAAAATCCGGCGGTTGAAATTATAGGTTTGCAGCCGGCGGAGGGTGCCAGTATTCCAGGGATACGTCGCTGGCCAGAAGCCTATCTGCCCGGCATTTTTGACAAGGCTCGCGTCGACAGAGTCGTCGATATTTCACAGCAGGAAGCAGAGCATACCATGCGTGAGTTGGCACGCCGCGAAGGCATTTTTGCTGGCGTTTCGTCGGGCGGTGCTGTGGCGGCGGCACTGCGCATTAGTGCCGAAGTCGATAACGCCTGTATCGTGGCTATTGTTTGCGACCGCGGTGATCGCTACTTGTCATCGGGAATTTATAACTGATTCATGATTTGAAGGGAGACGTGTGAACGGGAGAGGAGAGGCGAGAAAGGCCTCTAACAGTTCCCTTTTCGGCATCTCACGGAAAACGATATCAGATGGTTAAAATACGGGAAGTACACCATATCCACCACGGTGAAAAGGTGGATGTCGAGCGCTGGGTGCAGCGTATAGCCGATAAGTCGGGGCTCTCTGCGGAGCTTAAGCCCATGCTGCTGGAAGCCTGCGAAGTGGCCGTCGAGGTGGAGGACCGCAGTCTTGTCGAGGGGCGCCAGTGGAACCCCCAGGTCAGCAGTTTTCTGACGGGCCTGGAAATGGCGGAAATTCTCGCTGAGTTGGGGCTCTCCGACGTAGGACTGATCAGTGCGGTGCTATACCGGCCGGTGCGTGAAGGGGGCTTAACCCTGGCGTCGGTGCAAAAACGCTTTGGCGAGGAAGTCGCAGGACTGATCGAAAGCGTGTTGCGCATGGCGGTAATTTCTACGCTTCGCAACGACAGCGAACGGGATGTGTTGGGTCACGACGCCGACCGCCAGGCCGCCAAAGTGCGGGAGATGCTGGTGTCGATTATCGACGATGTGCGCGTTGCCCTTATCAAACTGGCAGAGCGTACCTGCGCTATTCGGGCACTCAAATCAGCCCCTGTCGAGCGTCAGCAGCGCGTTGCTCGAGAAATCTTTGATGTCTACGCCCCCCTGGCCCACCGCCTTGGGATCGGCCACCTCAAGTGGGAGCTGGAGGATCTGGCCTTTCGTTATCTGGAGCCGCTGGAATATAAACGGATTGCTGCTTTGCTGGCAGAGCGGCGCACCGATCGCGAGCATTATATCGAAGAGCTGATTTCAACTCTGAAAGAGGAGTTGGTGCGTATTGGTATCGAAGGGAATGTGTCGGGGCGAGCCAAGCATATCTATAGTATCTGGCGCAAAATGCAGCGCAAGGACATCAGCTTTTCCAAAATATACGATATTCGCGCGGTGCGAGTGTTGGTGCCGACGGTTGCCGACTGCTACACCCTGTTGGGAATCGTGCACAGTATGTGGCGCAATATTCCCGACGAGTTTGACGACTATATCGCCGTGCCCAAGGAAAATGGCTACCGCTCTCTGCACACGGCAGTGATCGGTCCTCGCCACCGGATCGTGGAGATCCAGATCCGCACCTACGATATGCATGAAGAGGCAGAATTTGGCATTTGTGCCCACTGGCAGTACAAGGGTAGCGACTCATCGGCGGCGACTCAAAGTTACGAATCCAAGATTGCCTGGCTGCGTCAGGTGCTGGAATGGCACGATGAAATTGGCAGTGAGGACGTCAAGGACCTGTTCAAGCACGAGGGTTCTCCCGACCGTATTTATGTATTTACTCCCGAAGGTCATGTCGTCGACTTGCCGCCTAACTCGACGCCGCTCGATTTTGCCTATCGCATCCATACCCAGGTGGGGCATCGTTGCCGAGGTTGCAAGATCAATGGGCGCATCGCACCGCTCACCTCCATTTTGCATACTGCTGATCAAGTGGAGGTCATTACAGGTCGCCACGAGTCGCCCAGTCGCGACTGGCTGTCGACGTCGTCTGGCTACTTGCATACGCCAAGAGCGCGAGCGAAGGTACAGCAGTGGTTTAAAAAGCAGGATCAAGACAAGAATATTGCCGCAGGAAAATCCATACTGGAGCGAGATTTCCGCCAGCTGGGTGTGAAAAATGTCAACCTCGATGCACTGGCAGAAAAGTTCAATAAAAAAGGCACTGCGGGCCTATATGCGGCTGTTGGCGCTGGCGATATTCAAGTGGAGCAAGTGTTGCGCGTGGCTCGCGGGCAGCAACCTAAAGGGGCAGACCGGGTATCGTTGATTACCCATCGGCCCCATGCTGCACGTTACGGCGATTCACGTTTTTATATCTACGGGGTCGGTGATTTATTGACGCGCATTGCCCGCTGCTGCAACCCCGTGCCGGGGGATGAAATCAGTGGGTTTGTCACGTCGGGCAGGGGCGTTACCATCCATCGCGACGATTGTGGCAGCTTGCTGAGGCTAAAAGCAGAACGCCCCGAGCGGGTGTTGCAGGCCAGTTGGGGTGGGGAGCCGATGGAAGTGTACTTCGTGTCGATCAGGGTGCGAGCTTACGACCGGTCAGGACTGCTCCGCGATGTGACCTCGACGATTGATCGTTTGAGGTTATCTATTTCTTCTATCAATTCGGGACAAAGTCGGCACGGCAAAGTGGATATTGTCGTCGGTGTTGAAGTGCGCGGCATCGAAGATTTGCGCATCCTGATCACCCGGCTGCGCAGTATTCCTAACGTTATCGATGTGGAGCGAATTTTTGAGGAGACCAAAGAGCATGAGTGAGCGACCACACTATACTATTGATGATTTGCTCACCCTGATGGCGCGTCTGCGCGATCCGGACAGTGGTTGTCCCTGGGATATTCGCCAGGACTTTATCAGTCTGGTGCCCTTTACGGTCGAGGAAGTCTATGAGGTTGTGGACACTATTGAGCGCGGTGACTACAGCCACCTCGGCGAAGAGCTGGGAGATTTACTGTTTCAGATTGTGTTTTATGCGCGGGTGGCGGAGGAAGAGGGCCGGTTTGATTTTGCCTCGGTGGTGGACGGTATCGTGTGCAAACTGTTGGCCAGACATCCCCATGTTTTTCCTGCTGGCACCTTGGCCAGTCGTCGCACCACCGGCGGCGCTGATGAGCATCAGGTAAAGAACCAGTGGGAGGCAATAAAGGCCGGTGAACGACAGAGCAAGGGGCACAGCAGCTTGCTGGCAGATATTCCGGCAGCGTTGCCGGCTCTGGTGCGGGCGCAGAAAATTCAGAAGCGAGCAGCTGGGGCTGGCTTTGACTGGACATCAATTCAAGGCGTAATGGCAAAAACCCATGAAGAAATAGATGAGTTGCAACAGGCCATCACCGCGCAGGATGTAACGGAGATTGCCGATGAGTTGGGCGATCTGTTGTTTTGCTGCGTCAATCTGGCCCGCCACGCGGGGCTGGATGCAGAAACTGTTTTACGGCGTGCCACCTTAAAATTTGAGGGGCGCTTTAAGTGCATGGAGGAATTGCTCGCTGCGCGGGGAGAGACCTTTGCCGATCGTGATGCCGAGGCGCTGGATATTGTGTGGCGAGAGGCGAAAAACCTGCTGGCATAGTATTTTGGCCCACACACTGCGCCGTTCTACTGCGGCTGAAGGCAAGCGCTTAGCATCATTGACGAGCTTGGCTATACCTGCACCGAGTCAGTGAGCGCAGCAGTTTTATCCTGCAATTGATTGCTCTGAAACAACTGGCTATCTTGTGATCAATTCCAAATGGGTGTAAGGTTTGCCGCCTTCAAAGATACCCATCCAGACAGGAACACCCGTTCATGAATATCATCCTCCTTGGCCCTCCGGGTGCCGGCAAGGGCACACAAGCTAAATTCATCACCGAAAAGTACCAGATCCCCCAGATTTCCACTGGCGATATGCTGAGGGCGGCTGTTAAAGCGGGTACTGAGCTTGGCAAGAAGGCTCAGAGCATCATGGCGGCGGGCGGCCTGGTATCGGACGATATTATTATCGGCTTGGTTAAAGAACGCATTCAACAGCCCGATTGTGGCAATGGCTTCTTGTTCGATGGCTTTCCTCGCACTATTCCTCAGGCGCAGGCCTTGATTGATGCCGGTATCGCCATCGATAAAGTGATTGAAATTGATGTGGCCGATGAGGAGATCGTCAGTCGCTTGAGTGGTCGCCGAGTGCACGAAGCGTCTGCCCGTATTTACCATGTGGAGCACAATCCGCCCAAGGTGGCTGAAACCGATGACGAGACGGGCGAACCCTTGGTGCAACGGGAGGACGACCGCGAAGAGACGGTGCGCAAGCGTCTTGCTGTTTACCATGAGCAAACCAAGCCGCTGGTCCAGTTCTATCAGGACTATGAAAATCGTGAGCCAGGGACAGCACCCAGCTATAAAGCTATTTCTGGTGTTGGTACTCTTGCCGATGTTGAAAAGCGACTTATCGAGGCTCTGGGCTGAGACTGCATAACAACATCTGTGCTATGACAAGATGTTGTTTTTATCAAAAGGGCCGCAGGGCCCTTTTTTATTATTCGACGATTTACGCTTCATGCCTGGAAACCCTGAGAGAGAAAGCTGATCAGAGATTTAGGGTTTAGAGGCGTCAAGAAGAAATATATTCGAGAGATATCACCTTATTTGTATGAATAAATCTCTATTGAGGCTCTCAATCGGCATTTAATGGCTTGAAGTCAAAACTTTTCTTTGAATGTTTGCGCTTTATTGAATAAAATTTGTTCAGTAGTTGCGATTAGTTGCGATCATTTTTCTTTTTCCAACCTTGGAGAACATCAATGGCTAGAGTTGCGAAAAAAACAGTATCAAGAACAAGAACAGCATCCGCGGCAAAGCGGACCCCACGTACAAAAGTTGTAGATAGCCCTGATGCCAAGGCGAAATCCCTGGTAAATGACATCGAGAAAAAAATTGCTGCAGCTGTGAAAAAAGAAACCACCGCCAGAGCCAGGCTGAGCCAGGCGCGTGAGCGTGCTGCGAGAACCGGTACTGCGGCTGCCACAGCTGCCGTGGTCAAAGCGCGCGACAATGCGCGAGATCTTACCGCTCAGGTCCAGGATCTGCGCCAGGACTTGCGTCAGGCGAAAATCGAAATGCGGGTAGAGGCAGAGTTGGCGAAAGTGGCGGTCGCGGAGCAAAAGGCCGAAGCCAAGGTGGCGGCTCTGGAGCTGCGTCTGGAAGAGCGCGCTGCAAAAGAGCTGCAAACAGCTATGGCACGCTTTGAGGCCCAGTGGCTCCGTGCTCGCAAGATGGTGATTGCCAAACAGGTGAAAGAGCTGGCCAAAATAGAAGCCGACAAGGTTCAGGCCGTGAAAAAAGCAGCAGAGACTAAAGCGAAAGCCTTGGCCACCGGAAAAGCGCGTGGCCCGGGGCGTCCGCCTAAAGCCGCCAGTGAAACCGCAGCAGCCAAGCCTGCCACTCGTCGCGGCCGTCCCCCTAAGGCCGCCAGCTCGGCAGCAGAGACCGCTCCTGAGGCAGCCAAGCCCGCCGCTCGTCGCGGCCGTCCCCCCAAGGCCGCCAGCTCGGTAGCTGAGGCTACTCCTGCGGCAGCTAAGCCTGTTCGTCGCGGTCGTCCTCCCAAGGCTGCCAGTTCGGCAGCAGAGGCGACTCCGGCAGCAACCAAGCCTGCCGCTCGTCGCGGCCGTCCCCCGAAGGCCGCCAGTTCGGCAGTAGAGGCCGCTCCTGCGGCAGCCAAGCCCGCTGCTCGTCGCGGTCGCCCGCCCAAGGCCGCTACAGCTGCACCTGCAGCGCCCCGTCGCCGCGGTCGTCCGCCCAAGGCTGCTGCCGCAGCCCCTGCCGAGCAGGCAACCACCTCGACTGAAGAGTGACCTCATTGTCCACGGACAAAAATCCCCCGCTACCGCGGGGGATTTTTTCATAGGCTGAAAATGACCACGATACTCGCTTTGGATGCCGCTACGACGGCCTGCTCCGTCGCTCTGTACCGGGGCGGAGTCATTACCCAGCAATTTGTTTCTACTCCACGCGAACACACCCGTCTGTTATTGCCAATGGTGGATACTCTGTTGAGTGAGGCGGGTATCTTGCTGACGCAGGTGGATGCCCTGGCATTTACCGCAGGTCCCGGTTCGTTTACGGGGCTGCGCATTGGTTTTGGTGTTATTCAGGGGCTGGCGTTTGGTGCTGATTTGCCGGTAATACCGGTCTCGACACTCGCTGCCTTGGCGCTGGCCGGTGCCCGCAACAGCGGGCTCGAAAGCGGCTGTATCCTGCCTGCACTTAATGCGCGCATGGGTGAAATTTATTGGGGCCTGTATCAGTATGAGGATGGCAGGCTAGGGGCCTTGATGAGTGATCAGATCGCAAGTCCCCAGCAAGTGGTAGACTCGGGTCTTGCCAGGCCCGACTTGGGAGTGGGTGACGGATGGCCGCTCCTGGTAGAGGGGCTTAGCGCCGACCGGATCGACGCGGCTCTTACGCCGGATGCTGCTTGTGTCGTCGAACTGGCGCAAGCTGAATTTTTGCGCGCAGGAGCGCGGCCTGTTGATCAGGTAGAGTTAACTTATCTCCGCAATGAAGTGAGTTGGAAAAAGCGTGAGAAAATTCGCCAACCGTGAATGTTTCTCTGTAAAGATTACCGGCCGTACAGCAAGGTAACCCGCCATGACTTTATTTCACGTGGTAATACTAGCCCTGATTCAGGGGCTGACCGAATTCTTGCCTATTTCCAGCTCTGCACACCTGATTCTGCCGTCACAACTGTTCGGGTGGCAGGACCAAGGGCTGGCCTTTGATGTCGCGGTCCATGTCGGCACTCTCGCAGCTGTGGTCTGGTATTTCCGCAACGATCTGCAGAGGGTGATAGCAGACTGGTTTCGCGGTTTTTCACGTGGCGGCTCCACGGCACACGGCAGGCTCGGCTGGTGGATTATTCTGGCCACGATACCCGGTGGCTTGGCGGGATTGCTCTTTAATGATCTGGTTGAAGATTACGCGCGCTCAATGGCGGTCATTGCGACGACGACGATAGTGTTCGGGTTGCTCCTGGGAGTTGCTGATCGCAAAGGTGCGCGGGTTAAAAGCCTGGATCAGATGGGCTGGCGTGAGGCCCTGTATATCGGTTTGGCCCAGATGCTGGCCCTGATTCCGGGTACCTCCCGGGCAGGAATCACCATTACCGCAGCGCTGGCGCTTGGATTTGATCGTGTCGCGGCAGCGCGTTTTTCTTTTTTACTGTCGATTCCCATTATTACACTCAGCGGCCTTTTCAAAGGGGTGGAGTTGTTGAGCCTGGACCAGGTGCAATGGGGCGCCCTGATTTTTGGCGCCATTGTCTCGGGTATCACCGCGTATTTATGTATTGGTGTATTTCTCGCCGTTATCAATCGCATTGGCATGATGCCCTTTGTCTGGTATCGGGTAATCCTAGGGGTTGTGTTGCTGGCAGTCATCTGGCTGGCTTAATGTGAAAGGGTGGCAGGTATCCAGCAGCACAGACGGGCAAGACTGACAGGTGTTACGGCGCCGCGGTAGAACGACCTATAAGGTATACTGCGAGTCTTTTTGGTAAGCAATCAGGCTAAAGTCGATGAACTCCCACCCCATTGCTGCGGGCAGTGATGAATCTGCTCGCGACGCATTCAACACTCGCTTACTCGATTTTCTGGCGGCTTCGCCCACCCCTTTCCACGCCGTGGCCAATCTCGCGGCGATGCTCGATAAGGCCGGGTTTCGGCAGCTCGATGAAGGTGCCGACTGGTTACTGGAAAAGGGGCAGGGGTATTACTGCACTCGCAACGGTAGCTCGATCATCGCTTTCGTAAAGGGGCGTCAGGAGCTGCTGAGCAAGGGCATTCGCATGGTGGGTGCCCATACTGACAGTCCCTGCCTGATGGTCAAACCGCAGCCGGAAGTGATTACCAAAGGCTACGTCAAACTGGGTGTCGAGGTGTATGGCGGCGCGCTCCTGAACCCCTGGTTTGACCGTGATTTGTCCATCGCCGGGCGGATTGTTTATCGCGATGGTCGAGGTGAGCTGCGCCACTGCCTGGTGGATTTTGCCGAGCCGGTAGCGGTGATTCCCAGCCTTGCCATTCATCTTGATCGCCAGGCTAACGAAAATCGTTCCATCAATGCCCAGACGGATATTCCACCAGTGCTGTTCCAGTCCGGCCCTGGTCGCACTGAAGATTTCCGCACCCTGCTGGCAGAGCACTTTCTGGCAGGCGAAGCCGGGGCTCAGGTACTCGACTACGAGCTCTATTTCTACGATACGCAAAAGCCGGCATTGGTGGGTATGCACAAAGACTTTATTGCGTCGGCGCGCCTCGACAATTTGCTCAGTTGCTTTGTCGGTCTCGAATCACTGCTGGCCGCCGAGGGTGATGAGACTGCGTTGCTAGTGTGCAATGACCACGAAGAAGTCGGCAGCGCGTCGGCTTGCGGAGCGCAAGGGCCGATGCTGGCGTCGGTACTGGAGCGCATAATCCCCCACAGCGAAACCCGCACCCAGGTAATAGGCCGCTCGTTGATGATCTCGGCGGACAATGCCCATGGTGTCCATCCCAACTTCGCTAGCAGGCATGACGACAACCATGGTCCGCTCCTCAACCAAGGCCCGGTAATCAAAGTCAACGTCAAGCAGCGCTACGCAACGAACAGCCTCACCGCTGCACTTTTTCGCCAATTGGCTTACGAAGCCGGTGTGCCAGTACAGGCATTTGTCACCCGCAGCGATATGGGGTGTGGCAGCACCATTGGCCCCATTACTGCGAGCGAGGTGGGAGTGCCGACCCTCGATGTAGGTATGCCCACTTTTGCCATGCACTCTATTCGCGAGCTGGCCGGCGTAGCAGATGCCTGGGCATTGCACCGGGTTCTCGCTCTCTTTAATAATCGTCCAGGCGCGCTGACCATTGCAGAGGCCGAGGCCTAGCGTTTATTCCCTGCCGGTTGAGGCAGCGGGGTGGCCCCGCTATTCCCTCGACCAGAAGATTATCCAGGATCCGATCATGACACAGACTTCTGAAACCTACCTTACCGGCATCACCACTACCGGTACCCCGCACTTGGGCAATTATGTGGGAGCCATTCGCCCCGCCATTGCCGGCAGCCAGAATCCTGGCCACAGTGCTTTTTATTTTCTGGCGGATCTGCATGCGCTGATTAAATGCCAGGATCCTGACATGGTGCGTCAGTCGAGCCGCGAAATTGCCGCCACGTGGCTGGCGCTTGGCCTCAACACGGACAATGTCGTGTTTTATCGGCAGTCGGATGTTCCCGAGATTCCCCAGTTGACCTGGCTGCTGACGTGTGTCGCGGCCAAGGGGCTGCTCAACCGTGCCCACGCTTACAAGGATGCCGTGCAAAAAAACATCAGCGACGGAGAGGACCCGGATTACGGCGTCACCATGGGGCTGTTCAGCTACCCGGTATTGATGGCGGCAGATATCCTTATGTTCAACGCTACCAAGGTGCCGGTGGGGCGCGATCAGATTCAGCATATTGAGATGGCCCGCGACATGGCCCAGCGCTTCAATTATCTCTACGGCGAACATTTCACTCTGCCGGAAGCGGTGGTGGATGACAATGTGGCCGTCTTGCAGGGGCTCGATGGGCGCAAGATGAGCAAGAGCTACGGCAATACCATTCCACTGTTTCTCGAAGAAAAGCAGCTGAAGAAACATATCAACAAGATCAAGACCAACTTGCTGGAGCCCGGCGAGCCGAAGGATGCAGATACCTCCACGGTCTTCCAGATTTGGCGTGCCTTCGCGACCGCGGAGCAGACAGCCGAGATGCGTCGCGAATTCGACAGCGGCATCGCCTGGGGAGAGGCAAAGAAAAGGTTGTTTGAATTACTCAATGAGCAGTTGCGAGAAGCGCGGGACAATTACCAGCGGCTGCTGGCAGAGCCCGGCTATGTCGATGAGGAGCTGCGCAAAGGTGCCGAGAAGGCGCGCGCCTTCAGTGTGCCGTTTCTCGACAGGCTCAAGGCTGCAACAGGTATTTCGCCGTTGCAGCCTTGAGCGCAGCGCTACTCAATGCGTAAAAACGCTCTGCCTCAAGCGGTATTTACCGCCAGCCTCCCAGCTCTCTCCAGCGGTTGACGATGAGGCAGAACAAGTCGGCGGTTTTTTCGGCGTCGTAGGCCGCATTGTGGGCTTCGCGGTTGCTGAAAGGAATGCCCGCCGCGGCACAGGCACGGGCCAGCACGGTCTGGCCAAAGGCGAGTCCGGCGAGGGTCGCAGTATCGAAGCATGAAAAAGGGTGAAAAGGGTTGCGCTTGATGCCGGCGCGCTCGCAGGCCGCATTGAGAAAGCCCAGGTCGAAGTGGGCGTTGTGGGCGACAATTACTGCCCGTGTACAGTCGTTGTCGCGCACACATTCACGTACTTTGTGAAACACGCGGGTGAGCGCTTCCTTTTCCGGCAGGGCGTTGCGGTCCGGGTCGCTGGGGTCGATGCCGGTAAAGTCCAGTGCGGCCTGCTCGACAGCCATGTCGGGGTGAGGAATGACTGCTGCGGCGACGGTTTCCTTTCTCACCAGGCGGCCGTCATCGTCCATATCGAGGGTGACAGCCGCAATTTCCAGCAGGGCGTGCTGCTGGGCGTTGAAGCCGCCGGTTTCCACATCTACCACCACCGGTAGAAAGCCACGAAAACGATTGCCGAGAGTAGTGAGGGCATCCAGCTCCTCGCCAAAATTAAGATCACTCATCAATTACCCGCCAGTTGAGGGTTTCTCCAGCCATTAGAGGCACCATGTTGTCCTCGCCAAGAGCGACGCTGTCAGGCAGCCGCCAGGGAGCGTGCGCCAGGGTGAGGGTGTCGCTGTTGCGCGGCAAGCCGTAAAAGTCGGCACCATAAAAGCTGGCGAAGGCTTCCAGTTTTTCCAGAGCGTTGTGGCGGTGAAAAAACTCGGCGTACAGCTCTACGGCGGCATGGTGGCTGTAGCAGCCGGCGCAGCCGCATGCAGTTTCCTTGCGGTGCTGGGCGTGGGGGGCAGAGTCGGTGCCGAGAAAGAAGCGCGGGCTGCTACTCAGGGCGGCAGCAATCAGAGCTTCCTGATGAACGTTGCGCTTGAGAATTGGCAGACAGTAATAGTGGGGGCGAATGCCGCCCGCCAGCATGTGGTTGCGATTGAACAGCAGGTGTTGAGGGGTGATGGTGGCGGCCACACCCTCGCGAGCGGCGGCGACGAACTGAGCACCTTCACGGGTGGTAATGTGCTCCAGCACTACCTTGAGAGCGGGAAAGTCGCGCACAATGCGGTTCAGGTGCCGGTCGATGAAAACGGCCTCGCGATCGAAAATGTCGATGCTGTCATCGGTGACCTCGCCGTGCAACAACAGCGGCAGGCCAACTTTTTCCATGACCTCGAGAACGCCATTGATATGGTCCAGGTCGGTGACGCCGGCGGCGGAATTGGTAGTGGCCCCGGCAGGATAGACCTTGGCAGCGTAGACAATACCGCTGTCCTTGGCGCGGATAATTTCGCTGGGGCTGGTGGCGTCGGTCAGGTACAGCACCATCAGCGGTTGCCAGCGGCTGTCAGCGGGCCGTTGGGTGAGAATGCGCTGCTGGTAGGCGGTGACTTCTGCAGTGGTGGTGACCGGTGGTGTCAGGTTGGGCATGATGATGCCGCGGCCAAAGTGGCGGGCCGCAGCCGTGACGGTGGTCGCCAGCGCGGCGCCGTCCCGCAGGTGGAGGTGCCAGTCGTCGGGGCGGGTGATGGTGAGGGTGTCCATGGTGTACCTGGTGGTGTATCAAGGGGTGAATGGTACCGGATCGCGGATGCCTGGGCTACGGGGCCTGTCCAGACCCTGTAATTTCGCGCCCTA
>Ga0265293_10010852_pt1 | contig 12599 bp, 5 predicted proteins | sample Munlanlewell138R_FD_192505 | JGI IMG/M metagenome (GOLD analysis project Ga0265293, IMG submission 192505) | Leachate microbial communities from a municipal landfill in Southern Ontario, Canada - Leachate well 138R | ecosystem: Engineered > Solid waste > Landfill > Unclassified | place: Canada... | reverse complement strand
TTTACTGTGCCCGTTGCTGATGTAACATTTATACCGCCTACCTGCAACACCTTATTGTTCAGGTTATCATATACTTCTATACCTTCTTCTTGTGAAATTTTAGTTTTATTGTAATAATAGTCTTGTTTTACCGCACTTTCGGCTAATGTAATAGGGTCAAATATCCGTGGTATAGTAATTAAATCATATTCATTAGTAGTAGATAAAACTTTAAATATTATGAAATTTTGAGTAGAACTATAAAGTAAACTTGCATTAGAAACACTCAATACTTTTGTAGTTGAATTAATAGTTAAACCATTTTGTCCACTTACAATATCTATAAATGTAGTGCCATTTAAACTATATTGCCATTTACTATATACACAATTTTGAAAATTAGGTGTTATAGTAATTGTGGTTGGACTAAATTCATAATCATCTATATCATCACTTATTGTTTCGGATATAAAATAGCTATGGCTTGATGATATTTTAACTATTTTGGCATTTAAACCCGGTGAACCATCTTGCCCCGGTTGCCCCGGCTGTCCATCATTTCCCGGTAAACCATCTTGCCCCGGTAAGCCATCTGTACCTTTAGCCCCTGCCTTTGATTTATTCCAAGTTAATTTTTTAGTATAATTTTTATCTTCTACTGTTATAGGTATTTCTATCCATCCAAAATCATCTGATATATTTGTATTTGCTGATAATATCCATGTGACACTTCCACTACTAGCCGAGGTAGGATTAACCTTACTCAATGTACCAAATGATATAGTGGTGCCACTTGAATTTTTAAGAACTAAATTACCGATAGTAGCACTAACTTTTGTTATTCCCCTAAAAACATCTATATTAGATTGTATGGTTATATTAGATGTTATAATTCCACTACTATCAGTTATAATTGATTGATTTTCATTAGATAATATTATTTGATGCACTGTAATATTTTCATCTTGTTCTTCTATATAGGCTAATAATGCTTGTTCATCATCACCTACAGTTATTTGGTTAGCATCTAATTGTGCAAATTGTCCTATTTTGCCCCGAATTAAATTGGCATTGATTCCTTGAGTTGCTGATAATACCCACTCCAAATCATTCCAATTATCATTAGTCATTACCACCGCATTATTCACTAATCTAAGTTGAGCATTATCAACCGTACCATCTGGATTTTCTTTTACTAACCAAATTCCACGTTCGTCCATCATAGGCATTTGCCCATCAGCTTTTATAATTTGTTGTTTAGCTAAATTCAAAGCATTATTTACATATTCATTGATAATAAATTTAGCTTCTTCACCTTTATCCCATTTGTATCTACTAAAATCTACTGTACTTGCAGTAGTTGTTATGCTTTCAAGTAAATCACTAATATAGATATTAGCATCATCCACGCTATTACGATTACTAAAAATAAGACTTAATTTTTTATCTTCTGGATTATGAGTATATCCTACTAACCTAACTTCATAATTAAATCCTAATTCTTCATATTCAATTGTTACTAAGTCACCTAAAATAAATTTATCACGTAAATGCTGTCCTTCTATTAATGTTAAAAAATCATCTACATCAATATCAAATATTAAATTAGGATAACTTACTCTTTTTAATATATCAGTACCATCTTTTAAAAATTCTTCTAAATTATCTTCGGTATAATTATTATCCCTATATTCATCTTCACGAATGAATGTGTCTAATTCTTTTGCTTGTTCTTCGATCAAATGGCTGTTCAAGCTAATATCTATGCTTAAATTATTTATATTTGTATGTACCGTATCTATTTGAGTCATAATACTTTCTATTTCAAGTTGCTTGTTGTTTATTTGAAGTATTTTTGCAGTTTGTTGTTGCTGTAAAGCGGTTGTGGATTGTCCACTTGCAATAGCAACGTCTAAATTAGATTCTATTAATTTTAATTCAGTTATTAATTCTGCTAATTCTATTTGTTTAGTAGTTAAAGTATCGTTTAAAGTGTTTAGTTGTGTTAAATAACCACTGAATACACTTTGTTTAGTTTCTATGTATGCCTCATAGGTATCTAAGGCATCAATTAAAGATTGTGACATATACTTGGTATTTTTGAAGAAACTAAAGTTATCAATATATGGTTGCCCGGTAATATTGATGCTTTGGATTGATACATTGTCCTTACCATACAAATACAGCCTCGTGACCACCTCATTATGGTCAATAGTTTGATTTAAGTTATTAATGAAATTATAATCAGATATCAGTAATCCTTGATTTGTTCCTAACTGGTCATTTTTATATACATCTATAATTTTATTTATAGTGTCATATTTAAATAAGCACCCAAAAGTTTTCTGAACTTCTTGAAATGCTTGTAGATAAGTTGCACTTGAAAAGTTAAGACTACGATATTTTAATAATAAATCGGGATGAATATAACCTACTTCCCACGATGTTGTTTTCTCAATATAATTTAAAAATCCTATTTCTAATCCATTTTCATCTTTTTCATTGGTAGATGAGTATAATTGACGACTAACCCCAGAATATCCACTTAATTTTTTATAAACAAATTCATATTCACGTGAAAAACCTAATGCAGATTTATAGGTTTCCCCGGTTTCATTATTAGCTTTTATCTCTGGCTTAGTTAAAATAAAATATTTACTATTATCAAGTAATACAAGCATACTACCATCAACTAAATCAAATAATTCATTTTTAACTTTGCCATCATTTTCCATTCTATATAGTGGCACTTCAAATCGAATTTCATCTATGTCAATAAAATATTTCTTTATTTCAAATCCATCTATATTATGCAATTCTTGCAATTGTTCACCATTTAGTTTACATAAAATTAAATTATAATCTTTAGGTTGAATGGTTTTATCTATGTCAATTAAAAAATCTTTTTCCAATGTTTATCACCACCTTATTGTGCTATAGCAAATCTCGATTTAACCCATAGCTTACATTTTCCAGTAACTTCTATTTCATTATTACCTTGTACAAGCTCTAACCACACTTTGTTAAATTTCTCAAATGGATTAGTACCTGTCAAATTATTTTTTATAAATCTATTTTCATTATCAACCGATACAACTTCGTTCTTATTCAATCCATCAAATTTAGTTATTTTGTTGCTATTTGATAAATTCTTTAATTCTACAGTTGTATTACTGGCAAGTGATTCTATTTCAATTTTGGGATAATGAAATTTTTCCACATTACTCTTATTTTCTAATATAATTATTGTAGTATCATCATTATCACTTAAATCAAATTCATAGTTATGTAATTTACTCCAAGCATATGGCGAATTAGTTCTACAAGTAACTTCCAAATATCCTTTGCCACTTGCTAAATATAATTTCTCGGCATCCTCTATGATCACATAATAATATTTCCCTAAATCATCACTTGTTTGAAATTCTTTATATGTATCGTGTATTAGCCATTTACCTATTTTGTATCTATCTTCGGGTGTCCACTCTTTAGGCTGTAAATTATCATCCATCAGCATAAATTGTAATGTGAAAGAAATGGGTTCTCGTTTTAAGCTATGAAGGCGGGGTATTATTTTCTTATGTGAAGTTGTTTCATTAATATCTGCCCTGCCTATAAATGGTACTTCCACAAATCCACTATGTCCAACACGTACATTGTATAAGTTCATATCTGAAGATTTTATACCATCAAATATAAAGTGCATACTTTCCATTAATACGTCACCACCTTCTTTTTTCTTACTTTATTTATTGTTTTGTTTATAGGCGTTTCACGTGAAAAAAGAAAAGAAAGACCAGTTAATTTTACTTTTACACTTTAACCGGTCTAACTACTCCACCTTTATTTAAAACTACTTGTAAATTCTCCATTACTTTATTACCCGCTTTTTCAATCAATGGTAATACATCTCTTGTTACATTACCTTCAACATTTATTAATTTTTCTACTTGTATCATTTGCCCCGCATTTAAAGTCGGCAATTTAGGTATTATAGCATTTACCGTTGATAAAGTAGCATTGTTAATAGTTTTTCTTAATTGGGCATCATTTAATATCCATTCCGGGCTACTTTGTGTGCCATGAAATGGGGCTATCAATGTGCCTGTATCTGTAACTTTGCCGCCGAATCTATATCCATATTCACGTTTTCTTAATTCATCAAGGGTAAGATTTTTCAAGTAATTATAATCATATAAATCTTCTTTGATATTATATTTTTTACGAAGTCTTACAGCAGAATCATGAATACCATCCATAGCTTCTTGATTACCTTGTTTTTTAGCCATTTCCCACGTTTCTTTTAAAAGAACGTAGATATTGTAATCTGATGGTGTCATATCAGATACTTTGCCACCTTTAGATTCTTGTTTTGGCTTGGAAGGTACTGGGTCTTTCCAACTATCATCTTTAGTAGGTTTGTAATCACTATCATATTGTGATAATAGATTGCTTGCTTCATAATCTAATCTTGCTATGGCATCTTGGGCTTTTTCTAATTCTCTTATAAAATCATTCTTTATAATATCGCCCAGTATACCCATGCCCCTGCCAAATTTATTCTCAAAATCTTCAAAGGCAGTATATATATCTTCAAATACACCTTCTGCAACTTCAACTTGCCCACGCATGATAGATTTTCTTGCCTCGGCATATACTTGTTCATCTGAATATTTACGTTCTAAATATTCTTTGTTTATGTCATATTCTTCTTCTAAACGCTTTTTATTATTGTCATATAAATTTTCGGCTATTTTTTCTTTACTTTTTATATCTTCTTCTTTATCTTTTAGCTGGTCTTGTAATGATTTTTTAAGTAAATCACGTTCACGCTTTTGTTGTAATTTAGCTATTTTTTCATTTTGTTTGGCTAAGCTTTCCCTTAGTTCTAATACTTTATTACGTGCTTCTAAGGTATCATCAAGAGAACGTACATCTATTTCTCTTTGTAATTTAACTGCTTCTTCTCGTTCTTTTTCAAGTTGTTCTCGGTAATCTTCTTCTTCATACTGTTCATCTAAGGCATCTATCATACCTTGAATGGTTTTTTTAAATTCATCTAATTCTTCTTTATAATTATCCATACGTGTTTTGTGTCTATCTTCAAGTGATTGCATTTCGGCACTATGAGCTTCATCTAGTGCTTTCTTTTCTTCTTCTCCACGTTTACGGATAATTGCCACTATATTTTCTTGTATTTGTTCTAATGCTTTTAATCTGTCCTGCTGTTCTTGGTATAGTTGATTTTGCTCTTTTATCCAAATATCTATAGATTGTTGTCTAAGTTCTTCTACGCTTTCATTTAATACTACTAATTCTTTGTTGGCGACTTTTATTTCTTCATTTGCTTCCATCCATGCTTTTTTAAGTTTCTGCACCCAAGTGAATAATTTGTCCATTTCTTCTTGCTGTTCTTTGGTTGCTGCTCTATGCTGATTTATAAATTCTATGGTTTGTTCGGCGTTAGTATCGAACCAACTGTCAATGTCATATTGAGCATATTCTTTACGAAGTTCGTTTGCACGTTGATGTAGCAAATCTTGTTCATGTTTGAAAGATTGTACTATCTGTGTGTTGTTTTCTATTGTTTTGCCTATTAATTCGTGCTGTCTTTTTATGCCTTCTAATGAATCATCTTTTTTGGCTAAGTCATATTGTTCTTTTAATAGGTCTCGGGTTTTTAGAAGGTTGTCATTTTTAATTTTGATGGCACGGATTTCGGCATCCATGCTGTCAAGGAATTGGCGGGAGTCTTTGGTGGAGGATTTGGAGGATTTATCGGCTGCACCGCCGGAAACTCTGCCACTTGTAACATTGCCTAATAATTTATCTATTTCATTTTCTAATTTTATTAAATCTTCTATATCATGCCCAAGTGTCATAACTTCTTTAATTTGTTTGCCAACTACATTATATTGTTCTTCTGATAATATACTAATAGCTTTTGTACTACCTACAACTCTTGAACCCATACGTCTTAAATAATCTTGATAACTTGTAGAACCTGCAACCATATCTACTTCAGTTTTACCAAAAGCACTTGTTATACTTTTTTGTCCTAATTGTGCTGCTAAACTATAAGCACTGGCTAAATTTTTTACAGCTTCAATTTCTTTAATAATTAAAGATATTCGTTCTTTTGTTTGTTCGATAGCTGTTCTTTTCATTTCAACTTGTGATTTCATTTGAGTTTCAGCTTGATTTATCTGTTCTTTACGTAAATTTTCTATTGCAGATTGTTCTATACTCCAACCTTTAGCTGTACGATAAATAGCATCTTCTAATTCTGGATAAGCTTCTTTTATTTTTTGTATTTCTGTATAAGAATAAGAATATCCACTTGCTACTTTATCTTGCATTTCTTCAAGTTCGGTAAGAGTTTTTACTAAAGAATTAATATCAGATTCTAAATCGAGCAAAGTCGAATCATATTTATCTAAGTTATCAATTAAATCTTCTACATTCCTAGATGTTTTTTCTAAAGTAGTATCTAATATTTCATGTGCCTTATCAACTGTTTCAATTCTTTCAGCTAATTCTTCCGATTCTTTCGTATATTTCTTTAATGATTTATTTAACTGTTCATATTTTTTAGCATCAAAATCTGAGGAATGTCTGTTCTTATCCATTTTTGCTAATTCTCTATTATAATGTTTAATTAGCATATTTACTAATTCTAATCTTTCAACATCTTTATCATAATTTTTTCCGTAATCTATTATAGCTTGTCTTGCTTTATTTTTAACACGTTCCAATTCTTCTTTATTTAATTCTTTAAGAATTCCTACTTGTTCTTTTAAAGATAAATTTTCATTATCAATTTTATTTTTAGCTTTAGGCAATAATGCTATAATTTGTTCTTTAATATTCACTAACTTTTCTTGTTCTTCTGTTGTTTTATTAGTTTTATTAGCTAAATCTTCATATGATTTTATCAAACTATCTAATGATTTAGATATATGTGATTGTTCTTGAAAAGCAGTCAAATTTTCTTCCATTTCTTCTTTTAATCTTTTTTGACGATTTATTAAATAACCAATGCCTTGAGCTAATAAACCAATACCTATAAGTATTTCACCCGTTGCTATATTTAACATGCCAGCGGATGCAGCAGTAGCATCCATACCACTTTTAAGTCCAAACATACCTTTTACTACACCGGGTAATGATGTTAATAATACCGAAAAAGCATTACCCATATTTGTTATTTTTAAAGTAGTATCCATTAATATAACTTTTTTAGTAGCACTTATAAAAGCAAATAATAAACCTGTAGCAGCTAATATAGCAATATTCCATTTCCCTAAAGCACTAATATTATCTACAATTGCACTTGTAAAATTATAAAACCATACAATAGTGCCGGATTGCAATAATTTATTATGTAGTTCAGTCATTGAAGATAAAAATTTATTTTGAGCTGCTTCGACACCCTCCATGTATCTTTGATGTTCCAAAATAGCAGAGCCTTGTGACTCTTCAAATTTTTCAGATACATCAATAGCCATTTCCATATTATTAATAATAGCTGCAATTGTTTGAGCATTTCGCTTTCCTGCAATATCCTCAAGTAAATCTGCTCTCTCCATATCTGAGAGGTCTCTCCATACAGATGAAACTGATTTTAATATCTCGAAAGTTGATTTAAGAGTATTATTATCTTTTTTAAGTGAAAGTCCAAGTTTATTAAATTTGCTTTCGAGTTTTGGAATTAAATTTCCTAAATCACTTCCATCTTCGGAAATATTTCGCAAACGCATGGAAGTAGTTCTCAAACTTGTACTGACTTGTTCGCTGTTTCTTACAATATCGTATCCAGAAACTAACAACCCAAGCGTTTCTTGAATAGTATTACCACCTTCATACATTGCAGCAGACATTCTTTTAAATCCTTCGCCTATTGCAGCAAAATTAATACTTGTTGTATTTGCCACATGATTCATATAATCTAAAACACTTTCTGTATCTTCTATTTCCATCCTAAATCCTTTAACTGAAGCTGTTAAATAATCTACGGAATCTTGTATATTATCTAAATCACCAACAGTCTTACCTATTAAACTTAATCTAGTAAGATATTGTGCTTCAGATAACGAATATCCAAGTTTAGATATTTCAGCAGTTGTACTAATAACCTCTGAAGTTAAAACTCCTAATTGTCTAGCTGCTGTGGGAGCTTGTTTATAAAACTTTTCAATTTCAACTCTGCTCGCAGTACTTACACGTTCTAATTCAATTAATTCTTTATTTAAATCTTTAATTTCATTAATTGTTCCAGTAATAAATCTTACGGATTGAAAGAATACGGTGGTAGCTCCCATCCAAATGGGCACTTTCTTCATACCTTCCTTAAATTGTTCCCAAAGTCCCATTTGTATATTTCTAGCCCGTGACACAGATTCACTTTGAACATATAAAGCACCAGTAACTTGGTCTATAGCACCCTTTAAAACTAAATTTTCTTTTGCAGATTGTTTTAAAGTTACGCTATATTGTCCGTTCACTCTATTAAGAGATTGTCCTCTTATTTCTAATCCACCATAAGCTTCGCTAAGTATTTTTGCTATATTACCTGCATTTTGCTGTTCGCCTTTTAATTCTGCATATGTTCCTTTTAAGGTTTTTGCTTTAGCTATTTGTTCATCAAAAACTTTATTCATTTTTAAAGCTTCTGCATGAATTACATTCATAGGTCTATTATCTTCTAATGATTTGTAGTATTGATTTAATTGATTTATTGCATCTGAAGTCTGGGTTATATCTTGAAAATATTGTTTCCAAGCTGTATCTTGAGCTAATTGATGGTTTTTAGCAATATTTTCATCAATGGCTTTATTTACCTTTAACGCCTCTTCATGTATCGCACTCATATCATATTCTAATGCTCTATAATATTGATTTAATTGTTGCATAGCAGTAGATGTTTGAGTTATATTTTGAAAATACTGCTTCCATGCAGTGTCTTTTGCTAATTGATGGTTTTTGACAATGATATCATCAAATGCCTTATTCATTTTTAAAGCCTCTGTATGCATTTTAGTAAAAGCATCATCGAACGCCTTATTCATTTTCAAAGCTTCTGCATGAGCCTTTTCTATAGCTTTATAAGTCATTTCCATAGTTTTATCATTGATAGTTCTACCCTGATATTCAAATATACCCTCTTTATTCTTCATATAAGTATCAATTACAGTCAAACCTTTTTCAAGATTTTTTAAAGTTTGTGTATATTTATAAACTTGACCATTTGCATCTTCCCAAGTTTTTGTGGTAACCGCATTAATTTTCAACATAGCACCATCAATATCTTTTATAGCTGTAACTGCACTAGAAGTATCTATTCTTATATTTATTGGTTCTGTGCTTACTTGCAAATGTTTTATTTGTTCCTTCATATTATTAATAGCATTTTTATCTATTTCTGCTTGTAATAATAACTTTATTAAATCTGCCAAATTGTTTCACCTACCTTTTAGATATTTTTGCATAAAAAAAATAGAACTTAAAAGTTCTATTTGTAAGTCGTTTAATGTTTAATTATTTTTTTACTTACTTCAATATTAAATCATTAATATCTATCTCTGTATTCATTAATCTTGCAAAAGTGTCTAACGCTTTTTCAATATTATCTGTATATTTATATCCCCAATGATAACCAGAAATCCAAATTATTAAATCTTCAAAAGATTCTAATATAGCACTCTCAGTAAAAGTTAAGTCACTATCATTATATTTATATATATAATCATATGATTTATCGCCTATTTCAAAACAATCTTTTGAATTTCGTATGTCTTGAATTAATAAATTACTTGCTACAACCATATCATCATAAAAATCTTGTCCAACACCATCGGGCACTGGGTTTTTGTTGCTACATCCTACAAATACTATTCCTATACTCAATATCAACAATATTATAATTAATTGTTTATACATATATATCCTCCAATCTATTTATTTATTATAGTATATCCTATTATTATAATATGTAAACAGATTTATTATAAATAAATTAAACTATTTTTCTTAATTTACCATAAACTTTATCATTAATAAATTCACCTATATTTATAACATATAATGTATTTTCTAATAAAAAATATTCTTTTGCTAATTCAATTTCTTTTAATATAATTTTATCAGAAGGTAGATAATCATTTGGTGATATTATTTTTATTATTTTATATCCTTTACTTTTTAAAAACTTATTCCTTCTTTTTTCTTTATTTATAAATTCTTTTTTTGTCATATTTCCTAATTTAACTTGTAAATTATGACCTCCTCCATCATATTCTACAATTATATTATTATCAAGAAAAATATCTACATTATATTGACCTATACTTTTATTTAAAACCCCATTTAATAAATTGCATAAATATATTTGTTGTTTAGAACTTGGAACATTATTATTTTTATATAGTGAGTTCCTAACTTTCTTTCTCAAATAAGGATGATGCATCACTGCTTTTACTCCCCAGTTTTTTAAAAGCGTTTGTTCTTTTTTGTTTTGTATTTCAAGACTTTGAGAAGGATTTTCAAATCCATATCGTTCTAAATTAGTTTGTCTAATTTTTGCTTTTATAATTTCGCTTTGAAATGGATTAATTTTACCATATTTTTTTAAATTAGTTTCATGTGCTTTCTTTTTAATATTTTCATTTTGCAAACCCCATTCTGTACCATACTTTTCTAAATTAGTTTGCTTGACTTTATTTAAAACTTTATCACTCATCATTGGATGAGAAACTCCATACTTTTCTAAACTAGTTTGTCTACCTTTTTCTTTAATATTTTCATTTTGTAAAACCCATTCCACTCCATATTTTTCTAAATTAGTCTGTTTAACTTTGTCTATATATTCTTCAGTTTGCATATAATATTCTGTTCCATATTTCTTTAAATTAGTTTGTACAGTTTTATTTTTTATTTCTTCTAATTGATTAATATTTTCTACACCATATATTTTTAAATTACTTTCCTTTACTTTTAATGGATAACATTTTTTACATGCATCTTTATGTATAATGCCATTTATATTATCTCTAACATACAAATAAAAAGGTTTTTTAATTATACAATTACAATAATCACAACTAACTATAATAATTTTATGACTACCTAAACTTAAATCCTTTGCTTCAACTTTTAATAAATCTTTTAAATTACAATTATATCCTTTAGACTGATACCATTCTATATTAGCCTTCGTAATCTTAATATCAAAATATTGATTTAATAACAACATATTATCATTCCCCTTTATAATTTTATATTATTAATTCTTTATCAACTCTCGTCAATCTCTATAAATCCCCTTTTACATAAAAATAAAGGGCGTAGGCGGGATTGATAATTTTCCTACTTTTTACTTGGGTAGCTAATCCAAGCAAGCCCTCTATATAATTATTATATCACATTAATCGTTCAATGTCAAGAACTTTTGTAATTGCACTTACAAATTCTTAAATATCTGGTCTTTTTCCTCCTCGAAATCTCGCAAATCATAAATCGCAGTAGTTTCAATGCTTTCATGTTGCCCTATATATTTACTAACCAAATGCATAGGCACTCCGCTTTCTAACAAATAGGTTATTGCCGACGCTTTGAATATATGAGGATTAACTCTTCTTCCCAAAATATCCGACAAGACATTAGTGCAAAAATCATTTGCCCACTCTTTAGACATCACATCTGTTTTTCCATCATACTTAGTAGTAAATATATAATCGTGCTTATAACCTCTTTTTTCTATCCACAATTTCATATATTTTAAAGCTTCTGTATTTACCATATATTCTACGGGTTTCCCGCCAGCTCTGCCTTTAGCTTTCACAAGATTACTCATTACATAATTTTGTCCTTCTTTAATAGGATAGTCCAATACTTCTGTTTTAAACTGTATAATTTCATTTCTTCTTGCACCTGTATTAAAAGCAGTAGCTACCCATGCTATCCCCAAATAATTCTCATCTTCTAATAATGTGTCTAACATTAATTTATACTCTTCGTATGTTACAGGTTTTTTATCATATACTTGATTTTTAGGAATAGGTTGTAATCCCCTTGTAAAATTCCTAAAGTTATCATACACATCAGGCTCATCCTCAGATATTATATTTTCCACATAGATATTGAAGGCTGATACGGCGGATTTTTTGAAGTTCATACCGCTTGAGGATAACCCTCTATTTTGTAAATAGCTTATGTACCTCATGAAATCACGCTTACTTATTTTTGCTAGATGCTTGTCGTTTAAAATCTCATGTACCCACCAAAAAAATTGTCTTAATCCCGACCTATATTGTTTTTTAGTCGCAAGTGATAAGTGAGTATTTACATCAAGATATTCCTCTACTAACTCCCTATGTTCACATCTCACCAATTGCCACATTTCATCTGTTACATCGGCTATTTTTTCTGCCCTATCCCTTAGCATATTTTTTTCAATTTTACTCATTTTATCACCTTCCCACCTCACAATCCTAATCTGTCATGATACCCTTTTTATTCAAATTCTTTTTCATAAACTTCACGTGTTCCTTATCCTTATTCAATCTATCTATAGAGTTATCCATATATGGCTTAGGATTTCGCCAATGCAATTTATCATCAGT
>Ga0265293_10010851_pt1 | contig 12599 bp, 24 predicted proteins | sample Munlanlewell138R_FD_192505 | JGI IMG/M metagenome (GOLD analysis project Ga0265293, IMG submission 192505) | Leachate microbial communities from a municipal landfill in Southern Ontario, Canada - Leachate well 138R | ecosystem: Engineered > Solid waste > Landfill > Unclassified | place: Canada... | reverse complement strand
CGCAAATTGCAGATTCGCAATCACCAACGCACAGGTATGTATCCCTGTGCGGGGTAAAAGGAGTATATGACTCTCGTACGCGTGTATTAAAGATATGCGGTATCAATGGGCATTCCAAAGAATATGCTGATGTGTATTCTCATTATGCAGCAAAACAAGTGTTTGATGAAGAATCAAAAAAAGCCTTATTTTTTTAATGGAGATGAAGAAAATGTTAATCAAAAAACTAAAAGAGATAAGTATAACCCGCGTAGAAGGGCCCTGTGAGCTATGTGAAGTAGAAAAGAAGTTTGAGACCTGGGAAGCTGCTGACAAATGGCTGATGTCGCAACAGCAGACATTCCCTAAAACCGGGGGGTATGACAAACATGATTTCAAAGTGACTTGGGAAGATGGCAAAACCTACACTGGTCGTCTTGACTGTCAAAATGCAGAGTGCAAAGATCCCGACCTAAGTGTGTATGCTCACATAAAAGATCTTGCAGAATTCTATACCGGAAATGCAACTCAAACTTGGATGGGAGAAGAAAGATATGCTCGGTTTGTTGCAGAGACAAAAGAAAATCAGCCTGAATGCTTTGACGGGTACCTGGATCTTCTTAAAAACTATTTAGGGGTAGATGCAAATATTGTCTCTACGGGCCCTTCACAGTCGTATTTCAAAGGGGTAAATGTGACCTCTGGCAAACAGGAACCTGAGGACTACAAAACTCTTGTCGAACTCTTCTGTACTGACCGTCCGATCCCTGATGAGATTGATCTGGGAATTGCAAACAAGAGATTAATGCAATGGGATGAAATAAGCGGCCCCCGTGTCGGGGACTTCATCATTATGCAGGACGGGTCTTATCAGCGTATCTCAAACGATTGGTTTGATGGCCGCCTGCAGACCTCAGAATCTGGGTCTTATTATTTAGGAAACGGCCTAGTCTCAATGTCGGGTTGGTTAAACCCTTCAATCCCTCTCAATGAGATAGTCCCCACCACCCTAAAAAAAGAAGGGAACTTCTGGTTTTTCCATAACGACATGCAGGCAGGATCAAATAGTATAGGGGTGAAAGCTCTCTGCAGAGTTTATCAGCATGTGCCAGAATCTTCCAAAGATCAAATTAAATAACATTTTTGGAAGGTATTGGAAAAAGGAGAAAATATGTATGTCTAAAGTGAAGTATATTGAAGACTATTATAGATGCTCTACTATAGAGCGTCCTGCAACAAAAAAGGAAGAAGAAAATTTTCTACTGTGGATAAAAGAAGAAAAATACCTTACCAAACTCGAAGGTTATGAATTTCTTGAAGACAATGGTATTTTCCCATATCATGGATGTTCGATCACATATGATAAATTGAAAGATGAGTTCACTCTTACAGCACAGTTTGAAAATCCATTCCAGAGTCATCTGGATTCTATTGAAGAGAGATTACTCTCAATGAGTTCCAAATGTCAAAATGGCGAAGAAAAAGAAGTTTTTAGTAAAGAAATAAATATTTTACTCAAAGCAGAAATTGAAAAAATAATTTCAAAATTTAACTTTAGTGATGAAGAAAATGAAAAAATTTGATAAATCTTTTGTTGGTCGTGACTGCCCCAAAGGACAAAGTAAATGTCCATTTTGCTCATATGGTGGCTCTGAAATCTATTGCAAACACCCTGCATTAGGAGATAATGAATCCCTATCATCTCTCCCATACTGTCCATACGAGAAATACACTGAAATTGCCGGAAAATGGTTATGGGATGAAGATGTCAAACAATATATCAGCCACATAGTCAGGAGATTGAGAATACTAACTCTCTGTGATGAAATAGGTTGTCTTCCTGTTGTTAATTCTTCTCAATTGGAGTTTGAACGCCAGGAACTCCATGAAAAGATTCTCGAAGATGCACATGTATGTAGAGATTCTGATTGGATCAGTGATCTACAGAAATATGTTGAGGAAAAAGCAGCAGAAATCCTGAAAAGAGAACAAGAGGCAGATCCCGCTATTCAATAAATCTTCTTTTTTTTTGAGAACATATTTTAGATAGGGCAGTTTAAATCCAAATCAGTATAAGTATATATACTTACAAAGATATACTATATCCTAAAAATAAACGCATTTGGACAAAATTAAAAGATAAAGTGAACTCGGAAGGAATTTAATAGGAAAAAAATGGAAAGAAATGACTGCAGTAGATTTTAGAGATCAAACTAGAAATGTTATCCTTTTAGAGGATATAGAAGATGCAGAGATGGGGAGGTTCCCTGGCATCCGTGAAACGGAATTTCAGACAATAGCAGGACCTAAAGGTGAGCCTCTCAGACCCCTAAAAACATCATTTAAAGATCCCTTTGGAGAGCTGCATGAAGGATATGTATTTCGTGCTGAGGAGGATCTGACAATTATCCAGGTAAATCCTCAGAAAGGCGTTCTTATAATTTCTATAAAAAGAATTGGCAAAATCGTAGGCCCTAAACAAGATGGTTATCCATGGATGGCCTCACTCAAACTCCTGCATGTTACTGACAACATTATGGATATAAGCAAAGAGTTCCGGCCTGGTGTAGGTGCTATCTTAAAAAAGCTAAAAAATTCAACATATACAAGATATCCTACATATGCTGTAAAACTAACTCCTGATGAAATTCTTTCAATTCCAGAACTAAAATGCAAAAGGTGTGGGCATTCATGGGTACCAAGAAGGGTAAACTTACCAAAGGTATGCCCGAAATGTAAAAGTCCTTACTGGAATAAGGATAGGAAAAAATAAATCAATTTTTTAGAAGATTATGAAAATGAAGAAAAATGCATCAGAAGAAGCTAGGAATGCCATTTTTATTTATAGTACTTATTACTCTTCTGATAATAGCAGTGGTGGTACTGGTTCTTCTCCATATTATTAGTAGTACATCTCCTGAAGAAGCATCGTCATTAATGACTTTTTATATTTTTGGCCTTAAAATCATTGATTTTTCTCTAATATTCTCAATAATTACCTGTGGAGTAATTACCTGTGGAGTATATCATCATAAATTAGGGGAAGAGAAAAACACCAATCCCATTGAGAAACGAATATCAAAGAAACTCCACTGTCCAAAATGCGGATACCCTCAGTATTGCGGATGTAATAGTTGTATAGACAAGGTTCCTACAGATTACAAACCCTGGATATATTCTGAAGATGGAGAACTCATATCCTGTGCGAACTGTGGTTTCACTATGCACTCTGATTGGTGGCTTACGCTTGAAGAAAATATCTTCATAAAGAGTAAAGCAGCAGACTCCTCAGATAATAAAACGGAGTAAAATGAAATGGTAAGGCAGCAACAGTTAATTCCTGTCAATGAGGCAACATTTGATGAATCAGGGCGTTATAGATATCTTCTCACTCGAAAATAAATGAAAAAATTATCAATTGAAAAAATCAATGGCATATTCACAATAATTCTTGCAATAGCAATAACCGAAGTGATTCTTTACCTCGCAATTATTGAAACCACTTCTCAAAATTTCATTTTATCATTATTTATCGACAAATGGTCTCATTATTCAATATCATATGCCCTTAGCAATTTATTCCTTTCATATTTTTTTCTTACAGGAATATATCTTACTGGAAGACACTCAAAAACATATATTCATACACTTCTTGCAATAACTCTCTTATTTCCAATATTCTATGCTCTTGTAACTATACCTATATTCGGAGATTTTAGCAGCAAAGGATTCTCCGGCATAGCTTCAGGTTATTTTGGATATCTTGTATGGATGACATTCATCTCAATGCTTAACAAATCCATTAAGGAACAGTCTTTTATGAAGTCAGTCTGGTTCCTTGCGGCAATGGCAACAATAACTATAGCATCTCTTCCTCTTGAATCCAACATCATCATTATTCAGAATGGTACATATATCATAAAGAATATCTGGGCACACTATCTGGGTTACACCTTTGGTTTTCTTATCCCCTCTTTAATTTATATACTAAAGAAGGAACCCTTTGAATTATGTATTGATGATACAGGAATTTATGGACTTGTTTTTATCACTTTAAAAATAATCCTAATATTATGAGAAAGGTATATATCCTCATATGACTACAATCATTTAAAAAAATGTAGAATATGGTTCTGACTAGCTGTTTTGGAATTAAAGGCAAAGACAAAAAAGGAATAGCTATAAGCGTAAGTTCTCCTTCCTGGTATTCTGGTAGAATATACCCTGAGTTATATCCTCCAATAGATCTTGTAATAGACTACAAAAGAGGCACAATCTCTCAGGAGGAATATACTTACCGGTACAATAACGAAGTCCTTGCAAAGCTGGACCCTTTTGACGTTATTGATATAATAGGTAATGATGCAATTCTTCTTTGTTGGGAAGGCCCAGGAAAATTCTGTCACAGAAGGCTTGTAGCCAAATGGCTTGAGGATTCTATAGGAATAGAAATACCCGAATATAGGGGAAAGAAAATACATAAAAAAGTTCTTCAAAGGGAATTCGTTGTCAGTCAGACAACTCTCCCTTTATTCTAAACTTTATCAGTATTTAATGTGATGTTGCATATGCAACAAGGAAATGAAGAAAATGAAAATTACTGGCTACCGAACAGAGTCGTATTCTGGAGAAGGAAAAAGGGATCTTCTCAAAGTAACTTCTTTTGAAATTAATAACCTTGGAAATAATGATATTCCTCTCACAATAAAGAAAAAGTATAAAAGAACCGATTATAGCAAATTCTTGCAGGAAATTTATCGAAAAGGGTACAAAAAATGTGTATGGCTATGTAGAAAAAAAAGTGATCTTACAAATCATTATGCACAATCCCCTGAAGATGAAATAGACCGTTATGTAATCTCTGACGGAATAATTCTATCAAATCTCCGGGAAGATGGAGTTTTGGTAGCCTACAGAGGAGAACCATTAATATCCTATTGTATTTGAGGAAGATAAAATGAAAAGAAACACTGAAAAAAATAGAAAAAATAGCAGTAGAAATAACTGGAAGAATCACTCTTTTAAGAACAAAAATAGCAGGAAAAGGTATTGTAGATCGCCCTGCAGGAATGGCCATTTTGCAGAAAAAACTGAAAATAACAGATCTCACGTTAAGTCTGTAGAAATCATTATACTCATAAACATGAGTTGAATTACCAAAAAAAAATGGAGAAAATGTATGGAAATAACAAAAGAACTAGTAATTGATTTTATGATGCATCAAATCAAACCCGTATATCAATCTGATATTGCAGATACTTTTGATTGCGAGCTAAAAGAACTCACTCCCTTTATAAAAGAATTAATCTCTGAAGGAAAAATAATTCCCTTGGAGGATGATAACGAATGAAAAGACTCACTATTGCCTTTTTACTTGTTTTAGCCGCGATTATTCTCCCGTGTTCTGCAGCAACATATGATATCATATGCAATGTTGATGGAGCGGATTGCTATATAGATGACAAATATATTGGGCAAATATACGCAAACCACCTCTACTACACTGGAAATTTGGGAACAGACTCAAAATATCACACACTATACGTTAAGTCAGAAAATTCATCAACCTCAATGTCTCTGCCTGATTCCTGGGATGACTTCTCACATCAAAGAATTGTAGTATATCTCGAAAGTGGCATATATCCTCCAATGGGAACTCTAAATATCTATACAATCCCAGAAGAAGCCATAATCTATTTTCAGGAAGACTATCTTGGGAAAGGACCTTACAAAGAATTAGGTACCACTAAAGAAGGCGTACCATATTCACTGACAACATATCAGGGATATCATCGCATAAAGATTTGGAAAGATGGATATGATGCAATATCCGAAAGAATATTCGTTTACGGCAGCGATGAATTTGATACTTGCTATTATCTTGAAAAAATCGGAGAGCATTCTGAAAAACCATTCTTAGGACCAGAACCGACTCCGGCTCCTGCCCCCACCCCCACTCCTGAGATAATCATACAGGAAAAAGAAGTCATAAAAGAAATAAAAGTAATTGAAACAGTTGAAGTTGAAGTTATGCCCTCAATAACAGTAATTATTCTCGGATTGATAATAGGGGGAATTGGAGGAATATTCCTCTATATAAAAAGAGACGAATTACCAAAAATAAACCTCCCAAAATTGAAAAGAAAAAGCAACGATAAAAAAAGGAACAAAGATTATTGGGATGATTGAAAATGCTAAACCAATTTTTAAAAAGAATCTCCATAAGTATAGAATTTGGAATTAATTTGGAAAACAAAATCAAAATACTATACACCACTTTTTTCAGCAGGAAAAGATGGATTATTGGAAGATATGGAATTGGAACAGTAAAACCAGAATTTTCTGAGTTCAAAGAATCAATAAAAGACCTTTGCAATTGGGCTATAAAAGAAGACAGGGATCTCAATGCTCCTGCCATAAAAATAATAAAAGAAATTGCTCTACAGGTAAAAAACGGAGTAACCCCTCCTGAAATAGCCATTGAAGAAATTCTCTCAACATTTGGATATATAACTGTGGCCAATCCGGAAACTGGGGATCATGAACTAGTATTCATCAGACGGTACAACTCAACAGAGACATACTTAAAATTTAAAGAGTCATTTAACAAACAGGCATTAACCCGACTCTCTCTCATGTCAAAGGATTTTGACGATTAATTCTCTTTTTGAATTAATTCATCCTACAGGATAGAAAAAACATATATCCTGTTAGTCCTATATAGGACTCTTTAATACAGGAAATGCAGAAAATGATTGGTGAAGTTAATCTCTCGGAGTCTTCGGCAGAAAGATACAAAAGTAATTCCCGGATACCAATCATATTAAAAATTATAAAGAATTCTAAAAAAGAGCTAAACATAACAAAACCAATAGAAGTTTATATATCTTCGGAATCTGAATTTGAAACAGATTTCCTTGCCAAGCCCTCTGTCAGTAAACACCGCCTTTTTATAAATGAAGACCTTCTGGATTATACTAACTTCCACTCTCCTGCACTAAAAATAACATTAATGGATGAAATGAAACGCTTCTCTCAAAAAGAAGGCATAAAACTCTCAAAAAATAACATATCAAAAAACATTGAAAATATCAGGCAGCAAGAGGTTTTGCTATATCCGGGAATGGCAAAATACAATCTCTCACCAGATATACTTGAATACATAAAAAAACGAGTGAAAATAATAAAAAACCGACTAAATATACGGCATCCGGTAATAATTAATATCCTCCCCTATTCATATGAGAGCAGTATTGGAGCAATATACTCTCAAAAGATGTTCAACCTGCAGACAGTCCTCACGCTCGTTATAAATCTTGAATTTATCCAGACAAACGCAGGTAGGATAATTAACAACCCCGATTTTGACGCATTTCTCGTTCATGAATTTACACACCTAATATCACACCAGAAAAATCATAACAGTACCTTCAAAAAATCCTTCACTGACAACATGGAAACATGTAGTATAAAGGCCGGAACATCATTTGATGGTGGAAAGGCATTTGCCGATTTACAAACCCCTTTAGAAAAAAGGAATAAGGCCCATCAGCTCAAATCTCCAGATCTCAAAATATTCAACATTCTTATTCAAACTAGTTCTGGAAAATATCAGATTACACGATCTCAAACCCAAATAGCAAAGGATCTAAAAAATTATGACAGCCTAAAGCACATTTTTCTCTCAGAAAAAGAGAAAATATCTCTCATAAAAATACTGAACAACCTGGATAAAAAGAAATCAAAAAAGGAATTATCAAAAAGTGAACATTCGATTCTTAAAAACAAAGCAATATACAGGGTAATATTAAGACATCTCAATCCCGGAGAAAAGAAGAAACTTATGGAATCAAACCAATACAAAAAATTCCTATTAATAACACAAAAAAAAGCATAACTGGAATTATTTCAACAAATTTAACACTCAAATTTATACGTAAAATAATATTGTAAAAATGTCTCCTAAAAAAAAGGGAAAAATAAAATAAATGAAGATGGGTATATATACTTTAAAGTATATATTATAAAATAATGAGAGATCCTAAAATCTCTCAAACATTAAAAATTGGAGAATATGAAGAAAATGATACAATTTTTATTTAGGTTTTTCTGGGGGAACTCTGAAGGTCCTGTAATCCCTGATAAGTCCCTCTTACGGTGTGCCGTAAAGAAATCCATGAACGTGACTCTGAAATTAGGTAAGGCCGTTTTAATTCTCGCCGTGATTGGTGTCCTGATATTAGGGGGGATTAATACAATCCCTCAAATTGTAAATACCGTACTTCCGGTTCTGTCTGCAGCGTTAACTCTTCTGGCCGGAGCTGTTCTCACGATATGCAACTTCATAACCTTAATACCTCTATGGGTGTATGGAATTGTGGCAATTCCTGCAAGCATATTTGGATATTCAATCCTTTGGTGCATCAAGCGTGATTTGACAGAAGAAGACTGGGAAAGCAATGCGGCTGACATTTTCGCCTTATTCTTCGCCGTCCTCTTCCTCGCCGTCTTCACCTTCGCCGTCCTCTTCCTCGCCGTCTTCACCTTCGCCGTCCTCTTCCTCTTCCTCGCCTTCGCCGTCTTCTTCCTCTTCCTCGTCTCCTTCTTCGCCATCGATCCAGTCATGAAGGTAACTCCCATATATTACATCTTCCGATTTCCCGGTGCATGGTGGCATCACCAGAAAACAGCAAAAGTAGGAAGTGATGACAACCTATGAATTTACAGGAAAAACCCAAATTCATAAAGGGAGAATCGGGCTAAAAAATGGGAGTTATGTAGAACTGCCTGAAAACCTCAAAGGTGATTTTTTCAATCAATCAATTAAGGAATTTGAGTTAGCTTTGAAAGAGAGAGGAATTTCTACATACTCTCAGCTCTGCCAGTATGATTCCATATTATGGAGAGAATTATGAAAAAACAAATAATATTGATGTTATTGCTAATTTCCATTATTCTAATGGGTTTTGGCCAATGAATTGTCTGTGGGGAAAAAATAAACTAAGAGATAAAAATGGGAGTAGATTAGATTTATTTAAGGTTGAGTCAATAATGTCTCAAATCATTTCTGTTCAAAGTTGAAGAGAGGAAAAAAATGAAGAAAATGGAGGAATAAAAATGGATCTAGTTGAGTTTAAAATTGTAATTGATGGGAACATAGAAGGGATGCCTGATGTGCTATAAGCAGAACGGCATCTCTGCAGATCAAAGGAACTTAGAGTATATGTATTGGAGGCCAGGGGAGCAGGTTCGTAGGCGTGCTCGGATAGTGGCTCAAAAGAAAAAAGATGTTGCTGAAAATGAATCAAAGAAGAGGGGTTTATAATAAACCACATTTTTAACATTGTGAGGTGATAACAATGGACATTTTGGAAAAAAGGCAGAAATTCAAAGATGACGGAGACATGTCAATACTAATATGTGGAATTTGTGGAAGAGAAATCTCTTTGAATCAGGTAGAAGGAACATTTGATGGAATAGTCCACGATTGGGGAACAAAGGCCCATATGTATGATGTTAGTTTTCATATGTGCCAAGAGTGTTTTATAAATTTCATTAAAAATTATGAACGAAAAAGGGACACAAATCTTGAAAAAGGTGGAGTATAAATGACAAAAACGGCAATATTGTTTAAAAACGGAAAGATGGTAGGCATTGGAAAAAATGAAAATGAAGAGGTTGCTAAGAATAAGGCTGTAAGCGATTATTCTGAGAACTTAAAGGATTTAACCTGGAAAGAATTTCTGGATTTATTTGAAGACGAGAAATTCACATATTTTGTAAAAGAAGACTAAAGGAAGAGTTGTTAAAAAATGAAGAAAATGAAAGGAGTAATAAACTCAGAAGTTGGGTTTGAGAAATTGGATTTGAAAAACATCCAATTGGCCAGTCTTTTTTGTTATATGGGCTCACCTAATATCAAAGCAACCTTGTGTTTCAGTTTAAAGAAAGGAACTGATAACAATGTTTGAAGTATTGACGATTAGCGATGATCCTTTAATAGAGGCAGCCCAATTTACCAATAATTCAAAGAATAGTGTCTTTCATTGGATTAGATGTAATTGTTATGCTGATTATGATGCCTTAAGTCAGCCAATAATAAGAATTGACTCCCCCAAAGGGGTTTTAACAGCACATCTTGGAGATTACATCATACGGGAAAATAATATGTATTATCCTTTAAATCCAGAGAAGTTTAATGAATTTTATAACTCAAAGAAGAGACTTTATTTGGGCAGGATATCAGGGTGCTGATAAAAGAAATCAATAAAGAATAATAGAAAAAAAGGAAAATTTAAAAATTAAGGATCAATTCGGATAATCTTCACCCTTTTTCCTTCCCAAGCTCTGGGAAGGAATACACGGGTACTGGTTGCCCCGCCCGCTTTAGCCACTTTTTCAACAATTTCATAACCAGAGACATGGTATTCATCTGGAGGGAGCCCGTAATTCCTCTGTTCCCATTGCCAGGCTTCTCTCACGCCCTGAATACTCGGCTCATCTCCAAGCTCAAACTGCTCTGCAGTATCTTTGAGGATTGTGTAATTCTCAAACCAGGAATATCCTAATTTTTGGCGTTTTTCTTCCTCTTCATGAATCTCTTTACCGACAAACAAACGGCAGTTAAATCCATCATATGCCTCATATCTATAATCAACCATTTAATCCACCTGTAAAAATAATTAGATGAGTGGTTCCCACTCTTCTGGATCAATATTCCCTGCATCTACCATTGCCTCATAACAAGCTTCGCACAGATATATCGGTGCATCAGGTTTCGGCCTGACTTCACCAATCCGAACATATGATGCTTCTTCCTTACATCCATCCCAAAAAGGGTCTTCACAGACCGCGTCCCATATTGTTTCTTCTCTTTTCATTTTGCAATCCTCCTGGAATGCTCTAAGGCTATTTTAGTGCTATTAATATTTAATTGTTTGTGTATATAAAAAATATAAACACTTTGTTTAAGGATATTTTGAAAAATCAAAATCAGAAAAATAAAAAGGAATGTGTTCAGGCATCCTCAACTTCAACGCCGGGAAAAGCCTCATCAAATTCAACATGTTTCTCTGGAAGTTCATCCCACATATTGAGTGCTTCTTCTTTGGTAATAGGATAAAGACCGTCTCTTTCTTTCTCCCACTGGGTTCTAAGGAAATAAAAGTAATTTTTATTTGCAGTCATGTAAAGGAATTTGTTCCTGCCTCGGCGTTCATAATTATGGCCATCCCAATATGCATCATCTGCTATAAGGATTGAATTCTCCACGCTATAGCGTTTCTGCCCTATAATTTCAGTCCATGTATCCGGTGCCTGCATTACATCCACCTCCATCCTGCAGCTTCTAGTTCTCCTAAAATTGCTTCTGATATTCCATTTCCTGTAATCTTGGCACTTAGGAAGTCAGATTCTATTATACTATACTCGACAATACAATCTGTACGGATCCTGGCAAAATCATTTAGCTCTTTACGTGCTGCCTGAATGTCTTCAGCTTCAACAATCTGTAACTCTATCTCTGCAGAATCTCCTTCCTTTTCATATGATACGATAATCTTATCCATTTAATTTTCTCCTAAAATTGTTTTCATTGCAAAAAGTCTGCCCTCGATTTCACAAATAACTCTTATGAGATCTTTAGGGTTCTCAATTTGATCAACTTCTAGGTCGTTTTTCAACAATTCCAATCTATCTGAAATTTTGCTAAATTCTTCCAGTGTCTTAAACATTGGGAATAATTCCTGATCAGATTCAGACTGGATTGCTTCTCTTGCGGAGTTAAACATTTTTATCCTGATTTCATCCTCTGTCAGTGAATGAATAACTCCAAAAGCCCTGTTTCTGGAAGGATTCCCACTAGATGAATAATAATCCGCTCCAAATTCAACAGCTTTACCTACAATGTCCTTAGAAACAATGTAGTAGAAGTCGCCCTTTCCATTAGGTAGGAAATCGCGTGCAAGGCCGCCAGGTTTGGCCGGGTCTAATGAAATAACTGCCATCCAATTCTTGCCCCGGTTATGTGATTCATAAACCGGAACGTCAATCATGGCGTTTTTTTCAATCTTCGATACAAAAAAGTTATTTTCCATAGAGGTCTGTGCCTCTTCTTTGGTTTCTGACATCTTTTACCCTCTTCTATGCCCGGAACGTCCGGGAGCAGGTCATCAAAGGGACATTGCCCTTCAATGTTAGTAGATAGATCTTTTAGGTATATATACTTAACTCTGATCTACTCTACCCTATATAAGTCTGCAATCAAAAAAGGCCAATAAAAAGACATAGTTATAAATGTAAAAATAGCTCAAAGATTGTAATTCCTGATGGCAAAGAACTTGTCAATGTCATTGGAGACCTCGGAGGTCTTACGCCTGTACCAATTATACAGAAAAAACAGTGATATACACTCACTGACAATCTGAAAAACAATTTTTTTAATTTATTCACTTATTCACTCTTTCTAAAAAATCTGCTTAATTTAATTAACATCCTAGGGGATGCATCAGATGCTGTCGCAACAAAAACATTATATAAAATAAACTCCTTTAAGAAATTAATGACCCTCTACAAAAATGGAGAAATTTAAGGAAAAAACTGTTTATACTTTCATTTAAAAA
>Ga0265293_10010848_pt1 | contig 12601 bp, 9 predicted proteins | sample Munlanlewell138R_FD_192505 | JGI IMG/M metagenome (GOLD analysis project Ga0265293, IMG submission 192505) | Leachate microbial communities from a municipal landfill in Southern Ontario, Canada - Leachate well 138R | ecosystem: Engineered > Solid waste > Landfill > Unclassified | place: Canada... | reverse complement strand
GAGGTTCAAAATATTAACAATCCACAGATGATACGGGTTTTTGACACCAACTACGAACTCATCAAAGAAATAGAACAGCCACCGCAAATCACTGGTTTTGAATACCAAGTGCAAGCTTGCATTGAGGCTATACATTCGAAAGCTATTGAATGTCCGCAACAACCACATGAAGAAATATTACGGGTGATGACTATTATGGATCAATTCCGTGCTCAATGGGGGTTGCGCTATCCTTTTGAGTAAGCCAAAAAAGAAAAAACCTTGCTATGTCGGCAAGGTTTCTATTGGAGGTAAGGGGAATTGAACCCCTGACCTTTTGAATGCCATTCAAACGCTCTAGCCAACTGAGCTACACCCCCAAATCCAATGCCTAGCATATAGAGGGAACTCTTTTTAGTCAATATTAAACCACAGGTGATAGGGAAAATGGAGGAGAAGATCGGTTAAATACGAACAAATAGTTATTAATATAACAAAATATAAAAAAAATAACAGAAAAGAAGTAAAACCTATTGCCCAAAAGGGCATTATCACGATACAGTCCCAATTAATTAGTAAATGGCATGGATTGTGTGCTATGGGAGAGACACGTATGAATAAAATCAAAGTTGCCGTAATTGGAGCAACTGGTGCAGTTGGGCAAGTTTTCATGTGGATGCTTGCAAATCATCCTTGGTTCGAAGTTGAATATTTAACCGCATCGGCTGCCCGAGTCAACCAAGCTTATGCTTCTACAGTTCATTGGTTATTACCTTTTGAGATGCCTCACTCTATACGTGATAGGGTTATCAGTGAATTCAGTGCTGAAACAATGAAGAGTCGTGGTGTTCAAATTGTGTTTTCTGCATTGCCTGCCAGTGTGGCAGCCGAAGCTGAGCCTTTGCTTCGCGATATGGGCTTTTATGTATTTTCTAATGCATCGGCAATGCGTTATTTTAAAAATGTTCCTATTTTAATTCCTGAAGCAAATATTGAAACACTGGAACTGATTGAAGATCAGGGGTATCCCGAGAAAGGGTTTGTGGTGACCAATGCTAACTGTGTGACAACCGGCCTCGCTATGGCGATTGCACCACTGAAAAAATTTGGAATTAAAGAAATTTCGGTCTGTTCGTATCAATCGGTAAGCGGGGCTGGGTATCCAGGACTCTCTTCATTCGATATCACAGACAATTGCATCCCCTACATTGGGGGTGAAGAGGAAAAGATAGAAAAAGAGATCAAGAAAATATTATCAATGGATCCGATTGTAGATGCCTATTGTGTGCGCGTTCCGGTTATGTTTGGCCACCTGGAGGCTGTTTGGGTTACTTTGGAGCAAGATGTCTCAACAGAATCGATTATAGACGCTTGGGATAAGTTCGGATCAGTTTCTCATCTTCCGTCGACCCCAGGGCACCCAGTATTATATGATAGTGAGCCCACATCACCACAACCCAAACAGGCATTTTGGGGAACCCCCAAAGGGATGGTTGTTTATACAGGTCGTTTGAAGAAACGAGGAAACCGCATTGGGTTTGTACTGTTAGTCAATAACGTGGTCAAGGGAGCAGCAGGCGGTTCAATCCAAAACGCTGAAGCTTTTGTTGAAAAATACGGATTAATTTAGAGGTTTAAGATGAAAAAAATGGTTGTAATCGTTATGGTTCTTTGGTTTACGACCGTTACGATTTCAGCAAAATTCATCTCTTTCGGACTAGGAGCCCAGACGCTTTTTCACACTAATACTATTGAAGAATTAGAATTCGGTGGTGAAGTGCGTCTGGAGATTCTTTTTGCAGAAGGTGTCGTAAGTCTTCTCTATGAATCTGGCAATCGCCTGACAAGCTTGGTAACGGTAGGCACGTCAATAAACTTATTTGACCTGCTCCATATTGGACTAGGCCTAGGACCCGCTCTATCGATAGAAAAGAGCGGAGGTGATTTTTGTTGGGGATTTATGGATACCAGTAAAACGTATCAAAAAGCTTGTGACTTGAACTCTGGCATTAGGCAAGGTCTCGTCCATTATCGGATGCATGGAGATATTAAACTCGGACGTATATCGTTAGGAATGACCTACTTGGTGCCATCAAAAGGCTATACTTTGCATAATAGTGATGTGAGTAGGCTAGGCCCTGATTGGGAAGAAGCTCGAGTAGGAGCCTCTGTCCTTTTCTGGTTGTTCTGACACAATTGTTACACAACTGCGAACCATAACCTTATACTTTTTCCCATTTTGTTCAATAACCCAATTACCGCGTCGCGGGCACCCCTCACATGATTGCTTTAAAGTATCGTAGCGATAGCAGCTGCGGCTGATAAACAGCGGCATTGAAAAGTTTCCAGGAGGTGTGGTTGCGTGGCTCGGCCAAGCACTGGTATCAATTGCATCGCGCTCAATCCAGTGATACATCCCTTGTAGCGATTCTAGATTACTACAGCTAGCAGCTGCCGCATAGCGATTGGCCATATACAAATATATATCGATAAAACAGGCTATTTCTGGGTGTTGACGTGCCCAAGCCATTTGTCCGATGTTATTTAACCCAACATATACAGGTTTTTTGATAAGCACTATGAGTTGATCAAGTGCTTCTAAATATTTTTGTTCCTCGAACATTATTGGAGCGAGGGGTAGATAGACTCGCTCTCCTTGGATTGCTAGGAGTTGATTGACATTTTTTCCCGCTTTTAGAAGTTTTACAACCTCTACAGTATCTACCCAAGGAATGGGAGGGTCATAGAGAGGGGATATATCTTTTCGTGGTGAAAGCGGTTGTAGATTGTAATCTCCTAAATTTTCTAATCTAGCATCCTGGACAAGTAATTTTTCTAGTTCTTTTTCTAGGTATTCATACCAATTGCGTCGAATTTCCTTCAATTGTGATAGCGCAATAAATAGTTGTTGATCTGCTAAATCAGTAGTATTGGTAATGTTTATTTCTTGTCCAATCACCCCTGTTGTAGTAGAAGAGTGAAAAATAGTCATAAAATTTTGATGTAAGTTTTGGGGCTTTTTAGCAATCTGCACTTTTATAGGGTAGGATTGAGTTATGCCCTGATTCATCCAATTTGGTCCTTTTTTGGCACTAATTGTTATTAAATTAGAACTAATAACAAAGTCGAGAGTAATTGGATAGCGGTAGGGCTTTAAGGCAGATTCATTCAAAAGGGGAAGATTGAGATCATGCTGAGAAATTCTATATAATGGAGCTCCTGGTCCTACGACTGCTTCTGGGGGGACCTGTAAACTGATAATTGAGTTAGCTGGCCCGCTAAACAGCGTATTTCCCGAGTTGTCTTGCATCACAGTTAACCCAAAGCGGATTGGAGTTGTTACAGAATTTGGCGCATCGGTGAAGAGGAGCAAACCATCACGAACGGCAACTTCGTGTGTTAAGGCAACCTTTATTATGGGAATTTGTTTAGCACTGCGTCCTTGAACAACTTTCCCTATGCTAATTCCTTTATGGCCAGGATACTGCGTATCAACTAAAGGTGGAGTATGGCGGTTGTCTTGTGGGCGTTCTTTCCCATAGGAGAACGTCCAACCTGAAGTAGGGGTTCGGGAGAATTGGGTTCTTAGTTCGTCGTCATCTACCAGGTTTCCATCCAATAGATTGCGATAGTATTGAGCTGCAGAACGCACATAGGCCGGACTTTTCATGCGCCCTTCTATTTTAACAGAGTCTATACCAATATCGCGTAGTTGAAGGAGCTGGTTTTTAACTGCAAGATCTGTCATTGAGAAACAATACCCTTTTAAAGGGTTTGGGTTGTCATAATCAAACCAAGTACGACATATTTGAGCACATTCGCCGCGGTTGGCACTCCGTCCGGTAATTATCTGTGAAGCCATGCAAAGACCTGAAAACCCATAACATAAGGCACCATGAATGAAAACTTTAAGTTCAACTTGAGACGATGCTTCTCTAATAGCCTTAATTTCGGAAAATGTGAGTTCTCTCGATAACACAATCCGACTAAACCCCAACCGCTCCAATTCTTGGACACCAGCTAAGGTATGTACTGCCAGTTGGGTTGAACTGTGCAGGACAAGAGTGGGGAATAACGATCTAATAAGGAAGGCCAAGCCTAAATCTTGGATAATGATCCCATCAATATCGAGTAGCTCCAAGCGTCTTAGAATTGGAATCATTTGATCTATTTCGCTATCTTCTAGCACTGTGTTGAGTGTCACATAAATTTTCTTTTGTAGGCGGATAGCTTCAGTTTTCAATTGGGCGAGTTCTTTAAATGAAAAATTCGGAGCGTTTTTACGAGCTGAGTATTGCTGTAAGCCAAGATAGACGGCATCAGCTCCCCCTGCAAAAGCTTGTAAAGCGGCTTGTAACGATCCGGCGGGTAGGGTTAATTCTATCATAATTTTAATTATTTCTTTTCAAGCATAGTCAGTATCTTTGCATGTCCTTTCTCGTCAAAGGATAGAACAACATTAATATAATAGCAATTGCACAGGCAGTAAAAGGAAAAAGTGAAATATTGTCATGCCTACCACGCGAAGCTGAAAGGCTTTGCATTATGTTGGCCATACAGCGGTACCGATAAGTTTAAGAAGTGAATGCCCCGGTAATTTACCTATGCATGTTGACCTAACATTTTAAATCCTCTCCTCGTTGATCGGTGATTAATTTATAAAATAGATAGAGGATGAGAGTTAAGCTTCTGACGCAGTATTAACACAACCACCCATTCTCGAATAAAAACAAGGTGGGAGTAAATCAACTAGCAATGGGCAATTTGTTATTAATGTTTCCAATCTTTGTAATCAAGAGCGCTACTTTGGTAGTAGTCAAAAGAATCCTAAAATGAGCTTTTTTTGGGTACTGATGGTTAGTGGGGATGTGTTGTGTCTTGTTGGATATAACTCACTAAATTTCGGTCCTATGTTGCAGTGATGTGTGCGCGACAATAGGCGGCGCAGTGGTCTAACAATTGATTGTATTACAAATAACTAAGAAAAATATATTTACTTGAAAAATAATATATAGGTAGGATTGTAAATTATTTTAAAAAAATATAATGTTGCTCAAATAGAAATCAAAACACACTACATATGTTTTGATAATAAGGAGAAATAATGAAATTACAAGACCTCAAACATGCAGGGCTTAGGAAGTGGGTCAACGAAATCGCTCTACTTACCAAACCAGAGGCCATTGTGATCGCTGATGGCAGCGAAAAACAGTACAACCAGCTCGTTAGTGAGATGGTAGCAAGTGGAATTGCTACTCAATTGAATCCAGAGAAAAAGCCAGGATGCATTGCCTTTTTTTCTGATCCTTCTGACGTTGCTCGTGTTGAAAACAGAACCTATATCGCAGCAAAAACAAAAGAAGCGGCTGGGCCAACCAACAATTGGATTGATCCTGTTCAACTTAAGAAAACTATGGCTGGGTTGTATGATGGATGTATGAAAGGACGAACTTTGTATGTAATTCCATTCTCGATGGGCCCAGTTGGTTCTGATATTGCCAAGATTGGGGTGGAAATCACCGATAGTGCGTACGTTGTGGTTAATATGGCTATTATGACCCGTGTTGGTACACGAATTCTTGATGTCTTAGGGACCGATGGCACCTTTATTCCTTGTCTCCACAGTGTTGGCAAACCACTTGCTGAAGGAGAATCGGATCATGGCAAGTGGCCTTGTGCCCCGTTGGACCAAAAATATATCTCCCATTTCCCTGAAACTCGTGAAATTTGGTCTTATGGGTCAGGTTACGGAGGGAATGCTTTACTTGGTAAGAAGTGCCTAGCTCTTCGGATCGCATCGGTCATTGCTCGTGATGAAGGGTGGTTAGCCGAGCATATGCTTATTTTAAAGATCACAAATCCTGAGGGAGAGGCTAAGTATATCGCCGCTGCATTTCCGAGTGCTTGTGGGAAGACTAACTTAGCAATGTTGGTTCCAACTATTGCCGATTGGAAAGTTGAGACCATTGGTGATGATATTGCTTGGATGAAATTTAAAGCTGATGGGCGGTTATATGCCATTAATCCTGAAGCTGGATTCTTTGGCGTTGCTCCAGGCACCTCAATGGATTCAAATCCCAATGCTATGTACTCTTTGGAAAAGAACTCTATTTTTACCAACTGCGCTATTACCGAAGATAAAGATATTTGGTGGGAAGGCATTGGCTACGATGCTCCCGGTAAGTTGATTGACTGGAAGGAAAATGAGTGGATTCAAGATAAAGGCAATAAAGCTCAACCTCCTGCAACACATCCAAATGCACGTTTTACCGCTCCTGCAAGCCAGTGTCCTAGTATTGCTCCTGAATGGGAAGATCCTAATGGTGTCCCTATTGATGCTATTCTCTTTGGGGGGCGCCGTCCGCATACTATCCCCTTAGTCCATCAGGCTCGTGATTGGAATCATGGAGTATTTCTCGGATCAATCGTTGGTTCGGAAATTACAGCGGCAGCTCTTGATCTTCAAGCTGGTACAATTCGACGCGATCCTTTTGCGATGTTGCCTTTCTGTGGGTATCACATGGGAGAATATTTTCAACACTGGATTAATATGGGGAAAACTCATGATCAATCTAAGTTGCCAAAGATATTCTCTGTAAACTGGTTTAGAAAAACTGATGAAGGCAAGTGGCTATGGCCTGGATTTGGCGAAAATAGCCGTGTGCTTAAATGGATATTTGAAGCTTGTGCAGGCACTGCAAAGTTTCAAGATACTCCTATTGGTATTATGCCTACTCCAGATGCAATTGAGCGTCCTGAAGGCGTCAGTGTTGCCGATATGGCTGAACTACTGTGTGTTGACCAAAAAGGGTGGCTCAAGGAAGTTGCTGATATCCGAGAAAATCATTACCCGAAATTTGGTGACAAATTGCCGGCAGAACTTTCAGAGATGCTCACCATTATGGAGAATAATCTTAACAAATCGAACTGTAATTGCGATAATTGTTGTTGCTAAGTGGAAAGAGGGGCGTGTGACAACCTTAAAGTTGTAAAGCGTCACGAAAAACCGTCTGAAGAATATGCTTTGGGCGGTTTTATTTTTCCAAAGCGGTTAATCTTCTCTGGACCGCCTCACTACCCGCAGCAATTTTTCCTAACGTATCAATTAAAGGGGTGGGGACTTTTAATTCTTGTGCGAGTTGAGACGCCCTAATGCAAAACCAGTCATTCTCAGTTGGCCGGCCGGCTTCAATATCTTGGAGCATGGAGGTCTTTCCATTATATTCAAGCGATGCAAATATTTTTTGATATTTTGTGATATAAGATTCATCCAGACCCTTGATCCCAGCTTTAGCCGCCAGAGCCAAGACTTCGTGTTGAGTGGCTATAATTAAATTTTTTATAACCGGGATGTGAGCACAGTCACCATATGTTGCTCGAGTAATCGCACTGATAGTGTTAATGCTTACATTGACCATGAACTTTGCCCACAATTCCCGTTCAATATTTTCTGGTACTATATAGTTAATTTTGGCAGCATCAAAAAGTTGGGCAACCGCTTCGACGCGTGCAGTACGTTCGTTATTTCTTTCTCCAAAGTAGATAATACCTTCGGTTGAAAAATCTATATGTGTTCCTTGGCGGGTGGAGTCTAATGCGGTCGTAAAACTGTACAGCAGATGCTGAAAGCCAAAGCGGTCACCGAGAAGATGTTCACTATCGATACCATTGAGGAGCGAGATGATTATAGTAGTGGGTCCTACATGCTGAGAAATATCGGAGAGGACTTGCTGTAAATGTTGGTTTTTAGTGGCGATTAGGATAAGATCGGCTGCTTCGACGGGTTCTTCCGGGGTAACGTAATGATAGTCTATTCGCTGGCCATTAAGGAACATACCCTCTTTTTCATAACGGAGAAGGCGTTCTTTGTTTACAATTACTCGAACTTGTTCATAGCCGAGGTGTTGTGTTAGCCGCCATGCATAGATTGCGCCAACAGCCCCAATACCAATAACCGAAACCTTTTTAATCATGCTCCTTAGCCTCCGCTCAGTTTTGTACTTCACACAATGCAACTAAGAGCTTGGTGATATTTTCTAATTCTTGAATCGCAATAGATTCTTCAAGGGTATGGGCTCCTTCGTAGCCTAATGCTAAGTTAATAATGGGAATCCCGCTATTACGCAGGATGTTTGCATCACTGCCCCCTCCTGCGTTACGTGCGGCATAGGGGATGTTTAATCTATCACAGACAGCTTTAAAGGCTAAAAGCTGTGGATCTTTTTCGTCGATTCTATAGGCCGGATAAAGTTCTTGATAGTTAAATTCGTACGAACCGCCAAAATCATTGATAGCTTTAATACAGCAAAATTCGATATGAGCTAGGTGCGCATTGACCTGTTCTTTAGTTGCTGAGCGAACTTCTAGACTTACTTCACAACGATCGCACACTATATTGGTAACCTCTCCCCCGTGGATGGTGCCAATATTTGCTGTCGTTTCATGATCGATGCGTAGCAATCGCATTCGATCAATAGCTCGTGCAGCTAAGGAGATGGCACTAAGGCCTTTTTCGGGACAAAAGCCAGCATGGGCTGCTTTACCATGAAACACTATCGTTGCATCACTTTTACTGGGAGAACTTAAAATAGCGGTTCCGACAGGACCACTTGCATCGAGAGTATATCCACGGCTGATCGCACCCAGTTTTTCTATATCAAATGCTTTTGCACCCTCTAAGCCCACCTCTTCTGCTACAGTAAATAGGATGACAATAGGTCCATGTGGGATGTTTTTTTCTTGGATAGTGCCGAGTGCTGTGAGCGCAGCAGCGAGCCCTGCTTTATCGTCGGCCCCTAGGGCTGTTGTACCGTCACTTCGAACAAACCCATCGGATATGATAGGTGTAACTTTTACTGCATTTGGAACAGTATCCATATGACAATTGATAAGGATAACCGGTTTTTGTTCATACCCTTTTGTGGCAGCCAAGTGACCAAGAAGATTTCCGGCAGTGTCGGTTTCGACAACTATGTTTAACCCACTTAAACGTTCAATAAGGTCAAGACGAATGCTCTCCTCGTGTCCTGAAGGGGAATCGATTGCTATTAACTCTACCATAGTTTTCAATGTTTTATCGGCTAAGCTTATGGACATATGCACCTCCTAATTCAGGGTTGAGCATAGCACACCCCTGCATTGTGTTCCAAGTATCTAGACTATCGGCAATAGGTAGCTTATCCTATGCTATAACGTGGTGAGGAGCTGCAGATGGTCACATTTACCAAAGGAGAAATGCAAGTATTAGATGAAAGTATCCAAATCTTGCGTCTACTTGATTCTCCGTTTGCTTCTATTGTCGAATCTCAATCCAAAGATCTTGAACAACTAGCTGGAATCGTTGATCGAGCACCATCTCCGAACATTGATCTATTCCATTTGGCAGATGCAAGGAATTTTGAAACGCTGGCCCGTAAACTTAGCTCTCAAGGGCTTAACCACGTGGTCAATTTACCTACGAAAGCTGTTTTGGGGCATGGTTTTACCGTCTCAAAACTCCATTTGTTTGGTTTGCTCATCAAATTATTAGAAACTATAGAAGAGCTGGAACCGTGTCGAAAGGGCATTGAGCAAGAATATCATGATTTGCTATTTACCCTTATGGCCGAAGATCTCTATACTGCCCTGATTTCAGAACAAGATATTGATGCACCTTGGGTACAACCTGCTGTGCATGAGCTTATTATGATGTGGGATCATCGTACCAGTGGGTATCTCGAGACATTTGCTCTTGCTATCCGTGAACTCTGGCAAGCTCGTCACTCTGTTGTGCCGGTATTGGGGACATTATTAGGGACTATGGAGATTATGAGGTTGAATACGTTGCTTCCGCCGGTGTGGGTTGATTTTCTCTCTAACATCTCGAATCAGAATGGAATTGCACATGCGCTTGAAGAATTTATCTTTGATCTACGTTATGAGGAGTTAATCACACTACGATCACGGATGGTAATGGAAGGGATTCAAGTTGTTGATCGTACTACAGCCTGGCAAATGTTGGGAAAGACTGAGACACAAGCTCCCCAGTTAGATCCGGCGCTAGCATTATACAAGAGTTATATGAATCGGCAACAAGCAGCTAAAATACGGATGTATCGTAATGATATGGGTCCCAACCGTTCTTTGGAAGAGTTCTTTGTTATATATCTTCTTTCTAGTACTGACTATCCTAAGTAAGCATGAAAATATAAAAAATAGGCTTTCCCCTCTTGGCAGAGAAACAATCTATTAGGTACACTACCTGGAAATTATAGAAAGGAGTATTTTGACTATGCAGGGAAATCACACAATTTATTTGCCAAATGAGAGACCACCTCTTTCCAGATGGATACCACTGAGTATACAGCATGTGTTTGCTATGTTTGGAGCCACGGTGCTGGTTCCGATCCTAACAGGGCTCAGTGTTTCATCAGCACTCTTTACCGCCGGGACAGGTACTCTTATGTATATTCTAATAACTGGGGCTAAAGTTCCAGCTTTCTTAGGTTCCTCATTTGCTTTTATTCCAGCTCTTATTTCTATCTCAGCGGCATATGGCGTTCCGTATGCGATGGGCGGAGCGGTAGCTGCAGGTCTATTTTACTTAATAATATCAGCTACGATTAAGGTTGCTGGTCTAAATTGGATCAAAAGAGCCCTTCCTCCAGTTGTTATTGGTTCAGTTATTATTGTAATTGGATTGAACCTTGCCCCTACTGCTATGGGGATGGCGATGAATGATAGTGCAGGTAACTATAGTTTGGTTATTCTCTCAATTGCTGTGGTTACTTTAGCTATTACAGTTGTAGCCAATATCTTTCTTGTCGGATTTTTTAGTATTATTCCCATCTTGATTGGATTGGTGAGTGGATATCTCTTTACCCTTATTATGGGGTCAATTTTTCCTGCCTATGCGTTGATAGATTTCACGATTGTAAAAGCGGCCCCTTGGTTCGGTTTACCGGTTTTCCAATTCCCAAAATTTAACATCATTGCGATGTTAACCTTTATTATTGTTTCACTGGCAACTGTTGCAGAACACTTAGGAGATACGATTACGTTAGGAAATGTAGTTGGAAAAGATTTTACTCTCGATCCCGGTCTGCATAGGACTTTAGCTGGCGACGGTATTGCCACTGCGTGGGCGGCTTTTTGGGGAGGACCACCGAATACGACCTATGGCGAAAATATTGGAGTTATGGCAATTACACGGGTCTACAGTGTGTGGGTTATTGGAGGGGCCGCTGTTTTTGCCTCTATTCTTTCGTTTTTGCCCAAATTTGGAGCCCTCATTCAAACCATCCCGACGCCAGTTATTGGAGGTATTTCGATGTTACTTTTTGGAATTATTGCCTCTAGTGGTCTACGGAACTTAGTTGAAAGTGGGGTTGATTACAAAGATAAAAGAAACCTTACCATCTCCTCAGTAATTCTAGTTGTCGGTATAGGTGGCGGGTTGGTAGCGTTCCCTCTGGGACCAAATATGGAATTTCAGATGGGAGGAGTTGCTTTGGCAACGCTATTAGGGATTATTTTAAATCTGGTTATACCGAAGTCTGTGCCGTAAGTCTCGCCTGATTATTTATTACTAAACGTGGTATAATGTAATTCATGTTACATTATACTATGATTGCTTCAGATGCCTCCCTGCTCTCTCTATTAAATGATTGGAAAACACGAGGTGTAACTTCTATTGCCATGGATTTTGAAGGTGAGTTCAACCTTCATATCTATGGTGAGCATCTCTGCTTAGTGCAAATATTTGATGGTGCTTCCTATTTTTTAATTGATCCCTTCAAAGTTTCACCGACGGCCCTAAAACAACTGTTTCTAGATCCAAATCTAGAGAAAGTAATGTTCGACTGTGCCAGTGATGCTTCGCTGCTTCGTAAGCAATATAATGTGCAACTTGAGGGAGTATATGATGTGCGCGTAAGTGCTCAGCTCCTTGGTTATGAAGGGAATTTAAGTGGACTTGTTGCGCGGTGCTTAAAATTACCGCCTGTTACGGGGAAGAAGGGGAACCAAAAAGCAAATTGGTTAAAGCGGCCCATCAGTCCAAAATTAATTCAGTATGCCCTTTCCGACGTTGAAAATCTGTTTGCTATACGAGAAGTGTTGGATCATGAGTTACATAAAGCAGGCTTAGTCGAGAAAAATGCTCTATTACAACAGTCGGTCGCTTTGGAAAAACGACCTGAGCGTCCCGGGTGGGAAAAGCTTAATGGATACCGTTACTTAAAGTTTGAACAAAAGATTTTCCTTAAGTGGTTTTTTGAAGCCCGTGATACACTTGCTAGAAAATTAAATCAACCAGCGTTTAGGGTTTTGGACAAACGAAAACTGGTCGAATTAGCTAAAAATGTACCGCAAGACTCTGCTGGTTTTAGAAAAATTGTGACGCATGGAAATAGCCAAATCGAAGATGAATTGGTGGAATTGCTGATAACAGCTCGCGATGAAGCAATTAAAGAACTCTCTGTAACTACCTAGCTGATACTATTTTTTATAAGCTGTCTTTTCTAACGGTAGGCGTGTTCTAAATATGTTATCATAGCGATGGTAGGCATTCTGCACGGCTGGTGCAGTAGCAATCGTACTCAGTTCACCAATCCCTTTTGCTCCATAGGCCTCTGGCGCGATC
>Ga0265293_10010847_pt1 | contig 12602 bp, 10 predicted proteins | sample Munlanlewell138R_FD_192505 | JGI IMG/M metagenome (GOLD analysis project Ga0265293, IMG submission 192505) | Leachate microbial communities from a municipal landfill in Southern Ontario, Canada - Leachate well 138R | ecosystem: Engineered > Solid waste > Landfill > Unclassified | place: Canada... | reverse complement strand
TCCATCTCAATCGATTCAATCCTGTTGTCTTTTTTAATAACACCGCTCTCCCTGTTTAACCTTTCGCCATACACGATATCAATCTTCTCGGCCGAAAGCATCTGATGATATACTTTCAAGGCAGCAGAAGGTTCGAATGTCCACATGGCATCTTCTCCTTTTTCTGTCCTTGTTTGTCCCTCATCCATATAAGTATTTCTACCCTGCCATTTCCAATTATTTGGATCATCATAATATTTCCGGATATTTTGGTAGAATTCACGGGATATACCTCCGATCACATGCTTATTTCCGATATCGGTTTGACCTAACCCGCCGGTTGTCAAGCCTCCCAGACGATGAGTCGGTTCAATGACCACTACCGATTTTCCCATCCTCGATGTCTGGATGGCCGACGCAACTCCGGCAGAGGTACCGCCGTAAATAACGACATCATATTTCTTGTTTTGTCCGAATACTCCTGAATAATTCAGCATCAATAAGATAAAACTCAGACTTAGGATTTGAATAATTTTCCTTCGAACCATAATTTTTGTTTTAATATAAAAAAATGTAGTTTCAGAAAGATATTCCTGAAGGTATTAAATGAATTGTCCCGACTGTTGTTATTTATATTTCAGGTTGGACCGTAAAAATAAGAATATCTTTTTAATAAATAGTTATAAAACTGTTTTTATTTATTTGGCTTGTGAAAGTTGAGCTACTTTAAATAAGTTGATTGCAAGGAGATAATACCCCTTGCAATCAACTTGTTATTAGATAATTATTCCCAATTAGGATTTTGAGTTAAACTCGGATTAGTCTGTCTTTCCAGGTAAGGAATAGGCCACAGGTAATCCTTATTCGCTTTGAACATGCGTTTATCAACAGTACGCATCGATGTATTGGGGTCGTTTGTGTCGGATGCGATCGGGATACCGGCAGCATCATAATCGGGAGTTCCCCATTGATCGATTGCAGGTGCCTTTGTAGGATAGGATTTCTGCATCCTTCCAAGTAAGAATCCATTCATTACCTTTTCGGCAATTTTCCAGCGACGGATATCCGAGAGCCTTTGTCCTTCACCTGACAATTCGTGGCGGCGTTCGCGTGCTACCGCATGAAACAGGTCATCGGCTGTTGTCTGTGCTATTGCCGGCATTCCTGCGCGGGTACGAACCTTGTTCAGTGCTGCGTAAGCGGAAGCATCGGCCTGACCCGCTTTTGCTTTGGCCTCGGCATAGATCAGCAATACCTCAGCATAACGAATCACAATTGTGTTGTTATCGCAGTTGTTTACATCACCGTAGTCCTTGTCATTCACGTATTTACGCCAGTTGATCCCGGAGAAAGACGCGTACGCGTTCAAAGCATCCTGATTATCTACGCGGGAAGGAGGTGATGTGTGGTAATTCCAGCATTTGACACTATCGCGATGAGTTTCAAATTGAAATCCCTGGAAGATACAACCCGGTTCATTTTGCCAATCGGAATAGCCCGAAGAGGGAAGTGCGAGTGTCCAGGCCAGACGTGGATCGCGGTTGTCCCACGGTTTAGCAGGATTATAGAGGGGCGATTTGTCAATTGAAAGCCCATCTATACACTCATAAGAATCGGCCAACTGGTAAGAAGGTATCTTATTGGCATGGCCTCCACCGTTTCTACCACCAAAAAGCCTGAAAATAGGATGTACTTTGAAACCGAACAGATATTGGATTGAAAACAGGATTTCTTTGGAGTCCTGGCCTTCATAGGTGAATAGGTTTTGGAAACGTGGATCAAGGATAACCTCTGAACCTTCCAGTTTCATAACCTCTGAAGCGGCTGCAATGGCTATATCCCACTTTTCGTTATATAAAGCCATTCGCGCTTTCAATGCAAGGGCGGCTTGGCGTGTAGGACGTCCGGAGGTTGGTTTATTTGCCGTACCGAGTACAGCTGCGGCATCGTCGTAATCCTTGAAAATCTGATTGAGTACCTCTTCCTTTGAGGAACGGGGTATTTCTGCATTGTCAAGCGAGAGCGTTTCCAGTACCAGAGGAACATCACCGTACAAATCGACCAGGTATGAGTAGTAATAGGCTCTCAGGAATTGGGCCTGTGCTCTTGCCTGTATCAGTGTATTGGCATTTACAGTGCCTTCTACCTTCTCAAGGTTATTGATCACGTAATTGCATCGGGAAATGCCGCTGTAGCACGTAGCCCATACAGTCCGAACAAATGAACTCTGTGCATCATTGGCTCCCTGCGACAGCTTCTGCAAGTCGTTGGTGTTTCGATCCCATCCGTTATCCGACAACTCTTCAAATGCCAGGAAGAAAGACATTCCTTCCCACTCTGTCCAGAGATTAGTGTAACAGCCAATAACAGCCATTTCAATTTCTGCCTCATTGGCCAAGAAAGTTTTGTCGGATGGTGAATCCAGGGGAGCTTTATCCAAAAAGTCGCTACAGTGTGAGAATAGCAATATGGTTGTTAATAAATATATAAACTTCTTCATAATATCGATCATTTAAAAATTAAAACCTTAAATCAATCCCTACTGTGGTTGTACGCATAATGGGATAAAAGTTTGCATAACCCGATAATACCGGAGATTCCACATCGAAATATTTCCAGAATTTTGAGATGGTAAACACATTATCTGTACTTACATAAAATCTTAAATTAGAGACACCAATTTTGGAGGTAAATCTCTCTGGGATAGTATATCCGAGTTGCACGTTTTTCAGTCGTAAATAAGCAGCATCCTTTACCCAGAAAGAAGAATTCTGTTGGTTATTGCTATTGTTGAAAGCCAATCTCGGGAATTGTGCATTCCTGTTTTCAGGGGTCCAGTAATCCTTCCCTATTTCGGGCATCGATCCACCTTCGTAGAAAGCGCCAATTGAATGTCCCCATACATAACCATCGGCTTTTCCTACTCCCTGGAACAGCATATTAATATCAATCCCTTTATATTCGGCGAATAGATTCATTCCGAAAGTATAGCGGGGAATGGTACTCCCTATGATTTCCTGGTCGGAAGTATTGATAACGCCATCACCATTGATATCCTTATATTTGATATCACCGGGACCGAAATTACCTATCTGGGTAGCTCCCTTATAGTTCCCCTCAGCATCGTAATCTTCAGGCACAATATAGCCGTCAGCTACATAGCCGTAGAGCGATTGCATGGGATATCCTTCTCGGTTAACGGTAAGTCCTGTCTGATTGATACCTCTTAAATCGAGAATTTCATTCTTTACATCCGAGATATTGAACATGGCGCTGAAATTGACATCTCCAAAACGATCGTTATAGGTTGCACCTATCTCCCAACCCCTGTTCTCTAACTTACCTGCATTTTGGGCCGGTTTATCCAACCCAATGATCAATGGGATATCGAGATCCAGAAGAATGTCATCAGTTACTCTGTGATAATAATCTGCGGAAATCTCCAATTTTTTGAACAAGCTGAATTCTATTGCTATATTGCTCATTGTAGTTGTTTCCCAGCTGATGATTGAGTTCGCCATAGTGGTAATAGCGGCACCGGAGGTGATATTCTTGTCGAAAATATAATTGGTACCTATATTGACTGTCGATTGTGACGGATAATATCCGTTCAACGTGTTCTGGTTACCCAGCTGTCCCCATGATGCACGAATTTTCAGGTTATTGACCACATCCCTGAGATTTTCCCAGAATGGTTCTTCACTGATGCGCCATCCTCCCGAAACAGAAGGGAAAAGACCCCATCGGTAACCTTCGGCAAAGCGGGATGAACCATCGTATCGTAAATTGGCTTCGAACAGATATTTACCTTCATAATCATAATTGATTCTTCCGAAAACTGCCTGTAAGGCAAAATCAGAAGCCGATCCGCTCGATTTTTGATTCTCCTGACCACCTGCATCCAAAACCGGATAGTCCGGGAATGGAAAGACTTCGCGATAGCCTGAATGCCATTTACTCCAAAAAGTCTCTTGTTGATAACCACCCATAAGCTTAAAATTATGCTTGTCGAGTAGAGATTTGCTGTAAGTGGCACGTCCTATAAACAGGTTACGTAAATTGCGGTTTGTGGATTCTGTAAGTGTAGATTTTGCCTGGGTTTGCGGATCGGGAGTGCCATCATTAAGATACAATTGTACACGCTTGTTCCAGTTTGTAGTATGTCCTTCCCAGTAGTTAAGGGCGTATTGTCCCTGCAATTCAAGATCTTTTACCGGTTTTAAAGTAGCGACAAAATTCATAATACCCGAAGGTGCCGCATTAGAGATAATACCGCCGTCTTTGTAATAAGCTACCGGGTTAATACCCTGCCAACCGGGACCATAACGTCCATCCGCCAGATAAACAGCCTGATTGGGCGGGATACGTCCGACCCAGTTATAGCCTAATGCTAATTTACTTGGTTCTTTGGCATCAGTGTAAACCAGGGCAATATCGGAACGGAGAGAGAATTTTGAAGATACCCTGTAGTCGGTATTTGACCGCAGTGTGTATCTTTTAAAATTTGTATTTTCGGTAATACCGTTCTGCGACATATATCCAACCTGGGCGAGGGATTTAAGTTGCGGCGTACCCAAACTGATCGTGACAAAATTATTTGTCATTAATCCGTTGTTGGTTGTCGTAGCATCAAACCAATCAACATCAGGATAATTTGGGTCATTCCGGGCAATTCCTGCTTCATACTCTTTTATATAGTCTTCAGAATATTCCGGTGTCATACCTACAGCACGCTTAGCAATGGAAATATACTTCATAAAGTCCACGGCGCCAACATATCTGGGAACATTGGTGGGTACGCCTTTGGCCATATAACTATTAAATGAAACATATGTTTTACCGTCTTCGGCACGTTTAGTCGTGATAAGAATTACCCCGTTTGCAGCACGGTTTCCGTAGATAGCAGCTGAAGCGGCATCTTTCAATACCGAAATCGACTCGATACTCTTGGGATCGATAGAGTTGATGTTTGATTCAACACCATCAATCAGGACCAAGACGTCGTTGTTACCGAGAGTGGTTTTACCACGGACACTGATAGTACCGCCATCACCGCCAGGTTTACCACTGCGTTGCGTCACTGTTATACCGGGTACAAGGCCCTGAAGAGCCAACGAAGTCTGTGCTACGGTACGTTTTTCCATCTGTGGTAATGAAACGTTCGATACGGCACCGGTAAGATTTGCTTTTCTCTGTGTACCGTATCCCACCACCACCAACTCGTCCAATAATTCGGTATCGGATGCCATGGTTATATTGATTGTAGTCCTTCCGTTGATAGCTATCTCCTGTGGCTCCATCCCCACGTATGTGAATAGTAATACAGCATTTCGTGGAACGTTTGTCAACGTGAAATTACCATCTATGTCTGTAATCGTACCTCGTGCAGGATTATTCTTTTCCACTACGGTTGCACCGATAATGGGTTCTCCACCCGTATCAACAATTCTTCCGGTTATAGTCTGTCCTTGTTGTTGAGCGATATTTTCAGAATTTGCATTCTGCGTGCTCTTCTCGGCCAGGGCTATTTGTTTATTGTTAATTCGATAACTAATATTTGTGTCCCGGAATAATCTGTTCAGTATGGTTTCAATTGCTTCGTCCTTAGCCTGAATCGTTACTTTTTGATTTAAGTTAAGGAAATTGTCACTATAGAAAAAGGTGTAATCACTCTTTTCCTCAATTTGCCGAAGTACGTTATTTATTGTCGTATTCGTTGCAGAAATGCTCAGTTGTGCTATGCTTTGCCCAATGTTTAACAGGAGCAAAAGCATGCAGCTTATGCCAATTCGTTTGATTTGTGCGTTCATTGAGATGTTCTTTTTAGATTTTAGTTTGTTTTAGGATATAATTTAGGATAAACAAGCACGGTATTCACTCTAAATGAGTATTTTTGTCCTTGATGAATGCGATTTGCAACGTCTTTACCTATTAAAGCGCTACTGTGCTGTTAGCATAATTTTGCATTCTAGCCGGAGTAATGCCCCACATTGCTCCGGTTTTCTTTGCTATGCGTCTGTTCGTTATTCTCTCTGTCTTATGTCATAGGCGTTAATTTTATAGATTATTATTTCAGTTTCTTATCGAATGTAATGTGCGATCCTGTTATTGTGTACTCCAACGGAGAAACGATAGTGATAAGGTTTAATACGTTCTCCATACTGTTATTCTTTATTTTCCCACTGTATTGTATCTCTTTTATGTCGGATGATGTAAAAGAAAAAGTGACATTATACATTCTTTCCAGCATTTTAGAAATATCTTCTAATGTTTCCTTGTCGAATGCGAATCGATCTGTCATCCAGAAAATAGCTTCATTCGCACTGTAGATACGGGATTTGTAGAATTTCATCTCTTGAGTGTCGAACGAAATGCGCTCATTGGGACTTAATACTTCGGAAAACTGTGGACTGCTTACTTCAATGCTTCCTTCGATGAGCGTTCCGGTTATTTGCTTGTCGTTAGGATAGGACTTGATATTGAATTTCGTTCCAAGCGCTTTCGTCTGGAAATTGGAATGTGTCTGTACAATAAATGGGTTATCCGGGTTGCTTTTTACATCAAAGTAGGCCTCCCCTGTCAGTTTTACAGTACGGTTCTTTCTCCCGAAATCCGGGGAATAGCGCAATTCACTTGCCGAGTTGAGATGCACGTTGGAACCGTCGGGGAGTTGAACATTTGCTTTTTGTCCGTTTTCAACTGTAACCACAAGTTCTTTTTGTGCGTTGCCACGGGCAGGTTGGAGTGAAAAGCCCAACATATAAAACAAAACAGCAACAGCTGCCACGCTTGCATATGAGACCCATCTCTTTTTTTGCTTCGGCGATATCTGCGATTTTTGATGTATATGCTTCTGAAACTGTTCCCATACTCTCTCCTTACTTTCATCGGCAAACAGTGATGAGTATAGTCCTGCATTCCTCCATTTATTCGAATAATATTCCTCAAGTTGCTTTTCGCTTATTTGCTTTTTTTGATAAGCTTGTAGCAACCTATGCATTTCTTCCTTAGATATAGTGTTGGAAAGAAATTTTTCAATCAATTCTATAATTCCTTCTGACATACTCATTTTATTATATTATACGTGACGGTGTGAAAATCCTTACAAGGATATTGTTTTTAACATAACATTAATATTTGTTAATACTCCATCTTGCTGGTGATCGATAGCCTCAAGAGTCTATATAAGTCAAAATAAGACAATGTTGATGTAGTATTTCATCTTCTCTTTTAGAAAAATAAGAGAGCGTCTTATTTGTGTTTCGACTGTTTTCTCGGAGATGTCTAAACGGGAGGCGATTTCTTTGTTGGATAGATTTTCTTTCCGGCTCATCAAAAAGATCCTGCGCCGTTCTGAAGGTAGTTTCTCAATAAATCCCGAAAGAATATTTTCCAGAAAACGACTATTTACATCTTCTTCAATATCGGTGCTTTCATACATATTTTCTTGCTGGTATTGCTCATATCTGTATTTCAGTAGTAACTGCTCGGTTTGTCTGTAGACATGGTTTCGGGCGATGGTATAAAGAAGAGGCGCGATGTTGGCTTCCGGATCAATCATTTCCCTTTTTTCCCAAAGAGAGATAAAGACCGATTGGGCGATGTCTTCGGCAAATGTTTTATTGAAAAGGGTGTTTAGAACAAACGTATAGATCTGATTGTAATAGTGATGGAAAAGGTATTCGAAAGCCTTCTCATCTCCTTTTTGCAGAAGACGAAGGAGATTGGAACTTATATGAATTGTTTTCCCTTTCAATATTTTCTAAATCTTTTAAGTAAAGACAAAGATATATAAATTCATGTGAAAAAATATTTTAAGGTACTGCAATTTCCTAATAGCTCCTTGAGGAAATGATCAATTGATTGTATATGAGTGTAGTATATGATTTCCAGCCGGTGCATTCACTCGCTTCCCATTTGGGAAAACAACTTCTGCTGAACTGTTCTCCGGTACGGTCAGTCGGATAGAATATCTCTTTCCGGATCGGGTTACGAAGACTTTAATTTCTCCGTTTACCGACTCGAATGAAGCTTCGGCTTCCGTTAGGTTACCCATCTGAGGCCTCACACGGAAAGTCCTGAAGCCGGGTGAAGTGGGTTCCACACCGCAGACTTTCTGGCTAAGTAACGTGAGAGGACCACCGCTCCAGGCGTGATTGATGCTTCCACCTCCGAATCCCTCGGCACCGATACCCCAACCTTCGAATAGGGTGGTATATTGGGCATACTTTAACATGGAGGAGTATCTTTTTTTCATCCGTTCCAGTGCAAAAGCCGGCTCATCCATGACAAACAGGGCTTCCAGTACATATTTTTCCATATAAGGACTGGCTGGTATTCCTTTTGAAGTATCTTCAGCAGAGCGGGATATTTATCTTTCGAAGCCAAGCCCGACACAATCGCCATCGCTTGTGAACGGTCATCCGTCTCACCTTTATAACCGGGAGAACGGTATGCCGATCCGGTCCAGAAGCGGTTGTCAAAACTCTCTTCAATCTTTTTCATCATTGATGTGGCCTGACGGGCATCTTCTGCTCTTCCCAACTGAAGGGCAAAAGCCTGTTCGGCTTTTAATGCCAGGTAATACCAGCAGTTGGTCAACACACCGATATCGACATTCGCTCCCCAATCTCCCCAGTTCCAGTCGCCGGGGCGGTTGATAACCAAACCGTCGCTATCCGTCTTCCATACCTCATGAAGGTAGCGTCTTACCCGGTCATAGACCACCGGAATGAAACTGCCTCGAAAAATAATCCGCATACGCCACTGTTGGCATGGCTGAAGCTGTTCTTGCCGAAATGCCAGACGAGCAGGGCAATCGTATTGTCTCCCTTGGCAAGATAGGGTGCAATCTCCACCTCATCGTAATAGGTGGCATTGCGGGCCGGGCCACGTTTCAGGCCGCCTTCGAAAACCACCAGCTGGTCATTGATCCACAGCCAATATTTACTATCCACGGCAATGTTGGCGGTCAGTTGCGAGGGGACTTCCTCCAACACGATATCCTTGCGGAACATCATCCAGGTATTAGGAACGGTTTAGGGATTATCGAAGCTGATCCATTGCGCCTTTCCGGCTATTGATATTTGTGATTCTTTTTTGGCGAGAACCCATTGCAAACCCCCAACGATATGGCTGATAAACAGGGGATCACTATAATCCTCTTTTTTATGTCCAAGCGCTGTGAACCATTGCCTCCCACCATCAAACTCATTGCACCAGACACTTGGGAACGTGGAACCAAAGGTGTCGGGCATCGGCTTTGAATGTTGAAAATACGGTGATGAAAAATCAGAAACCATCAATACCCTTACGGTTGGATTCATCTCTTTCATTATATATAATTCGTCTTCCACTTCCCACATCGGAGGAATACCTCTTGCAGAAGGATGTTGATCATCAACAACACGGACATTGAATTTTTGAAGCGGAGGATGAAAGTCAAACGTGCCGCCAGTCATTTGCTTGAACCACTCCCATTCACGTTCAGTTCCGCAGGCAATATGAATTCCTACAATTCCTTTCCCCTGCCGGTTAAATTGTATCAGCCCCTCTTTCTCTTCTTCATTCTCAAATACCTTATTGTTTGTATTCGCAAACACTATTGCATCATATTGGGACAAATCGGATGTGGAAAAAACAGTAGAATTGGATGTCGAATCCACCTTGAATCCATATTGCTTACCCAGTCTCTGAAACATATTCACATTTGCTGCAATGTTATCATGAACGTACCCCTCCCCGTTTTTTGTGAATACAAGAATTTTTTTCCCCTTCAGTTCCGCAGTTTTATTATCCCATTTATCCGCGTATAATTGAAATGAAGAACAAATCAATAGAGCAGCCAGAATTATTTTTTTCATATATCTATCTTGAGTGGTATGGATATCTTTGGGGCGAAGATAAACAATTTACTGCAAAATGCCATGTTTAGAAATAGAAGAATAAGAGGAAATGCATGCCTCATAGAGAATTATATTTATAGTGAAAATTACGCATTTTGCGTTACGCATTTTGCGTAATTTATAAAATTGAGTATATTTGTACGAAATTAGAATCAATATTATAATATGAATCCATTTTTGTTGTATAACTATCTAGGTCCTGATTATTTCTGCGACAGACATGAGGAAATAGAGATTTTATTGAAGAACATAAATAATAAGAGCAATACAGCTGTATTCTCTCAGCGCAGGATCGGGAAGACTGCGCTCGTCAAGCATCTCTTTTATTTTTTGAAAAAACAACAAAGTACCATCTATCTGGATATTTTTCCTACTTCATCGTTAAAAGAATTTATAGATTATTTAGCCACAGCTATTTACAAAGAGTTTCCCATACATAAAAATACAGGGAAGAAATTTTGGGAACACATAAAATTATTACGGCCTATACTTAAAATAAATGCATTGAGCGGTGAACCTGAATTAACGCTGGATATTTCTCAGTCTGAACAGATAGAAAAAAGCCTTCCTCAACTTTTTTCTTTTCTCGACCAACAGGAGAAAAAGATAGTAATTGCTATTGATGAGTTTCAACAGATACTTTCATATCCTGAAAAAAATGTGGAGGCTTTACTGAGAACAATCATACAAAATCTACACAATATCTCCTTTATATTTTTAGGGAGTGATAGTCGGTTAATGATCGAAATTTTTAATAGCAGCAAAAGACCCTTTTACGGAAGTACCGACTTTGTGACTCTGAAAAAAATACCCAGGGAGGAATATGTTTCTTTTATTAAGAATTCATTTCATAGGGTAGGGGTGGAGACAGATGAAAAGGCTCTTGAAATGATATTAGATCTTACATCTACCCATACATATTATACACAACGGCTATGCCATGAGATTTATGCTAATCGGATATCCTGTGTAAAAGAAAAAGATATTGTGAATATTCTTTATAAATTAATTCAACAGAATGAGGCTGTCTATTTTCAATATAGAAACTTATTGACAAAGACACAATGGAAAACCTTGAAAGCAGTTGCTGCAGAAGAAATTGTTTATCAGCCATATTCTCAATCCTTTATAAAGAAATATGGTTTGGGGACTGTCTCAACATTACAGCGTAATTTGGAAGCACTTGTAGACAAAGCAATCATCTATAATAATTTGTCCGTAGAAAACCCCTATTATGAAGTAGAAGATAAATTCCTGATGCGTTGGTTACAGAACGAATGGCCATAGAATAAGCTTGATTATCTATGGCGAGGGAAGAAATAGGGCAATGGTATTTAAAAAATATGCTGAAATTGAATGAGTTAAATATATACATAGTAAAAACAGAAAATAAAATAAATATAAGATGAATAGAAAGATATTTTTTATGTTAGCCATACTTCTCGTATGTGGTACGATGATTGCTCAAAACAGTATAGTTGTTGCGGACGGGGAGAAAACATTAAACAGCCAATGGGATGGTAAACGAGTGGCTTATCTGGGAGATTCGATGACGGATCCCAATACCAAAGTGACTGATAAGTGGTATTGGCAGTACTTGAAAGAACTGATGAATATAGATTATGTAGTATATGCCAGAAGCGGTTTCCAATGGGATGGGATGTATGAAAAGGCGAAGGAACTCATTGTAGAGAAGAAAGATTCCATAGATGCTATTTTCATCTGGGCAGGCACCAATGATTACAATTGTAGCACCATTATCGGCGACTTTTTTACTGAAACTATTGAGAAGGTAAATTACAATGGAGCGGATACATATCGTAAGCACCGCACACCCATTATGACCGATGCGACCTTCTGCGGACGTATTAACAAGACCCTTTCACTTTTGAAAGAACATTATCCTGACAAGCAAATCATCCTATTGACCCCGATACACAGGGGTGATTTTATCGGGAGTAATACCAACATACAACCCCACGAAAATTATGCCAACGGCATTGGTTTATATCTTGAAGAGTATGTCGAAATATTGAAGAAGGCAGGTACTTATTGGTCAGTACCAGTGATAGATCTGCATGCATTAAGTGGAATTTTTCCCGCGTCGGATGCTTTTCTTCATTATTGTCCGGGTGAAACAGATCGGTTGCATCTGAATGCGAGAGGGCATTACCGTTTGGCAAAAACAATACAGTACCAGTTGCTGGCGTTACCGAGTAGTTTTTAATACCACGAATAATTTATAAAAATTAGTCGTTTTGAGTCGCGGGTTTCTCGATTCCAATTCTTATGATGGTAACAAAAATGTTCTTATTTAGCGAGAACCTATTGTAAGCCTCCAATAATATGGCTGATAAACAGGGGGCACTACAATACCAAACCTTACGAAATTCCTCTTCTGGTTTAATGCCTCCACCATTTCTTCAATCAGTTGTAATCATGGTAAAGTCTAGTTGAGAAGCTTTTGTGTTAGTACTTAGGGTGCGATTGGCAGCTCTATTGGATGTCATTATCATTATTTCCCTCATTTTGTTTTTTAATTGTATATCTTTTTCCAATGCCACTAGAAGTTCAAATGAACATTGCATCTGCAGGTAAGAATATGTAGGGGTCCCTCTTCAATATTATAGAATTGGAGAACCGCCTCTTTTATATACTTTCGATACAAATCAAAATATTTTCTTTCTCCGGAGGTATTCCATGCTGCTGCATAAATCA
>Ga0265293_10010846_pt1 | contig 12602 bp, 7 predicted proteins | sample Munlanlewell138R_FD_192505 | JGI IMG/M metagenome (GOLD analysis project Ga0265293, IMG submission 192505) | Leachate microbial communities from a municipal landfill in Southern Ontario, Canada - Leachate well 138R | ecosystem: Engineered > Solid waste > Landfill > Unclassified | place: Canada... | reverse complement strand
GGTCATCATGTTGACGCCGTCGTAGCCTTCGGCCTCTTCTTCCTGGCGTTCCAGCATGTCACGTAGCACCAGCTTGGCTATGGCATCTTCAATCGTCAGCTGGCCGTCTTCATCACGCTCCAGAGTATTTTTTACTGCTTCGAGCAGAAACTGCACGTTGGCCATGCGGTATTCGGCGGCTTTTTCGCTGGAGCTGTTCTGCCGGATCCAGTTTTCGTAGTCGATATCCAGCAGCATTTCGTGCAGCGCAGCCATGGGATCGTCACTGAAGCAGCGCTGGCGCAGCTTGTCCATGTAATGTTTAAAGCGTGACAGGCGCTCGGTATAACGGCTGGCCAGATGCTCGCCCAAGCCCAGTTCAGCGCTGGCTTCATACAATGACAGCTTGCGGTTATCGGCATAGGCGCTGAGTTTTTCCAGTGTGGCCGAACCGATTTCACGACGCGGTACGTTGATCACGCGCAAGTAAGCGTTGTCATCGTCAGGATTGATCAGTAGGCGGAAGTAAGACATCAGGTCTTTGACTTCCTGTCGGCTAAAGAAGCTGGTGCCACCCGTCAGCCGGTAAGGGATTTTGTGTACCTGCAACTTGAGCTCCATCAGCTTGGCCTGATAGTTGCCGCGATAGAGAATGGCAAAATCCTTGTAGGGGCGACTGGTACGCAGGTGAGTGGTGAGGATTTCTACGGCAATGCGCTCGGCTTCGGCATCTTCGTTGCGACAGCGCAACACGCGGATCGGATCACCAAAGCCCATCTCGCTCCATAACTGCTTGGTAAAAGCGTGCGGGTTGTTGGCAATGAGCACGTTGGCGCACTTCAGGATGCGCCCGGTGGAGCGGTAATTTTGCTCCAGCATGATGACCTTGAGTGAGGGAAAGTCTTCTTTCAGTTGCATCAGGTTTTCTGGACGGGCGCCACGCCAAGCATAAATTGACTGGTCATCGTCGCCCACCACGGTAAACTGCGCCCGTTCTTGGACCAGCAGTTTAACCAGCAGATACTGGCTGGCGTTGGTGTCTTGGTATTCATCAACCAGCATATAGCGCACGCGATTGCGCCATTTTTCCAGAGTTTCCGGATGATTCTGGAACAGTTTGACCGGCTGTAAAATCAGGTCGTCAAAATCTACCGCGTTATAGGCTTTCAGCGTGCGCTGGTAATGAATATAGACCACAGCGGCGGTTTGTTCTTTGGGACTACGCGCCTGTTCCAGTGCTTGTTCGGGCAGGATCAGATCGTTTTTCCACTGGCCGATCTGGTTCTTGATTTCATCTGCGCCGTCATCGCCGGCGTATTCTTTTTGCATGATTTCAGTGAGCAGGTTTTTAACATCACTGTCATCGAAAATGGAAAAGCCAGGTTTATAACCCAGCAGGGCATGCTCCCGGCGAATGATGTTCAAACCGAGGTTGTGAAAGGTCGAGACGGTCAGACCGTGCGCTTCGCGGCCACGCAGTAGCGAGCCGACCCGCTCTTTCATTTCCCGTGCCGCCTTGTTGGTAAAGGTCACAGCGACAATGTAACGTGCCGGAATACCGCACTGTTGCACCAAATAGGCGATCTTTCGGGTAATTACGCTGGTTTTGCCGGAGCCGGCACCGGCCAGCACCAAAACCGGGCCACTAATCGCGTGGACTGCTTCTTGTTGACGGGGATTGAGGCGGCTCATGGCGGGTTCCGGCAGATTTTAATGGGAGAGAATTCTATCACTGTGGTATCAGGGTGTGGTGTTTGCACTGAGGTGTAAGGCTGTGATGTTGTCGGGTTCAGGCTGCCGCTGGTTCGGTCCTTCGGTCCAAACCGCTGAAGGCCTGAACCCGACAACATCACAGCCAAATATACCTTGTGTAGGGGGAGGGGTAGGTCTCGCCATCGTCGATGGCGAGATGCTGTCGCGGTGTCGCTGACCGATTTGTGATTATTGTCCTACCTAGCGTTGTTGAATCAAAGCACACCCACATGATGTGGAAACACAGACTTGTATTGCTGTTGATCGCTGGTTATTTCTGGGGGTGAACTGGTAAATGAGCAACAGGGCCTGGTTGAGCAATATGCTTTATTTCGACCAGCGCTGAGCCTTGTCTCGCATACAGGTTACATCAGCACCATTGAAACGCATAAAGCTTGCAAGCGCGGCGCGACAGCAGCCCGCCATGGCGGGCCACATCCCTCCACCCGCACAAGATGGCCATGGGTCGGGCAGGGTATGGCGTCAGGCATTTAGCGGTTTGGACCAAAGGTCCGAACCAGCGGCAGCCTGATGCTGTACCCTGCCAGGCCCCAGAGTCGCAGTGCAAAAAATCACTCCCGCACAACGTGCAAAAAGTGCATGTGCTGGTCGTACTGGCTGAGGATGTCCTCAATCACTTCATCCTTGGTCCAGCCCATGATGTCGTAGTCCTGACCGCCTTCCAGCAGGTGAACTTCAGCGCGGAAGTATTTGCGCTCTTCGCGTTCACAGTCTTCCCCGCTGTCATTGCAACTGAAGTCGGGCTGCAAATAAGCGCGTGGGCGGACTTCATACAGGAAGTTGACCTCGGCGTTGTGCTGCACCTCAAACTGGACACGACTTTCTTTGCCTTCGCGTACCTCAACAGCCAGACCCTGCTTGCGCAGTTCGGTAGCAATTTCTTCAGCGGCTGGCTTGACCACTTCTTCGAGGAACCGGTTGACGTGGGCCCGGCGCGGGAAGCTGACCATATTACGCAGACGACGCTGCCACGAGACATTGCTGCTACGGCTGACCGAGGCCTGCTGCAATAGCATGCGTTTGGTCGAATCAACGTGCAGCGCCCGCAGCAGCCCCCAAGTGGCGGTCAATAATATAACCGAGAACGGCAGGGCGCTGGCAATGGTTACAGTTTGCAGGGCTTGCAGGCCACCGTTGATCAACAGGGCAATGGCGACCACGCCAGTGGAGGAAGCCCAAAAGATGCGTTGCCAGACTGGAGTATTCAGCTTGCCACCAGACGCCAGCATGTCGATCACCAGCGATCCTGAGTCGGCAGAGGTGACAAAGAACAGTAACACCATGGCAACCGCAACCAGTGATAGCACACTGCTTAGCGGAAAGCGCTCAAGAAAATTGAACAGTGCCAGAGAGGAGTCGGCACTGACAATGTCTGCCAGCCCGGTCATATTTTGATTCAGGATCATGTCGATGGCGGTGTTGCCGAACACCGTCATCCAGGCCAGAGTGAAGCCGGTGGGTACCAGCAGCACACCGGTGATGAACTGGCGAATGGTACGGCCACGGGAAATACGGGCGATAAACATGCCGACAAACGGGGACCAGGAAATCCACCAGCCCCAGTAAAACAGGGTCCAGCCGCCGATCCAGTCGGTGGGTTCGTAAGCGTAAAGGTTGAAGGTTTTACTGACAATTTCCGACAGATAACTACCGGTATTCTGTACAAATGACTTGAACAAAAACGCGGTCGGACCAAAGGCCAGCACCAGCAGCATCAGGATAACAGCCAGCACCAGAGTAATTTCCGATAGGCGGCGAATGCCTTTGTCCAGGCCGCTGGCAACCGAGAGAGTGGCCAGCGCAGTGGCGACAATGATCAATATGACCTGCACGGTGACATTGACCGGCAAATCAAACAGGTAGTTGAAACCACTGTTGATTTGCAGCACGCCAAAGCCCAGCGAAGTGGCAATGCCGAATACCGTACCGATAATGGCAAAAATATCAATTGCATGACCAATCGGGCCGTAAATACGGTCGCCAATTAGCGGGTAGAGCGCGGAGCGCAGAGTGAGGGGCAGATTGTGCCGGTAACTGAAAAAGGCCAGTACCAGCGCAACAATTGCGTAGATGGCCCAAGCGTGTAGCCCCCAGTGGAAGAATGTCAGCTTCATCGCTTCCTTGGCCGCTTCCACGGTACCGGGCTCACCTACGGGCGGGGTTAAAAAGTGCATCACCGGTTCGGCAACACCAAAGAACATCAGACCAATGCCCATGCCGGTAGAAAACAGCATGGCAAACCAGGTCGAATTTTTATAATCGGGGGTACTGTGGTCGGGGCCGAGCTTGATGTCGCCGTAGCGGCTCATGGCCATAAAGACAATGCTGATCAGAATCAGGGCAACTGCCAAGACATAAAACCAGCTAACGTTTTCCATAATCCAGCCTTGCACGGCACCAAAAACCGACTGGGCGGTATCGGGTGCGAGGCTGGCGAAAATTACCAGGGCGATAATGATCGCCGCCGAGGTATAGAAAACCGGTGGGTTGATGGTCCCACTGTTAGGCGTGGGTATTTGCATGAAGACTCCTTGTGACTGACAGGGTCAGTACTTGGCAATTGGCTGCATGCCAGCGCATGCGTAAAGACGGCACCCTATCCTGATGCCAACCGGTAGTGCTGATACATAGACAGCGACTAATGGCTTGCCGGGCAAGCCGTTTTCCTAACATTCCGGTTGTAATCCGTCTGCCCGAAAATAAAACTTTCGAGTCTGGATCGTGAAGAAAGCGAAAAAAGCATAACAAAATGACCCTGCAAACGCAAAAGGCCATGAGGTGGTCCGTGCATTGTCTAGGCTGTATGAGTGAGTTTGTACCTGAGCGAAAACTGTTGTTGCAGACAGCCGTGAACGTGATCGCAGCTACAGCTGGATCAATTAGGCATTTACCAAGGAAAAGAAGAAAGCAACGGGCCGGAACAAAGTCCGGCCCGTATCGTGTCAGCGCTAAACCTGTGCTGTTAGTCGCGCAGGCCGAGCAGCGCTGGGCGCTCTTTTTTGCTGGTACGGGAATTTTCCAGTTGCTCCAGCTGCTCTAGGCTGGGCAGACGTTCGCCTTTGCGAATAATCAGCGGTGCACTGGCGGCTTGCTCACGCTCGCGCTTGGCTGCGATATAGGCCGGAGTTGAGTCCGCCTTGACGAACAGGTCGGGGTTTTGCTGACGACGCCCGCCACCATGGCGAGTGTTGTTACCTGCATTATTGCGTCCGCCGGTTTGCTTGCCGCGTGGCGAGCGGGGGTTACGCGACGCCTGTTGGCGTTGACCCTGATGCTGGGACGCACGGTTACCGCTGGCCACACCGGGTTTGCTCTTGTAGGGGCTGACATAATCGACACTGTTGCCGAAATTGTCGATTTCGTCATCCAGAAAAACTTCAGGATCGCGATCGGGTGGCAACTGCGGTTTGCCGTGCTGAGACTGATTTGGACGGCTGTTGCGTGGGCCACGGCTTTGGTTCTGGCGCTGGCCTTGTCCCTGACGGGCACCGTCCTGAGGCTGGGTGCGTTGACGCGGATGGCGGCTACGGTTTTTGTTCTCGCCTTCGGCTTGGCCGCTGTTCTGGCGTGGTGCGGCATCGTTCTGGGTGCGCTCCTTGCTACCAGCCTTGCGGTTGCGCTGTGGCCGTTCGTTATTGGCACGACGCGGCTGGCGTGCGTTGTCACGCTCGGTTTGTTCGGCCTGCTCTGCTTTCAGGTTGGCTTCGATGGCCTGACTGATATCAAAGCCCAACCAGTCGCCCTCAGGAATACGCTGACCAGTGACTTTTTCAATGTCGCGCAGCAGCTTTTGCTCGCTATGTGCGACCAGTGACACCGCTTCACCGGGACGACCGGCACGACCGGTACGACCTATACGGTGGACATAGTCTTCTTCCACGTTGGGCAGCTCGTAGTTGACCACATGAGGCAGCTGGTCGATGTCCAGGCCGCGTGCGGCAATGTCGGTTGCTACCAGTACGCGCACTTCATTGGCTTTGAATTCGGCCAGCGCCTTGGTGCGTGCATTCTGGCTTTTGTTGCCATGAATCGCCGCTGCCGGCAGGCCATTTTTGCTCAGATAATCAGCCAGGCGGTTGGCACCATGCTTGGTGCGGGTAAACACCAGCACCTGTTCCCATGCTCCCATGGTGATCAGGTGAGCCAGCAGGGCGCGTTTGTGCGGTGCGGGAATCAGGAACATGCTCTGCTTGATGCGCTCGACCGTAGTATTGGGTGGGGTCACTTCAATCCGTACCGGGTTGTGCAGCAGGCGGTTGGCCAGAGTGGTGATGTCTTTGGAAAACGTGGCCGAGAACAGCAAGTTTTGGCGTTTTGCCGGCAGCAGTTTCAAGACTTTTTTTACATCGTGAATAAAGCCCATGTCGAGCATGCGGTCGGCTTCATCCAGTACCAGAGTGTCAACGGCACTCAGATCAACAGCTTTTTGTCCGATCAGGTCGAGCAGGCGGCCTGGGCAGGCGACCAGTACGTCCAGACCTTTAGCCAGAGTACGAATTTGTGGATTCACACCGACGCCGCCAAAAATACAGGCGCTACGCAGCGGCAGTTCGGTGGCGTACAGACGGAAGCTGTCTTCCACTTGAGCGGCCAGCTCGCGGGTGGGAGCCAGCACCAGAACGCGCACCTGCTTGGGCTGGCGCTTGGGTTCCTGGTTGTCGGCAAAGATTTTTTGCAGAATCGGCAGGGCAAAGCCGCCGGTTTTACCGGTGCCGGTTTGGGCGGCAACCATCAGGTCCTGACCTTGCAGGGCAGCGGGGATCGCTTGTACCTGAACAGGGGTAGGGGTGGTGTAGCCGGCATTATGCACAGCGGTAACCAGGGCTTGAGATAAACCTAGTGAAGCAAAGGACATGCAGTATTCCTGTGAATCGGCAGAGCCGATTGATGGGCGCAATTCGTAAAAATCAGATAGACAGCGAATTATTCACTCCATCGAAGTATTTAACCTTGCGCCAGGAAAAATACCGGATGGCAGCTATCTGTTCAAAAACTTGGCTTCAGCGGGAATGGCTGGCAGCGCTGCATGCAGTGTCACGTTGCATTGTGTGCATGAGTGGTACAGCGAATGCGGATTGAAAGGTCGTTTCATCATCCATGCCTGTGTCGACACAGGCATGGCATTCGCTTGCATGCGCTTATTGGCGCTGACTGAGCTGAAGGTTATTCCAAATGGCCAGGCTGGGTTCGGCCTGATTCAAGGTATAAAAATGCAGTCCGGGTGCTCCACCGTCAAGCAGTTGTTCACACATTTTACTGATTACTTCGGTACCGAATGCCTGAATGCTTGCATTGTCGTCGCCATAGGCTTCGAGCTGTTTGCGGATCCAGCGGGGCAGTTCGGCGCCACAGGCGTCAGAAAAACGTGCCAGCTTGCTGTAGTTGGTAATGGGCATGATGCCGGGCACGATTGGAATATCAACGCCTAGTGTACGCACCCTGTCGACAAAATAAAAGTAACTGTCGGCATTAAAGAAGTATTGGGTGATGGCGCTATTGGCACCGGACTCAACTTTGCGGACAAAATTACGCAAATCTTCTTCGAAATTACGTGCCTGTGGATGCATCTCCGGGTAGGCGGCAACTTCGATAAAGAAGTGGTCACCGGTTTCGGCACGGATAAACTCGACCAGTTCGTTGGCGTAACGCAGTTCACCGTCAGCCATGCCCATGCCGGAGGGCAAGTCGCCACGCAGGGCAACGATGCGGTTGATGCCATCGTTCTTGTACAGGCCGAGCAGTTCGCGCAGATCGGTTTTGCTGTCCCCAACGCAGGACAGGTGCGGCGCAGTAGGGATTTTGGTGTCATTGTTAAGCTGCAATACGGTGTTCAGGGTGCGGTCACGGGTGGAGCCACCGGCACCGTATGTGCAAGAAAAAAATTCGGGGTTGTAACCGGCCAGTTGCTTGGCGGTAGCCATCAGTTTTTCGTGTCCGGCATCGGTTTTGGTCGGGAAAAACTCGAAACTGAATCTTTGATTGGACATTGTTATTTCTCTGTTTTGTATTTTCTATTTAACTGTCTGGTGGAGGTGCCCGAGGAGTGCAGTTACGCAAAGTCGCCGCAAGTACGTCCATGTAGGCTCCATGCGGCCATTCATGGCCGCAAAGCTTTGTCCCTGGCGCTGGCCGTTTATGTAGACACTGCCAGGACGATAGCCATAAGCATGTGTGGTACCAGTTTTTCGGAAAACAGTAAGCAGGCTGTCAGCCTGCACAAAAAAACTCAGGGGATGCAATATGGTGGAGCAAAGCCTGTGTCGCCATCGATGGCGACACGGAGCCTGCATGGATGTATTCACGGCGTCTTTGCGCAGTCATGTTGCATGCCCAGAAGCCTGATCGGCTAATATAACTTAGTAGCGATAGCTGTCCGGCTTGTATGGGCCGTCGACGGATACGCCAATGTAGTCAGCTTGCGCCTGAGTCATGCGGGTGATGACCCCGCCAAAGCCTTTGACCATTTCCAGTGCGACTTCTTCGTCCAGCTTCTTCGGCAACACTTCTACGGTCAGTGCTTTGGCCTGAGCAGCAGCATCCAGAGTAGCGAATTTTTGCTCGTACAAGTGGATTTGCGCCAGTACCTGGTTGGCGAAAGAGCCATCCATGATGCGGCTGGGGTGACCGGTGGCGTTACCCAGGTTGACCAGACGGCCTTCGGCCAGCAGGATCAGGTAATCATCATTGCGTGGATCGAAACCGTCTTTGCCGGTACGGTGAATCTTGTGTACCTGTGGTTTGACCTCTTCCCAAGCCCAGTTGGCACGCATGTAAGCGGTATCGATTTCGTTATCAAAGTGACCAATGTTGCAGACAACTGCACGCTTTTTCAGGGCTTTGAGCATGGGTGCGTCACATACATCGGCGTTGCCGGTGGTGGTGACGATCAGGTCGATTTTGCTCAGCAACTCATGGTTGATGCAGGCATCAGTGCCATTGTTCTCGCCATTGATATAAGGAGAAACCAGTTCAAAGCCATCCATGCAGGCTTGCATGGCGCAGATTGGATCAACTTCGGTGACTTTGACGATCATGCCTTCTTGGCTGAGGGACTGGGCGGAACCTTTGCCGACGTCACCGTAGCCGATAACCAGCGCCTGCTTGCCCGACAGCAGATGGTCAGTACCGCGTTTGATGGCGTCGCTCAGGCTGTGACGGCAACCATATTTGTTATCGTTTTTGCTCTTGGTGACCGAGTCATTTACGTTGATGGCAGGAACTTTCAGCGTGCCTTTTTTCAGCATTTCCAGCAGGCGGTGTACACCAGTGGTGGTTTCTTCGGTGATGCCGTGTACGTTTTTCAGCACTTCTGGATAGCGCTCATGCAGGATTGCGGTCAGATCGCCGCCGTCATCCAGCACCATATTGGCTGCCCATGGCTGGCCATCTTTAAGGATGGTCTGCTCGATGCACCACTCGTATTCTTCTTCGGTTTCGCCTTTCCAGGCAAAAACAGGAATACCGGCAGCGGCAATCGCGGCGGCAGCCTGATCCTGAGTGGAAAAAATGTTACAGGAGGACCAGCGCACTTCGGCACCCAGCTCGACCAAGGTTTCGATCAGTACGGCGGTCTGAATGGTCATGTGGATACAGCCGAGGATTTTCGCATCTTTTAGCGGCTGTTCGGCTGCATATTTACGACGCAGCCCCATCAGGGCCGGCATTTCTGACTCGGCGATAATGATTTCTTTGCGGCCCCAGTCGGCCAGGCTGATATCAGCAACTTTATAATCGGTAAAACCGTTCGCAGCGCTCATAAATGAGTTCTCCATTCGTTATCAATGTATGCGAATGGGCGCCGTTGCAGAGGAGCGGAGAAACCGCCGGGAGAATTCACACGAGCCTGACAGAGAACCTGCTGCAGCGCCCCTCGCGTGAAGATGGTTCGGGAGTATAGCGGATTTGCATTCTGAGTGCAGGTTTGCCGTTGGCTGTTGTGGCTTTGTCTTAATTTATGTGGCCGTAACTGCTACCCTTGCTGCCAGAAAGTATACGGAATACCCGTGTCATTGAACGATCTGGATGGAAGTTGTGATGTTGAAGAAAACGCTTGTCGCGCTGATGTTAGTGGTTGTTGCCGGTTGTGGCGGAGTTGATCCAGATTCACCTCTGGGCAAACGGCAGGTGATTTTCAAGGAAATGCTCAACTTGAGTGAAGACCTGGGCGGCATGCTGCGTGGACGCATTGCGTTTGACGAGCAGGCTTTTGCGGAAAAGGCCCGCCGGCTGGATGAAATATCCCGTCAGCCCTGGCAACACTTTGACGAGGAAGCCAAAGATGCAAAAAGCTCCGCCCGAGATGATGTGTGGGAGCAGCGTGAACAGTTCATGCAGTTGGCCCGTGAGCTGGAAGTAACCACGGACGTGTTGGCCAAGTCTGCACAGCCGCCGCTCAATCCCGATACGCTGGCAGTGCGGGTTGATGTCATGGAAAAAGCCTGTGAAAACTGTCATCAGGCGTTTCGTGTTTATTGATCAGAACGGGCAAAGCCGCTGATGTTTGCTGTAGCCAGTTGACTGGCGATCGCTTGCACTTCGTCATGCTGGAAAAATGCCAGCAGAGTGGCTGCGCTTTGTTCCGAATAGCCGCGCTGCTGCCAGTCTTGCAGGCTTAACTGGCTCAGGACTTGCCAACTGTCATTATTCAACAGCCGCAACACGGGCGGTGCGCCTATTGCGGTCAGCCAACGAGTGAAAGATTGCCTGCGAGCCCGGTTAAAAGCAGCAAGCAACTGCTCGGCCCGTTTGTCACCGATGCCATGCAGTGAGCGCAGCTGCTGCTGATCCAGTGCCAGCCAGTGTGTCAGCCCTGTCACCAGTCCGGCTTGGGCCAGCATGGCCCAGCTGCCAGGCCCAATACCGTGCATATTCAAGCCTTTTTTGCTGCCCAGCCAGTGCAGGCGGGCGAGAAACTGCTGTTCACAGCCATCATGGTATTGCCAGCAACTGAGGGCGTGATAACGCGACAGGTCTGGCAACAGCAGTGGTAGACGTTGTGAACTGCGCCACGCTACGCCTGTGATTTGCGGAATGGAGTGGCCGGACAGGCGCAGGCTGATGTGATCATTAATACCAAGACTCAGCTGTTGCATGCGCCGTAGCGAACCCAAGCTGACACGGCTAATACGTTTTTGGTCCAGTTCGACCGGATCAAGCAGGGCAATCGGGGTGATACGTCCGGTACGGCCTATGCTGAACTCAACCCCGTGAATGCGCGTGACTGTTTGGCTCAGGGGATATTTCCATGCCACTGCCCATGTGGGTGGATAAGCATGCTTGAGTTGTTGGGCTGGCCGTTCGCCCTGACGAATCACGACACCATCGGTGGCAAAGGGCAGGGCGGTGCTGTACCAGTGCGTGCGCCATTGACGAATCTCTTGCAGGTTATCTACCGGATAGCTGAAGCCTGTGCTGTCGACAAAGCCCAGCTCGGCCAGCTGTTTGAGTCGCTCCTCCATGCCGTCTGGGCCATCCGGCCATTCCCAGACAAGCAGGCCGATCTGCTTGCCGGTTTCGGCATTTAGCTCACTACGATTGAGCCAGCCAGCGACAGAGCTGCGGGCCTGATGGCTATTGCTGGCTGATTGAATATGCTGTGCCAGCTTCTGGTACAGCTCGCCCTGTAGATGGGCATTTAGCGGGCGTGACAATTGCTTGGGAATCGCAGTGATGGTTGCCGCATGATGCAGCCAGTCCTGCCCGAACTGACCATCGCCGCGACTGATCACTTGTCGTAAGTGACCTTGCTGGTAGACCAGAGTGACGGCGACACCGTCCAGTTTCGGTTGCACCCATAAATCACTTTTTCCATGTAGCCATTGCTGCAGTTGTTTGTCGGTCAGTTTGTTCAAGCCCATCTGGGTGTAGCGGTGTGCCTGTGTATAACGGTTGGCTGAGGGCAGTTCAGGCGGGGTGACGATTTGGCCGCTGCATTGTTGCCAATGTTCCAGCTGGTTTCGCGCCTGATCATAGATTTCATCAGCCACCAGGCTGCGCCCTTCAGCATGATAGGCGTGATCCCATTGTGTGAGCTGTTGTTGTAGTTGCTGCATTTCTTGCTGCAACTGGTTGGCAGGCCAGTCAGGACAGTTGCTGGCCATGGCAGGCAAGGATAGACAGTTCAGTAGCAGATACAGGATACGCAATGTCCATTTGCACATGGTCGCCTCCCTGGCGAATAAAAGACGCTACCTGTTGAGTCTAGTCCGCTATATTTCTCCGGCTCCATTAATTTTAAATTATGCAAACAACCTTTAACGCTGGGCAGCAACCGGTAGGCTGATACTGACCCGTAAACCGCCCAGTGGGCTGTCTTGCAGATCAAACTCGCCATGCAGTGCGGTAACAATGTCGGCGACAATGGCCAGCCCAAGGCCGTGGCCGGGCGTTTGCTCGTCCTGCCGGTGACCCCGCTGGATCACTTGTTGGCGCTGTTCGGCCTGAATGCCGGGGCCGTCATCATCGACCCGGATCAGCAGCTGGCGAGCCTGCAGCTCCAGTTGTAGAAGAATGCAGGAGCTGGCCCATTTGCCGGCATTGTCCAGCAGGTTGCCCAATAGTTCGAGCAGGTCATCGCGGTCAAAAGGAACTTGCAGGCCGCTGGCTGCCTGATAACTGAACTGCAATTGTGGTCCATGAACTTGCTGCATCAGTTGTAGCAGGCTGGGAATCTCTTCATCACAGACAAACAGCTGCCCGGTGCGTTGCTCTCCGGCCAGACGGGCGCGGTTCAGTTCGCGCTCAATGCGCTGCTGAATCATTTCCAGCTGTTGCTGTAGAACCTGCCGCAGCTGTGGCAACTGTTCCAGCTCGGGTCTGGCTTGCAGACTGGACAGCACGGCCAGCGGGGT
>Ga0265293_10010845_pt1 | contig 12604 bp, 14 predicted proteins | sample Munlanlewell138R_FD_192505 | JGI IMG/M metagenome (GOLD analysis project Ga0265293, IMG submission 192505) | Leachate microbial communities from a municipal landfill in Southern Ontario, Canada - Leachate well 138R | ecosystem: Engineered > Solid waste > Landfill > Unclassified | place: Canada... | reverse complement strand
TAAATTTTGCTGCAAAAATACTATTTTTTTTAATCTATATGTCTTATTTATATTTTAGGTTAAATCTTTTTTTGAGGTGCTTTTTATTTCATGTAGTGTGCCGAATGTCCAATAGTTATCAGTTGTCGGTTGCTCATTTTTTTCTGAAGGCTAATGCGGCATTGCAACCGCCGAAACCGGAAATAAGTTTTAAGAAATAAGTTTTATGACTTGTTTCATTGGCAGTAAGAACATGGAGCGGACAAACCGTTTCGGGTGTTTCGCTTCCTTTACTTTTCAAAATCATATTTTCGGATAATGCTTTGCAAGAGATAATGGTTTCCAAAACGCCGGCAGCTCCTAAGGTGTGGCTTGTGTAACCTTTCAAGCTGTTAACGGGAATATGTTGTAATCCGTTGGCAGTTATGGCCATGGATTCCATATCGTCGTTATAGGGGGTAGCGGTTCCGTGGGCGTTGATGAAAGAGATATTGTTATTGTCAATATCTTTGAGTGTTTTTTCAATGGCGATAGATAGGCCTGCTCCTGTGCGGGAGGGACCGGATATGTGATTGGCATCGTTGGCAATAGCTCCGGAAAGTAGGAAGATGGTGTTTTCGGGTAAAGAGGATATATCATTAGTTTTGCCGTAGATAAGGGTTGCTGCAGCTTCACCGAGGTTGAGTCCGCAGCGATTTTTATCGAAAGGTTTACATATTTCTATTGATAAAGATTTGAATGATTGAAAGCCCGAAATAATAAATTCGGATAAAAGATCGGCGCCTATAACAATAACATGTTCGTAATCTGTATTTTGCAATATACGCCATGCATAAAGTTGTGCGGCGGCTCCCGATATGCAAGCATTGCTTATAACGAGTGCTTCATTGGGATTTTCGAAAAAAGAGGTGATTAACTGTGCCGAACGCCAAAGATAAACACGTTCGGGTTCGAAAGCTTTGCTTTTTTCTTGATCCAATAACTCAACATTGCCTTTGGTTGATGATAAGATAAATAAAACTTTTTCGCTTGACGGGTCTATATTGGTTTTCTCCAGTGCTTTATAGGCAGACAAAATGGCTGCTTTTTCGAAACGAGTGTAAGAAATTTTATGTTTTGAGGAAAGGGAATGAAAGGCTTCATTCAAAGCATTGTTATCGATGAGTGAAGCCATAAAAGGTTCGGGAATGTTAAAAGTGTTTTCATAAAGCTTCAATCCGCTGATGCCTTGTTTAACGGCATTAAAATTATCGTCGGAGGTGAATCCGAGAGATGAAATAATATTATCACTTAACTGATAAATCATAGCAGTCCGTTTATTTGTTTCCATTCCTTAAAAAATTCGGGAGTGGTCCATTGTAGATTAAATTCATGATCCATAAATACTTGTACGGAATAACCGCTAACCGCTAATTTATTGGCAGTTAGATTGTATATATTATAATCGAAAATGATTTTAGCAGCGTCGGTGTTGCGGAAAATAATTTCGACCAAGCCTTTATCTTTATAGGTAAGTGGACTTTTGTATTGAAAATTCAATTCCACTATGGGAGCATAAAATCCCTTTTCGAATATATAAAGATATTTCAATCCGTATTTTTCACCGAAAGCTTCGCGGGCGTCCTCAAAATACATGCTATAGGCTCCATGCCATACAATATTCATTGAATCAACTTCACTGAATCGGATGTTAAATTCTTTTTCGGCTTTAAGTATGATGTTTTTCTTATTCATGCATTAATCTCCTTATCTGTAACACTTACTTTCATTTCGCACGAAGCAATAAGCTGATTGTTACAATAAATTTTAGCACAGACAACCGTAGTATTAAAAACTACATTTATTACTTCGATGGTAGTTTCAATCGTATCGTTTACTTTAGGTAATTGTTTAATTTCAAGATTTTTAATAGAACCAATGACGCCTATTTTAATGGTTTTTTCTTTATTTAGATAGCCGATATGGGCGGCGCAGGTTTGTGCCATGTTTTCCATTAATCCGGCTTCCAGGAAAAGACCCTTATCTACAAATAAATGGCCTTCTTTAATAAAGAAAAATGTTTTTCCTATGTTATCGGTGCAAACAAATAGTTTATCAATCATCACAAAAGGAGGTCGTTGGGGAATAAGATCTAAAATGGGAATGCTTGTCATAGAAATATTAAAATTTTAAAGTCAATCCGAATCCTGATGAAATTTTGAATTAAGATGCAAAGGTACTAAATTAATTTGCATACCATAATGCTATGTCCTAATCCCAGTCCGTCGTGGATGGTTTCAACCATTAAACCTGCATTATTTACGCAATTTTCCATATCGGCAGAGTAATACATTTTGCTGTTACCGTTAGCCATAGCAGTGAAATATAAACTGATTTGAGCCAAACAATAAGAAGCGGTTTCAAAACGTTGTCTGTCCCAAAAAGTTTCCATGATATACACTCGACTGTTTGTTTGCATTGATTCGGCAGCACGTTGTAAGATGCTTGTAACTTCTTTTTCCGAAAAACAATCCAAAAACTGGCTCATCCAAATAACATCAAATCCAGAGGGAAAAGGTACGTTTTCATCTAAGAGGTTAATGCCATGTGCATGAATTCGTTCTGCTCCCGTTTTTCCGGAGGTTTGTTGCCGCATCATTTGTAACTGTTGGGGTAAATCCATAATGGTAACATTTACATCCTTGTTGTATTCCACACATTTCATGGCAAAACGACCGGTGTTTCCTCCAACATCGAGTAACGTTTTCGGATGGTTTTTAAACACAATTTGCAGTGCTTGGTCAAAGGAGCAATCGGAATAAAAGTGGTCGAATCCGAACCAGCTTTTTTGTACGTGAGGGGGAAGTTTCGATAAGCCTTCGTAAATAGTAGGCCATTGACCGAACACTTTCAATCCTTCGGGTTTGCCGTTAAGGATGGATTCTTCCAGGTTGAAGGTTCCTAAATAGTTCACATCATGGTTAAAGTCCATATTCACTTTTGCCATTTCATCATGGATAAGAAACCAACCCGCTTTTGCCAGATAAAATTTTTCATCTTTAAGTAGGATGGTTCCAATGGTTAAGGATGATTCGAGCAATACTTGAACACCATAACGACTTAAACCGGTTTTTTGCGAGATATCGGCTATACTTAATCCGTTTTTATGGTCATCAAGGAGTTGAAAAATACCGAATTTAACCATTAAACGGGATACTTGAAACACGATGGGACCGAATGCAATTTCTTGTGCTAAACGTTGGGCTTCCAATGCCGTGAATCGTTCTTTTGCATATATTTCTTTTTGAGGGCTTTCTAATTTCATATAGGTTATATTTATGTTTTCCAAAAATTATAATAATTAAACCATTGTTCGGGATATCTTTTCAATATTTTTTCGAGTAAATCAACATATTGTTTAATCAAATGTTCTGCTTTTTTTACAGATGATTTCTCATTTTCAAGTGCTTGCAAAGGATAAACATAGCCGTGATAGTTCAATCCTTTTTCTTTCATGATAAACATTGCCAGTACCGGAACCTCTAACTGAGCGGCTAAACGGAAGCTTCCGATGGGGAAAGCGGCATCTGAACCTAAAAACGGAGTGATATAATTCTTTGTACTTCCAAAGAGTCGGTCGCAAGGCATGGTAATAATTTCTCCTTTATCAAGGGCTTCTTTGATGGCGAATAAATGCGACATATCGTCGCTCACAGGGATTAATTGGATGTTTGCTTTTTGCAATGATTTTATCCGTTGAGATTGATAATTTTTTGCTTCTCCTCCAAAAATAATACCGTTGATTCTTTTATTATGTTGTTTGAAACAATGCCCGACCAATTCAAAATTACCTACATGAGCACTTGCCACAATAAAACCTTTTTCTTTTGTTGTCAATTTATTGAAGTAATCACAACCTTCCACTTGAATATCGAATTGATCCTGATTGCCGGCCAGTAATGCAAATTTATCTAATACAATTTGACCGAAAATCAAATGATTGCGAAATGTAGAGATAAAAGATTTGAATTTTGATTGTTTATGTCGTTTATGAAAATAATCATATATGGCATGATATCCTTTACGTCGGAATAGTAAATAAAAAGGAATGATGACAAAAAGAGTAGGATAAATAAAGGAAACCTTTATTATATTTAAAATCCAAAATAAAAACATTTGACCAAAAGTTCCACCTCCGGTCCTACCTTCCCATTCTTTTTGTTGGGGCAACATTGTTTATTATTGGTTAACTTTACTTTCTATATAATCGTAGAATTCAGATAATGTTTTAACATTTGCCATTTCTTCGGCTTTAATTTTAAATCCGAAATTACGTTCAACAATCACAACAATATCTACAAAGTCAAGACTGTCAATATCTAAATCTTGTTTTAATAAGGCATCAGTCTTAATTAAATTTTCATCAATTTCAATTTCATTTATAAGGAAATCGTTAACAATAGAAACAATCTCTTCTCTTTTCATATTAAAAACCCCAATTAATTTATTTATAATTTTTCAGGTGCAAAATTACACATTTTAGTTATTTAAGATGAAAGTATACTAATTATTTATTGAGCATATTCTAACAAAACAAGATTATAGTTCAATAAATCAAAAGAAAAACTTTTTAAGTTTGATGTTTTTTCTTTTCAGATTATGTCGTAATACAAAATTTCATGATTTTTTTACAATTAAAGCACTGTTAGTCCCTCCAAATCCAAAAGAATTCGATAAAAAAGCATTGATTTTTTTGTGGATGGTTTTATTGGCAATATTGAGATTTTTAGAAAATTCGTCGGGAGTTTCAAAGTTAATGTTAGGAGCAATAAAATCATGTTGCATCATTAAAATGGAGTAAATAACTTCGCTTGTGCCTGCCATCCAACATTCATGTCCGGTCATGGATTTGGTGGAACTTATTTCCGGTTTATGCGTTCCGAAAAGTTTATCTATTGCAATTGCCTCGAAAGCATCACCTTGGGGTGTTGATGTGGCATGTGCATTTACGTAATCTATATCTTTGGGTTTTATGTTTGCATTTTTCAGTGCTCTTTCCATGGCAATCATTGATCCGATATCGCTGGGTTGAGATATATTGTTGCCGTTAGAAGAAAAGCCATAGCCGATAACTTCTGCAATAATGGGAGCACCTCTTTTTAGGGCATGTTCATATTCTTCTAAAATCACGGTTGCTGCTCCTCCACTGGGGACTAATCCGTCGCGTTGGGCATCAAAGGGACGGGATGCTTTGGTGGGATCATCGGTGCGAAGAGAAAATACACTCAAGGCATCGAAACTTCCCATCGAAAGATAATTCGTTTCTTGTCCGCCTCCGCATATAACCATATCTTGCAATCCGTTACGTATAAACATAAATCCTAATCCAATGGCATGTGAACCGCTGGCACAGGCAGCACTGATAGTCATATTTATACCTTTTAATTTAAAAATGGTGGATAAATTCATGGTAATAGTTGAGTTCATCGATTGGAAAATAGCACCTGAACCCATCAATGTTGTGTCTTTCTTTTCTAAAACAATGGCATGGGCATCAATTACTGCTTTGGCAGAAGAATCGTTCCCATAAAATATACCGATTTCGTTTTTCTCAAGAAAATCCATGTCTATTTGAGCATTTTTTAATGCCTCGATAGTTGCCATATAAGCGTATTCACCTTCTTCAGCAAGACAAATGCGAGAACGTCGGTCTAACATATTTTTTAAGTCCGGACGTTTAACTATTCCGGTTAAAGGAGAACGGTAACCGTAAGATATTCTTAACGGATCGATACCAATACCCGATTTGCCATCGTATAAAGATTTTGTAACTTCTTCCAGGTTTTTTCCTATACTGGAATAAATACCCATTCCTGTTATGACTACTCTTTTCATAATGTTTGATGTTTTTTCCTTGAATAAAAAATTTTAAGTATACAATCCTCCATTAATCGAAATAACTTCTCCTGTTATATAAGCAGCTTGTTCGGAAGCTAAAAATCCGACGAGAGAGGCTACTTCTTCGGCTTTACCGAAACGTCCTACAGGAATCATAGCTTTTAAAGCGGCTTCGTCTAAATCTTTAGTCATATCGGTTGTAATAAAACCAGGTGCCACGGCATTAACGGTAACTTTACGAGGGCCTACTTCTTGAGCCAAGGCTTTGGTTGCTCCTATTACGGCGGCTTTGGCTGCCGAATAATTTGTTTGCCCTGGCAATCCTTTAATCCCTGATAAGGAGACTATATTTATTATTCGACCGTAACGTTTGGTTAACATGTCTTTTAATAATCGGCGTGTAATATAAAAAAATCCGTTTAAATTAGTGTTTATCACATTGTCCCATTGTTCATTTTGCATAAATATCATCATTGTATCCATACGGATACCGGCATTGTTAACTAAAACGGCAATGTAATCCTCCGGATGAGCGGTATTCCAAGATAGTATGGCTTCGTCTACTGCTTCGGCATTGCTAACATCAAAGGGAAGTAGTTCGGCTTTTCCTCCGGCTTGCTCAATTTGCTGTTTTGTGTCTAATGCCGCTTTTTGGTTCGACATATAATTAATAATTACGGGAAAACCTGCTGTGGCTAATTGTAAACATACAGCTCGGCCTATTCCTCTTGATCCTCCGGTTACTAATGCGTATTTCATAGGTTTTTATTTTTAAAGTTCTACATCCTGTGTTTTTAAATATTCAATAAGACGTTGGATTTCCTTATATTTAGGGGCATCATCCACAAACACGGGAACAATTGCTCTTATTTCTTGATAAATTTTTCGTGATTTTTTTGATAGTTTGCTTTCGATTTTAAGAAAATCAATAGCTTGTGCTATGGCCATTAAATGTATGGCTAACACTTGAAATGAGTTTTCGATAACATGTTTCGTTATCAAAGCTGCATTGGTTCCCATGCTAACAATGTCTTGATTGTCGTTGTTGTTTGGAATGCTGTGAATATACATAGGGTTGGATAAGGTTTGACATTCGGCGGTAGTGGATGTGGCTGTGAATTGAGCTGCTTGCAATCCGTATTGTAATCCCAATACACCCAAATTAACAAAAGGGGGAAGAATACCGTTGATTTTATCATGGAAAAGATAATTCATTTGGCGTTCGATCAACATAGTGAGTTTTGTAACTGCTATTTTGAGTTTATCCATTTCAAAAGAAACGTAATCACCATGAAAATTACCTCCATGATACACCGATTGAGTAACGCTATCCACTATGGGATTATCATCAACCGAATGAAATTCGTTTAGTAATACTTTTTCAGTATTTTCCAAGACATCCCAAACCGGACCTAAAATTTGTGGAACGCAACGCAAAGAGTAATAAGGTTGTATTTTTTGTTTGAAAACTTCTTCGTTGTTTTTACAATACATTTCTTTTTCTCTTTGACGCATACATTTTGATCCCTTGGCAAAGGAACGCATCATCTCAGCCACTTTTTGTTGACCGGAATGATATTTTAAATTGTTGAGCGTTTCCGACATAAAATCATCATATGAAGCTGCAATTTCGTTTATTATCACCGAAACGGCAATAGCTCTATATAATAATTTTTTAGCATAGATTAAATTCACTATTCCGATTCCCGTCATGGCAGCGGTTCCGTTTGTTAAAGCCAATCCTTCTCTAATATATGGTTTTAACGGAGTAATGTTTTCCATCTTCATTACTTCGGAAGTAGGGTGTTTTTTCCCTTTGTAAAATACTTCTCCTTCTCCGATAAGGGTTAGTGCCAAATGAGCCAATTGAACCAAATCGCCGCTGGCTCCCACGCTGCCGTGTTCGGGGATGTAGGGGTATATTCCTTTATTTATAAATTGTTGGATGATTTCGATTGTATCAAAATGAACTCCCGATTTTCCTTTTATAAAGGTTTGATAACGTGTAAGCATTAATGCTTTAACATAAATTTCGGCTAATGGAGCTCCTGCTCCTGTGGAATGACTGCGAATAATATTATATTGTAATGATTTTAAGTTCGCATCATTGATTTTATATTGAGCCATGGGACCAAAGCCGGTATTGATTCCATAGATAACTTTATCTTTAACGAATTTTTTTAAAAAATTATAACTTTCTTCTACTTTTTCTTTTTCATTTTCATTAATCTTTAAAGGTTTATTATCAAATATTATATCTTTAATTCCCTTTAAATCAACCTCTTTCATATATGATTCTTTATAAATTATCTTTTTTTAAATTTTGTACAAAAGTATATGATTTTTTGATAAACAGGAAGTATTGTTCGGGAATTTTCTAATAAAATAATGTAGTAACGTACGACTGTAAGTCTCTACGAACATTTCATTTTTTTCCCAATAATAATAAGATATTTTTATATACATTTGCATTCAAATTAAAATTTATTTTAATAAAGCTAACATATTGAGCTTGAGCGTTATTTCATATTGCAGAATTACAAATAACAAGGTAATATTCAATGGAAAGGATTTATCTGTTCAACGAACGGATGCATCATGGTTAAACGATATTTACCGTTCACTAAACATATCTTATCCTAAGTTCTTCAAAATGGATAATTTATCAAAAGCAGGTTTTTTAGCTTCGGAATTATTGCTTAAAGATGAAATAAGTGATAGGGAAAGTCTGAAAAAGGATATTTCTATCGTGTTAATGAATCGCTGTGCTTCCTTGGATGATGATCGTATGTATCAGGAAACCATTCAAGATAAAGAGAATTACTTTCCAAGTCCAGCCGTTTTTGTGTATACTTTACCCAATATTGTTACCGGCGAAATTGCCATTCGAAACAAAATTACGGGAGAAACTTCTTTTTTTATTTCCGAAACATTTTCTCCTGAAAAAATTTATTATACGACATTACATGCTTTTTCCGATGAAAGTATTTCACGCGTTATTTGCGGTTGGACTGATTATGAATTAAACAATTGCAACGTTTTATTGTTATTGATAAGCAAGGAAAATAATAAAGGTATACCTTTTAACATAAATAATATCTATAATTTACACATATAATTTTTATGGACGCACTAATTTTGGAATTAAAAAAAGAGATCATTGAAGTATTGAATTTAGAGGAAATAAAACCGGAAAATATAGATGAAAATGCTCCTCTGTTTGGAGAAGGATTAGGATTGGATTCCATAGACGCATTAGAATTGATAGTATTAATGGAAAAAAATTACGGTATAAAATTAAACAATGCCTCCGAAGGTCGTGACATTTTCAAATCGGTACGTGTTATGGCCGAATATATTGAAAAACATCGTACCAAATAAGTATGAACGAACACATCCTTGTTACCGGAATGGGTATCATTACGGGCTTAGGTTATGGAAAAGAAGCCACATGGAATGCTTTACTTTCCAAACGTTCGGGCATAGGTAAGATGAAATATCTGCAAACGGTTCATGCCGATTATCCTGTTAGTGAAGTAAAAATGAGTGATGCCGAAATGCGGGATTTTTTAGGCATTCCTGCCGGAAAAATTATTACCCGTACACCTTTATTAGGAATCATGGCATTGAAAGAGGCGATTAAAGAAGCTCAATTGGAGGAAAAACGTCCCCGCCGCATTGTTTTTATCAATGGTACCACTGTAGGCGGAATGGAAAAAAGCGAGCAATATTATCCCGAATTCATTAATACCGAAGCCTATATTGCCGCTCACGATTGCGGTACTTCCTGCGAAGCCATTGCCGAAACTTTCGATGGATTTGATATGATAACAACCATATCTACAGCCTGTTCATCAGCAGCCAATGCCATTATCTTAGGAGCAAATTTAATAAAAACCGGTCGTGTGGATGCTGCTGTCGTCGGTGGTACCGAATGCCTGAGCAAATTTCACCTCAACGGATTCAGCACATTGATGATTTTAGATAAAGAGCCTTGTAAACCTTTCGATGCTAACAGGGTTGGTTTGACCTTGGGCGAAGGTGCTGCTTATCTTGTACTGGAGAAAGAACAGGATGCCAAGAATAGAGGTGTTCAACCTATTTGTAAATTATCGGGTTATGCCAACACCTGTGATGCCTTTCACCAAACCGCTTCCTCTCCCGACGGGCAAGGGGCTTATTTGGCCATGCGCGATGCACTCGATGATGCTAATTTGAAACCCGAAGATATAGATTACATCAATGCCCACGGTACTGGTACTCAAAACAATGATGTCAGTGAAGGGACCGCTATTATGCGTGTTTTCAATGATAAAATCCCTCCCGTTTCTTCAACCAAATCTTTTACCGGTCATACAACGAGTGCAGCCGGCAGTGTGGAATCGGTTATTTCAATCCTTGCTTTGCAACATGATTTTATTCCTGCCAATTTAAATTTTAACACACCCATGCCTGAATTGTCGTTTACGCCGGTGAAAGATAACGTAACCAAAAAATTACATCATGTGCTGACTAATTCCTTCGGATTCGGTGGAAACGATTCAGCCTGTATTTTTTCAAAAATCGAATAAACCATGAATATATATATTCAAGCAGCCACACAGATATCTGCTCAAGAACCTATAGGCAATGCCTGGTTTCACCGTCCATTGCGGTTTACCGAACGCTATGTCCGGTCTATAGATCCAGATTTTAAAGAATATATTAATCCTATGGAAGCACGCAGGATGGGGAAAATATTGAAACGGGCCTTAGCTACTTCCTTGCACGTGGTACGTAAAACAGGTATCGATCAACCTGATGCAATCATTACAGGTACAGGTTTAGGGTGTATTGAAAATACCGAAAAATTTCTTACCGCCATGGTACGCGATAACGAAATGTATTTGCAACCTACTTACTTCATGCAGTCGACACACAATACCATCAGTTCGCAAATAGCCTTGCATCTGAAATGCAATAAATATAATACAACTTACGCACAACGAGGCATTTCGTTTGAAAGCAGTTTGTTGGATGCTTATATGCAATTTGAACTGGGAAAAATTAAAAGCGCTTTGGTTGCCGGTCATGATGAAATGACACCCGATTATTTTGTGTTGCTCGACAAAATAAACTATTGGAAAAAAGGAGAAGTGAATGAAGCCGTGTTACATAAAAGCGATTCCGTCGGTTCTTTTGCTGGCGAAGCTTCGGCTTGTTTTATGCTCGGAAATAAAAAAACCGATTTCTCTATTTGCGAACTTAAAGGCGTGGATTTGCTTTTTAATCCTACTCCGCAACGAATCAAAGAAGCGATAGAAGAAATGCTCGCCAAACATAATTTGCAAATAAAAGAAATAGATGCAGTGATGACAGGCATCAACGGCGATAAAGACAACGATGCCGTGTATCATCAACTGCAACGACAACTCTTTCCCGAAACACCCATGGCATGGTATAAACACCTTTTCGGAGAATCGTTTACCGCCTGCGGATTGGGAATGTTTACCGCTGCCACAGCCATACAAGAACAATTACTCCCTGCTGATTATCTTTTTAATAGGGACGTAAAATTGAAAGGAATAAAACACATATTGCTATATAATCATTTTCAAAATAAAGATCATTCTCTTATTTTACTTTCATCATGTTAAAACTTATCGGTTTAATTATCGGCCAAAGTGTATTGCTGGTTGCAGCACAGACTTTCCTGAAAATAGCGGTTCAGCTTTTCGGTTCCTTTAGTTGGACGTGGCAGTATTTTAAAACCGTATTTACTACCTGGCAATTTGCCATGTCAGGGGTTTGCGCTTTGCTGGCGATGTTAACATGGATGTATGTATTAAAACACTATGAATTCAGTATTGCTTATCCTTTACTGGGAATAAGTTATATTATCGGTTTATTCTCCGCTTACTTTTTCCTGCACGAAGCCGTCCCTTTAACACGTTGGATAGGGGTTATTATTATAATTATAGGAGTTTATTTTGTGGCAAAATAGACATTATTTTTCAATAATTGTAAATTTTTTAAACATTAAACATCTATTTTCTTGTATAATAGCAATTGAATACATTCCCGTTACCCAATTCTTGGTATCAATAGTAATAATTTCATTTTTATGAAGTAAGTGTTGTTTATAGATGCATTGTCCAAACATATTCGCAACAATTAAAACACAATGCTTCGCATTATAAGGAAATTGATAATCCAATGTAATTTGCTCGATTGCCGGATTGGGAAAAACATGTAAGCGTGTGTTATTTGTTACACCATCTTCAATAGAAACTTGATTCAATGTATTGTAAATAACATACACCATAGCTGTATCCAAACTATCTTTAATATTATAGAAATGATAGGATACTAAATAAGTTCCGGGTTCATGCAAAAGATCATCAAAACGAAAATGCCCCGAAAAAGAAGAATCAATTACCCCGGGAGGAATAAAAGCAGGAAAAGGAGCAATATAGGTAGAGCTGTCGACGCAAAAACCGGCAAAACAAAAAGAATGATATTCTTGTTCTTTTGTCGGATTATACTGTACTTTTCTAAGTCCGACTTCCAAAGTATCAAAACTTGTGTTTTCAATAAAAATTTCTGCGGTAATTTCAGTCCATCCGTGATATTGCCCCGGATAAAAAACTATTTCAACTGTATCATTATTCACTTGCTTCCCGTTTTTATCTTTTAAAACAAGATTTTGTCCGTAAAAAGTAAAAGAAACGAATAGAAAGATAAGAATTGTAATAAAACGTTTCATTAT
>Ga0265293_10010844_pt1 | contig 12605 bp, 12 predicted proteins | sample Munlanlewell138R_FD_192505 | JGI IMG/M metagenome (GOLD analysis project Ga0265293, IMG submission 192505) | Leachate microbial communities from a municipal landfill in Southern Ontario, Canada - Leachate well 138R | ecosystem: Engineered > Solid waste > Landfill > Unclassified | place: Canada... | reverse complement strand
TTTAATAGTTTTTACAACAAACATCAAATCTTAACTGAAGACCTCACAACCACTACTTTTCGCCTCAATCTCACTCAAAGTATGATGCAACTGTTAAAGCACGGTCTGGAGATACTGGGTATTGAGATTCCGGAAAAGATGTAACTTCCACAACCTTTATTTTTTCTGATATTATATCCCTACTATGAAAAATAAACTCAGAGTATTGTTTGACGCGAGTCCTATGTTTAATGCTCACGCTATCAGAGGCGTTGGCATCTATACCAGACTACTGATGGAGCACCTTAACCAGATTAAAGGTCTGAAGGTTTTAAAATCAAGTAGTTCCTTAGCAAAAACCTTTGATCCAGATGTGGTTCATTATCCCTATTTTGATTTTTTTTCGCCCAGTTTGCCAATTCATAGCGTAAAAAAAACCGTGGTGACTATTTACGATGTTATTCCGCTGATCTTCCCCAAGTATTATCCTTATGGTTTGCGTGGTTCGCTCTCACTTAGATATCAGCGTTTTGCCCTGCACTCTGTGACCGCGGTGGTGACGGTTTCTCAAGCTTCAAAAGACGACATTGTGAGACATTTAGGCTATCCAAAGGAGAAGATTCATGTTGTTCAAGCAGCGGGTAATCCCGCGATAAAAAAAACAACCAAGGTTGAGACCAAACGGGTGAGAAAAAAGCATGGCTTGCCGAAAAATTACGTGCTATATGTCGGTGATATCAACTACAACAAGAATCTACCTCAGCTAATCAAGGCGGTTAAGTTTTTGCCGGAGCAGATTAATTTAGTCTTGGCAGGTAAGAACTTCCGTCAACAAAACATTCCAGAATGGCAATGGATCAGTTCTCAGATTGAGTTGAGTGATGTAAAAGATCGAGTTTTTTTTGCGAATGAGTTAACTGATGAGAAGGAACTGAGTGCGGTTTACAGCGGTGCCTTGTGCTATGTGCAACCGTCTTTATATGAAGGTTTTGGCTTACCGGTTTTAGAGGCAATGCAGGCTCACACCCCGGTGGTGAGTAGCGAAAACTCATCTTTGATCGAGGTTGGCAATGGTCATGTGGTTTTTGTTAACAGCCAGGCCGAGTCATTGGCTGATGGCATTATGCAGGTTAATGCTTGGCCTGATAGCAAGCGACAGAAGGTGATTAATGATGCTGAGGCTTGGGCAAAAAGTTTTAGCTGGAAAAAAACTGCCCAACAGATGTTTGAGATTTATAAGAAAATATAAAAAACCGTGTTTTGTTAAAAAAGTGCCTGTCAAAAAACTGAAAGTTAAGACACTTTTGTTGTTTTGATTTGCTAAAATGTTCTTAACTTGGCTAGATGTATTATTTATAGCAAAAAACTCATAGATATACTTTGATGAAGTGAATTGATGGTCAAAGTTATGCTATTGAGAGCATTAGCAAGAAATACGTCACAAATTTAAATTTATGAAAATTCTCATCACCGGGGGAGCAGGCTTTATTGGCTCACATGTTGCAGATTTATATCTTAAACACGGTCATGAAGTAGCTGTTTTAGACAACCTCTCAACCGGTAAAAAAGAGTTTGTTAACTCTCGGTCAAGATTTTATCAAGCTGATATTACTGACGAACAAGCAGTTTCTCAAGTGATGACCGAGTTTCAACCTCAAGTAATCAACCATCATGGTGCTCATATTCAAGTAGGTTATTCAGTAGAAAATCCTCAGTTTGATGCTCAAAACAACATAATTGGTCTATTAAATATTATGCAACTAGCGAAAAAGGTAGGGGTAAAAAAGGTTATTATGGCCTCTACTGGCGGAGCCATGTATGGCAACAAGCAAACACCGTTTACTGAAACCATGAAGGAAGAACCGCTGTCACCCTATGGTGTGTCTAAGCGTGCAGGTGAGTTGTATCTAAACTATTATTATGAACAGTTTGGCATTAAATATATTGCCCTGCGTTACTCTAATGTGTATGGCCCGCGCCAAAATGCGCATGGTGAGTCTGGTGTGATCGCGATTTTTTCTGAGGTGCTGGCAAAAGATGAGACTCCGATTATTAATGGCGATGGCACGCACACGCGAGATTATGTTTTTGTGGAGGATGTGGCTCAAGCCAACCTATTAGCACTTGAGTCAGATTTTGTTGGAGCGATGAATATTGGTACTGCTCGTGAGATCTCAACCAACGAGGTGTTTAAGCAAGTTGTGTTAGAGTTTGGTAAAGATGTTAAGGCTCAATATGGACCTGAAAGACCTGGTGAACAGATTAGAAGCTCTTTAGATTATTCATTAGCTAAAAAGGTCTTAGGCTGGGAGCCGAAAGTGAGGTTTGAGCAGGGGGTAAAAAAAGTGGCTAACTGGTATAAAGTCCCTAGAGTGTGATTTTTTTGTTAAAATATTAAGACTATGAAAATTCAAGAGTTAATTATCCCAGTTTTAAAAAAATATGGCGTAAAAAAGGCATCGCTTTTTGGATCGTATATTAGTGGTGGCTTTAATGAGGACAGTGATCTCGATATTTTAATTGAACCTCCAAATAATATGGGTTTGGAGTTTCTTGATTTAAAACATGAACTAGAAGATATGTTAAATAAAAAAGTTGACTTGATTACATATCAAGGTCTGGACAGATATTTGAAACCTTATATCTTGAAATCTCAAAAAACTATCTTGTGAAAAATAAAAAAGAAAACATTATTTATCTTTTTCATATACGAGATGCTATAGAAAAAATTCTAGGCTATCTTAAAGATCATGATTATGAAGCGTTGCAAGAAAATGAGTGGGACAGGGATGCGGTTGCGAGAAATTTAGAGATTATTGGAGAAGCAGCAAACAACCTAACCTCAGATTTTTGTAAAAAGTTTGATGAGGTTTCTTGGCGAAAAATTATTGATTTGCGTAATGTTGTTGTCCATGATTATGCAGAATTGGATTTGAAAATAATTTGGAATATTATTACTCAGGATGTGCCTGAATTATTAGAAAAAATCAATAAAATAATTTCAGAGCTAGAATTAATGAAAGGGAAAGTTTTAAAAAAATAATGTGATGTAGGAGAAATTCTTGCTCAATTTAGCGTATAATCTGTCCTACGACTCAGGTTGTTTTTAGACGGATTTGTCGCTTAACCAAGATTGGTCTTGATAAGATCACAAGTTGAGAGCATAATAAAAAAGTTTTCTAACAAAAAAGTTTTTTTAAATAGAAAGAGGGTCAAAACTCTACCCAAACAATAAGATCGAGGTCATCTTTAATAACTTTATTTTATTTAAATTTATTTTCAAAAAATTATGTCCCTTCTTGTCACCGGTTGCGCTGGATTCATTGGGTCACACACCACCCAAGCTTTGCTTAAAAAAGGCTATAATGTGATTGGTGTTGACAACCTTAATGATTACTACAACCCTGACTGGAAAAAACAAAACCTAGCAAAGTTTAAAGATGAAACTAATTTTACTTTTCATTGCCTTGATATCACTGATCAAGCATCGCTTGAAAAACTCTTCAAACAAGCCTCTGAAGAAAAAAACCCCATCAGTAAAATAATCCATTTTGCTGCTCGGGCTGGGATGAGGATCTCAATCAAGCAACCTCTGTTATATTCTAAGGTTAATATTGAAGGCACCTTAAACCTGTTAGAGTTGGCACGTCAATTTGAGGTGCCTCATTTTATTTTTGCCTCCTCTAGCAGTGTTTACGGTAACCAAAAAAAGGTGCCGTTTAGCGAAACCGACCCAGTTAATCAACCGGTCAGCCCTTACTCAGCCACTAAAAAAGCGGGTGAGATGTTGTGTCATACCTATGCTCATTTGTATGGAATAAACACCAGTTGTTTGCGATTTTTCACTGTTTATGGTCCGGCAGGTCGTCCTGATATGGCACCTTACTTGTTTACCGAGGCCATCTTAAAAAACAAGCCGATTAAAAAGTTTGGCGATGGCTCAACCAGGCGTGATTATACTTATATTGATGATATTGTTAACGGCGTAGTCTCGGCTGTTGAGCACCTTTTTCCTTTTGAGATTTTTAACTTAGGTAATAACCATCCGGTCAGCTTAAATGAGTTTATTGCTGAGATTGAAAACGCCACAGGCAAAAAAGCTGTTATTCAGCAAGAACCGATGCAGGCAGGCGATGTTAAACAGACTTATGCTGGTATTGATAAGGCAAAAAAAATGCTTGGGTTTGAACCCAAGACCAGTTTAAAAGAGGGGTTAAAAAGATTTGTAAAGTGGTATAAAGCAGAGAGGCTGTGAAGGTAAGCTCAAGAACGAATGTTAGCGATCACTCTTTTTTATACAAACTTAATCTTAACTTACATAAAAAAATTATGTCTAAATCGCAACCCCCTTTTTACTCATTTATCATCCCTGTATTTAATGAGGCAGGTAATGTGGCTAAACTTCACGCAGAGATCTTAGCTACCGGCAACTCCTTAAAGAAACCCTTTGAGATCATCTTTATCAACGATTGCTCAAACGATGAGACTTTAAAAGAACTACGTCAACTAAAACCGATCACTATTCTTAACTTCCGCAGGAACAGTGGCCAGTCAGCCTCGCTTGATGCTGGTTTTAAACAGGCTAAAGGTAAAATCTTGATTAGTTTAGACGGTGATGGCCAGAATGATCCGGCAGATGTACCTAAACTGCTAAAAAAACTTGATCAAGGTTATGATGTGGTTTGCGGTTGGCGACACAAACGTCAAGATTCTTCCTGGCGCAAGTTTATCTCTTTAGGGGCTAGAGTCTTGCGCTCTCAACTGGTTTCAGACGGAGTGCATGATGCTGGTTGCACCTTGCGTGTTTATAAACAAGAAGCAATGGCAGATATTGATTTATACGGAGAGATGCACCGCATGATTCCTGCCCTCTTACGCTGGAGCGGGTTTAAGGTTGGTGAGGAGCGGGTTAACCATAGAGCGCGGACGGTTGGTTATAGCAAGTATAACTGGAAGCGCACCTTTAAAGGGTTTTTGGATATGTTAGACGTCTGGTTTTGGCGCAAGTACGAGGCTAGACCCTTACACCTGTTTGGCACTGTTGGTTTGTTGGCCTGCGGTATTTCTTTTTCCTTTGGCTTGTTTTTAGGAATACGAAGGCTTTTTTTTGGATACTCCCTAGTAAACAGCATTTGGCCGTTAGTCGCAATAACAGGCTTTATCACCGGCATTCAACTGTTAGTTTTTGGGTTACTGGCAAACCTGATAATCAAAACTCAAGAGAAGCATCAGTATTATCAGGTTAAGGAAGTGATCGAGCAATGAGAATCTTGATGCTGAACTATGAGTTTCCCCCCTTAGGTGGCGGGGCTTCTCCAGTCAGTTATGAGATTGCAAAAGGCTATGCAAAATTAGGTCATCAAGTTGATGTAGTTACGATGGGTTTTAAAGATCTCCCAAAGTTCGAGATTAAAGAAGGAATTAATATTTATCGAGTGTGTTGTTTAAGGTTTAAAAAGGAGACTTGTTATCCTTGGGAGCAGTTAACCTATCTTTACTCTGCAAAAAAATTTCTCAAACAACATTTAAAAAGTCATAAATTTGATGCAAATCACACGCATTTTGCAATTCCAACCGGTATTGTTTCATTATGGCTTAAAAAGAAGTACCAGTTACCTTACGTTGTTACTAGCCATGGCAGTGATGTGCCTGGACACAATCAAGATAGATTCGTGTTCCTCCACAAGTTTACAAAACCGTTATTAAAAAAAATATACTCAAATGCAAAGTTGATAACTACTCCCTCCATTTATTTAAAACGGTTGATCAAAGAAAAAGTTGGAGATTATAAAATTCTTGTTATTGCTAACGGTTCTAAAGATTATTTAGATAATAATATAAAAAAAGAAAATCTTATTGTTTCAGCTGGAAGACTGTTACCTGGAAAAGGATTTCAATACTTAATAAAGGCTTTTAATCTGGTGAACAACAAAAACTGGAGATTATACATAGTGGGGGACGGTTTGTATAAAAAAGAGTTAATAAAACTTGCTCATAATAATCAAAATATCATCTTTACCGGTTGGCTGGATAACACTAAAGAAAAATATAAAAACATTTTGAATAAAGCTAAAATTTTTTGCACCCTGTCTTCATTTGAATCTCAAGGCATTGCGCTTATTGAAGCAATGAGCACAGGTTGTGCCATAGTTTGCTCTGATATTTCTGTTTTTAGAGAAAATATTCAAGAGGATAATGGTTTTTTAGTTAATGCTATGAATATTGAGGAAGTTGGGAATAAGCTAAGTTTACTAATGAATGATGAAAAATTAGTTGATGAGTATGGAGAAAAATCTCGTACCAGATACTTGGCTAGCTATCAATATAAAAAAATAATTAAAGAATATTTAAATATTTTATTTGTGTAATTATTTCAAATTGCAAATTTATGATTGATGTTGCAATAATTATTACCAACTTTAATGGAAAAAAATTTTTAAATAAATGTTTGGCCTCAGTATATAATCAATCATATTCAAAGTTCCGAGTAATATTAGTTGATAACGGATCTGAGGACAACTCAACACGAAATTTAAAAAAAGTTTTTCCCAAAATTAAGATTATCAAATTAGATAAAAATTATGGTTTTGCCAAAGCTAGTAACATTGGTATTATTGAAGCATTTAAATTAAAAAATATCAAGTATGTCGTTTGTCTAAATAACGACACAATTGTTTTTAAAAATTGGTTAAAGGAACTAATTACTAGTGTTAAAAAGAGTCAACATATTGGAGCAGTGTCAAGTAAGGCTTATTTTAAAGATGGGAAAACAATTCAAAATGCAGGCTTAATTTATTCTCACGCATTGGGCATTAATCAGAGTGGAGGCTTGTCGCTTGGATACGGATTATCTGATGATCAAGTACCTCAATTATCGAAAGATTTAGAAATATTTGCTCCAGGCGGAGTGGCGCCATTGTATAAAATTGAAATATTAAAAGAAGTTTATAAAAGAGATGGCGAGATATTTGATGAGGACTTTTTTGCTTATGTTGAAGATTTGGATTTAGGTTTTAGAATTAAAAAACTTGGATATAAGAGTGTTTTATCATCAAAAGCAAAGTTAATTCATTATCATTCACAAACGGGAAAAAGAGCATCTGCATTTAAAGCTTATTACACCGAAAGAAATTCTGTATTAACCGCAATAAAAAATTTGGATACTGTTGATATGGCTTTATATCCAATTCGAAATTTATTATTAAAGTTGAGCTACTTAACAAGCAAACATGATTCTGTAGAAGAATTAAAGAATGATATTGGCATTAAGATTTTTTATTTATTTATTAAGTCACATTTATCAGCAATGACTCTTTTGCCAAAAATGATTAAAAAAAGGCTAATCATAAATCAAAAAACATAATAATTTTTTCTCCAATCAAATATCAATTAAAAATATTATCTGTGAAATAAATTTAGCATATGGAAAAACAAGATTTCCCTCTAATTTCAGTTGTTGTGTTAAATTACAACGGTTTAAAATATCTAAAAAAAACTATACCCAATTTGCTAAATTTAGATTATCCAAATTATGAAATCATTCTAATTGATAATGCGTCTATTGACTCAAGCGTAGAGTATATCCAGGGTTTTAAAAAAATTAAACTTTTTATTAATAAAAAAAATTTAGGTTACTCTTTTGGAAAAAACATTGGTGCAGAGAAGGCTAAGGGAAAATATATTTTGATGCTTGATGACGATATATTAATAACTGATGAAAAATTTTTAAAGAAAATTAGTTTATATAAAAACAAGAAACAAATCATCTCTCCAATCATAGTAGATAAAAATGATACCGCAACTAATTATTTAGGTGGTTACTTCAATCTTTTTGGCAGGAGAAACACTAAGAAAGTCTCGCTTAATAAGATAAAAAAAAATAATAAAGAATTTCCAGCTAGTTACTACAATGGAGGTGCTTTTTTTATAAAAAAGACAGATTGGAGATATTTAGGAGGGTTTGATGTTAATCAGCCTTTTAATCTAGACGACACAGATTTAGGCACCAGAGCCTGGATTATGGGATTGACAGTCGTAATTAGCCCCAAGCTTCTTGTAACTCACCTTGGGGCAGGAAAAAGGGAGAGTAATAAAGATTGGTGTTGGAAATACAGATACTATTTTTCTGGATACGGTAGAATGATAATTAAAAATTATAACGAGACTAACTTATTTAAGGGATTGATGCTTTTTTACATTCATTGCCTCTTAAAAACAATCAAGCAGACCATTTGTAGAAGAAGTGTGCGGGTTATTTATGCTTTTATATATTCAAATTTTTTATTTTTTAAGAATTTTTCCAACTCATTTAAAAAAAGAGCGTTTGTTCAATCAAAGCGTACTATTAAAGACGATATTTTTTTAAAAATTAAACCGCCGGAGTTCGCTTGAGTTAACAATTTTTTCTAAAAATTTTATTCTTAAAAAATCATGCTGAATCATTTATATTTTTCTATCAGGTTCCTCTTAAGAGAGAATTAGTGAGCAGTTTGTTATAAACTAACAGAGGTATTATAAATATTTCAATTGTTTGTAAAAAAACTAGGATACTAGATAATGATCTCTTTTTTTAAAAAATTTTTAAAAATACTTGAGCCAGGTGATAAATCAAAGCTTTTGATTCTTTTTATCATGATGGTTTTTGAGGCTTTTTTTGAAATTCTGAGCATTGGAATGATTGCTGTGTTTATCTCGGCTGTTGATAATCCAGAAGTATTATTAAATATTCAACAGTTAAAACCTCTTTACAAGTTTTTGAATATTAACTCAGCCAAAGAAATTTTAATTTATGGATCAATCTTGCTAATCTTGCTCTTTGTTTTTAAAAATTTTTATGTTGTGATCTCAAGATACGTTAAAGACAAGTTTGTATATAAAAGATTCAGAATTATATCATTTAAACTGTTTTCTCTTTACATGTTAGCACCCTACACCTTTCATTTAAATAGAAACTCCTCTGATTTAATTCGAAATGTCGCAACCGAGTCATATCTGTTAGCTGAAAAAATAATGGTGCCAATTTTAAACATTGCTACCGAGATAGTGATGTTGATTACGATCGCTACTTTTTTAATAATTGTTGAACCGGTCATTTCAATAGTGGGATTGATTTTTATTGGATTTGTAAATATCTTTTTCTTAAAAACGACGAAAAATCGTCTCATGATATATGGCAAGTTAGCTCAGAATGAGCGTTCAAAAATTATAAAGATTATTAATGAAGGGTTGGGCGGGTTTAAAGATGTTACCATTATGAACCGTCAATCTTGGTTTTTAAATCGCTTTCAACTAATCTCAAACAAGCTTTCAAGAGCCGAGATCTTTAAGCATGTTTCTAGCCGAAGCTTTCGCCCAATTTTAGAAACGATTGCAGTTTCTAGTATGCTTTTGGTTGTTTTGTTTTTGCTTTCACAAGGACACTCTGTGACTTCATTGATCTCAATCTTGGCAATTTTTGCCCTGTCAATTAATAGATTGTTACCAGCCATAAATACTTTAATTAGTGAGTACTCAGAATTAAGATATTACTCTAGTTCTATTGAGCCGGTTTATAATGACTTTAATTATTTAAGCCAAAAACCTCAGGTAAATTTAAATAGAAAAAGCATTGTTAAAAACAAGCTAGTTTTTTCAAAAAATATAGAAGTATGCAATTTAAGTTATGCCTATCCTGACAACAAGCCAGAAGTCCTTGAAAACGTCTCTTTAACAATCAAAAAGGGGACCGCGGTCGGTTTTGTCGGTTCCACCGGCTCAGGCAAAACAACCCTGGCGGATTTGATCTTAGGACTACTTGAACCAAAATTAGGTAAGATTTTAGTAGATGGTGTTGATATTCATAAAAACTTAAAAGGTTGGCAAAAAAATCTTGGTTATGTTCCCCAGTTTATATATTTAACCGATGACACTATTAGACACAACATAACTCTTGGATTAGAAGACAGTGAAATCGATGAAAAACAACTTAAAAAAGTTGTGGAAATATCACAGGTAAAAGAGTTTGTTGAAAAGTTACCTCTTCAACTGGATACAGTTATTGGCGAGCGAGGTGTTCGTTTATCTGGTGGACAACGTCAAAGAATTGGTATTGCTCGTGCCTTATACCACAATCCAGAGGTGCTTATCATGGACGAAGCCACCTCTTCTTTAGATAATATTACTGAGAAAGAAGTGATTAATGCGATTGACACACTCAAGGAAAGATTAACACTAATCATCATTGCTCACAGGCTGACAACAGTGAAGAACTGTGATTTACTTTTTATGATCAAAGACGGTATGATTGTTGATACAGGAACATATAGTGAATTATTCAAGCGAAATAAAGAGTTTCAGCAGATGGCTAAAACCACAAAATATCATGAAAAATAACTCAAATCAACCAATCTTTGTCACCCAACCTGCTTTACCACCACTTAAGGAATTTACTAAACTCCTTGAAAAAATTTGGGACAACAAGGTTTTGACTAACAATGGCCCTTTTCATCAGGAGCTTGAAGAAAAACTAGCCAAGTATTTAGGAGTGAAGTACCTCTCTCTGTTTAGTAATGGCACCCTAGCATTAATGACTGCGTTGCAAACCTGAAATATCGCTGGTGAGGTGATCACCACTCCCTACAGCTTTGTTGCTACCACACATGCTTTATGGTGGAACAATATCAAACCTGTTTTTGTAGATATCGAGCCAAACTATTTTAATCTTGATCCAGAAAAGATTGAGTCAGCTATTACGCCCAACACCACAGCGATTATGCCGGTACATGTGTATGGAAACCCCTGCAATGTTCACAAGATTAAAAAAATAGCTGATACTTATGGTTTAAAGGTGATTTATGATAGTGCTCATGCTTTTGGAGTCAAGCTTAAAAATAAATCTATCTTGAACTTTGGTGACCTATCAATCCTGAGCTTTCATGCAGTTAAGGTTTTTAACACGATTGAGGGCGGAGCCATTGTTTGTCATGATAAAAAAACAAAGAACAGGATTGATTACTTAAAAAACTTTGGGTTTACAAGTGAAGTGACGGTGGTTGCACCTGGTATCAACGCCAAGATGAATGAACTACAATCAGCCTATGGTTTGTTACAACTTAAGTATGTTGATGGCTATATCAAGAAAAGGAAAAAAGTCACTGAAGTCTATCGACAAGCACTAGACGGAGTACCAGGCATTCACTTTTTAGAAGATATGCCCAATGTAACTCATAATTATAGCTACTTTCCAGTGTTAATAGATAAAAAAAAGTATGGAAAATCTAGAGATGAAGTATATGAGTTACTAAAAAAACATAATATCTTTGGCAGAAGATACTTTTATCCTTTAATCAGTCAATTTCCTACTTATAAAAACCTCAGCTCTGCTGATAAAACTAACCTCACAGTTTCCCATAAAATCACTCAGCAAGTATTGTGCCTGCCAATTTCTCCTGCTTTAAGTAAGGTTGATCAAGTAAAAATATTGAAACTATTAATTGAGAAATGATTTTTTATTTGCTGAGGTAGCAGTAAAACAAGAACTCAGCCAGCCCCCTAATGAGTAATTGATAAATAAAGACATTTTAATAATTGTCGCCACTGCTTACGGTTTTTAAAATAATACATTATAAATGAGCAATCATCTTACTAATACTTTTATTGATTATTTGTTTGAATTATCTCGGAGCTCTTTTGAGCAATCAGTAAATTTGCAAGCAAAAAAATGCCTTCTTGATTTTTTAGGAGCAAGTTTGGCTGGATCAAAAATTATAAAGAAAAAAACCAACAAGTTTTTAAACAAACTTGATACAGGCTCTGGTAATATTACTGTTATAGGACTGGGCAGAAAAGCACATCTTTTTAACGCACTCTTGATTAATAGTGTCAATGCTCATGTGACTGAGCTTGATGACGGCTCTCGGTTCGGTATGATACATCCAGGAGCTGTGATTATTCCAGCCCTACTAGCGATTGGAGAAAAAGAAAAAATTTCTGGAAAAAAAATTTTGGCAGGAATTATTGTTGGCTATGAAGCAACCATTCGATTAGCTACAACCATTCAGCCCTCACATAAAGAGTTAGGATTTCATGCCACTGGGACATGTGGTGCGATCGGGACTTCGATAGGAGTGGCGACCGCACTAAATTTTACTAAATCTCAGTTTAAAAATTCTCTTTCCGCCTCAGCTTCTGGCTCATCAGGACTGTTAAAGGCAATTGAGGGCAATTCAGAACTCAAGCCTTTCAATGCCGGTCGAGCCACACTTTGTGGTGTAATGTCAGCTTATATGGCTCAAGCTGGATTTAATGGCCCAGATAATATTTTAGATGGAAAGCATGGCTTTATCTCAATGATGGCTAAACAGTATGATTTGAAACAGTTAAATGATAAAAAGAATTCAGCCTTGACTATTGAGCAAACATATTTCAAACCTTATGCTTCATGTCGACATTCTCATTCTGCAATCGAGGCAGTTTTGATGATTAACCAAGCGCATAAAATTAAGGTTAAAGATATAAAAAAAGTGAACATTAAAACATATCAGCAGGCAATTTATCGACATGATCACAAAAAGATTACTAGTATTAATTCTGCCAAGATGAGTATTCCCTACAGTGTGGCTGTGGCCCTAAAAACCGGTCAAGTAGGT
>Ga0265293_10010842_pt1 | contig 12606 bp, 5 predicted proteins | sample Munlanlewell138R_FD_192505 | JGI IMG/M metagenome (GOLD analysis project Ga0265293, IMG submission 192505) | Leachate microbial communities from a municipal landfill in Southern Ontario, Canada - Leachate well 138R | ecosystem: Engineered > Solid waste > Landfill > Unclassified | place: Canada... | reverse complement strand
CATTCAACTTGCTTGAAATTTGTGAGTCTATTCAAAAATGTGTACTTTTACCATTCATTAAAAAACTTTTTGTACCATTATTGTTATTGTGTTGCAAAAAGAAAAACATTATATGGAAAGACTTATAATAGCATCAAACAGACTCCCTGTTAATATTATTCAAAACGAAAAAACTTTAGAGGTATTACCCAGTGCCGGCGGATTAACGACTGGATTGCGTTCATATCATAAACAAAATGATAGCGTATGGATAGGGTGGCCTGGTATTATTTCTGATTCTAAAATTATACAACAAAAAGTTGTACAGAAACTTGAAGCAGAACATTGTTCAGCTGTTTTTTTAACGGAAGAACTTGTTGCAAATTATTATGACGGATTTAGTAATGCTACGTTATGGCCTCTTTTTCATTACTTTACCCAATATACCGTATTTGAAGAAAAATATTGGGAAGCATATAAACAGGTAAATCAGTTGTTTGCTGAAGCTATTATTTCTCAAGCAAAACAAGACGATACCGTGTGGGTTCATGATTACCAATTATTGTTAGTTCCTCAAATTCTTAAAGAAGCTCGCCCAGATTTACATATCGGCTTTTTTTTGCACATACCATTTCCTTCGTATGAGGTTTTTCGTGTGTTACCATGGCGAGATGAAATTATCTCAGGCATGTTAGGTGCTGATTTGTTAGGATTTCATACATATGATTATGCTCGTCACTTTATTAGTTCTGTACGCAGATTAAAAGGGTATGAAGTTGAATTTAATAAAATAAGATTTGAAAGCAGGCGAATATTTGTTGATGTATTTCCTATGGGAATTGATTTTCAGTTATTTCATGACAAATCATATGAAATACAAACAAAACCAATTCAACAACGCTCAAAGGAACATCGCGATTTAGATAAATATTTATTAGCTACTACCGAGCGAAAACTTATGCTTTCTATAGATAGGTTAGATTACACAAAAGGAATTCCCAATCGTTTACGTGCATTTAAGTTGTTTCTTGAAAAATATCCACAGTATCTCGAAAAAATTTCACTTGTTTTACTTACAGTTCCATCGAGAACAGATGTGGAACAATATCAAAATTTACGAAGCGAAGTTGAAAAATTGGTTGGAAGTATTAATGGAAAATTTGCTACAATGCAATGGAGTCCAATTATATATTTTTATCGTTCCGTTCCGTTTGATCAACTTATTGAATTATATACATCTTCAGATGTGGCACTTTTAACTCCTCTTCGAGATGGAATGAATTTGGTTGCTAAAGAATATTTGGCTACACAAATTAACCACAAAGGAGTGCTTATTTTAAGCGAAATGGCAGGTGCTTCTAAAGAATTAGGAGAAGCCATTTTGGTTAACCCAAATAATATACACAATGTAGCCGATGCAATATATAAAGCTTTAAATTTTTCAGAAAATGAAAAAAAACAAATGAATGAAAATATGCGTAATCGTTTGCAACGATACGACGTGTTTGCATGGGCAAATGATTTTATGGCATCTTTATATAAAACGCGAAAACGTTTATCAGAACATCAAATACGAAAAGTTTCACCTACAGTGTCAACATCATTAACAACAAGGCTTAAAGAAGCTCAAAAACGCGTTTTGTTTTTTGATTATGATGGAACGTTGCAAAAATTCTTTGATGCTCCGTATGATGCTGCTCCTGATGAAAATTTATACAAAATTCTTGACGCATTGTCTGCTATACCAAACACAACTCTTGTGTTGATAAGCGGAAGAGATAAAGAAACATTTAATAAGTGGTTTGGACATAAACCATATAATCTCATTGTAGAACATGGTGCGTGGCGTAAATTGCAAAATGAATCTTGGGTAGCAAAAGAAACAGAAAATGTTGAATGGAAAGAAACCATTCGTCCAGTTCTTGAATCATATGTTGATAGAACACCCGGAAGTTTAATAGAAGAAAAAACATTTTCTCTTGTGTGGCATTATCGTAAAACAGATATTGAACTTGGAATATTGCGAGCATTAGAATTAAAAGAAGATGTGTCAGGATTAATTATTAATCATAATCTCGAAATTCTTGAAGGGAGTAAAGTTGTTGAAATTAAAACAATTGGTATTAATAAAGGAGCAGCGGCAAAGCAGTTTTTATCAAAACATAATGCAGATGTAGTTTTAGCAATTGGCGACGATTGGACAGATGAATTCCTTTTTAAAGAATTACCACAAGATGCAATTACTATTAAAGTAGGTGCCGACAATACAATTGCTCGATATTATATTGATAATTACATAGAAGTAAGAAAATTTTTACAAACAATTATACAAACATTACAAACATAATATATGAACACCTTGGATTATGGCGTTATAGGAAACTGTAGAACAGCTGCGTTGATTTCAAAAAATGGCTCCATAGATTGGTGCTGTATTCCTGAATTTGACTCTTCTTCGATATTTGCAAAAATACTTGATGTCAAAAAAGGCGGATCATTCGAAATAATTACTGATAAAAATTATGTAATTACACAAAAATATATTGCAAATACAAACATTCTTTCTACGCAATTTACAGACGGAAATAATTGTTTTCGCATATATGATTTTATGCCACGCTATCGTTTTGATGATGTTCTTTATACTCCGCCTGATATTATTAGATATTTTGAATATGTGTCGGGAACTCCAAAATTTAAAATTGTGTATAATCCAAAATTAGAATATGCCGAACATCAATCTGTAAACAAAGAACATGATGCATATATTAAAACACATACTACCCAAGGCACATACGATTCTCTCTATTTATATACTGATTTTAACAAATCAGATATTCTTAATCAGAATGAAATTGTGTTACAAAAAGATTCATTTTGTTTGATTTCATATCATCAAAAATTGTTGCAACAAAATATTGAACGACAATATTTAAAGTTACAACGTACAAAAGTATATTGGCTTAATTGGACAAATAAACTCACAAAATATGCTGAATATAATTCAGAAATAACACGGAGTGCCTTAGCACTTAAAATGTTAAGTTACGATAAAACTGGAGCAATTTTGGCTGCACTCACAACATCATTGCCCGAAACTATTGGAGAGGTACGCAATTGGGATTATAGATTTTGTTGGATTCGAGATGCTTCTATGGTTATTAAAGTAATGTCGAATCTTGGACAATTTTCTATGGTTAAGCGATTTATGGAATTTATTATTGATATTATTCCTGATAAAGATGAAAAAATACAAATTATGTATGGAATTAATCGGGAAAAAATATTAACCGAAAAAATTCTTGAACATCTTTCTGGATACGAAAATTCATATCCAGTGCGTATTGGAAATGCTGCGTATTTACAAAAACAAAATGATATTTACGGCATTCTTATGGATGTGATTTTTCAACAATTTGAAACATTTAAAACATCACTCGATAATAGCGAAATGCTGTGGACTATAACACGAAGCATTGTTAGTATTGTGAAAGATAATTGGCAAAAACCTGATAAAGGTATTTGGGAAATTAGAAATGAAGATAAACATTTTACTTTCTCTAAGGTTCTTTGTTGGGTGGCGATTGATAGAGCAATAAAAATTGCGGAAATAGTATTTATGAATGAATATGTTGCTCAGTGGCAACAACTTGCTGATACAATTAAAGAGGATATAAAACTTCATGCATGGAACGATAAAATTGGTGCATATACGCAATCATACGGTTCTAAAGATTTAGATGCAGCAAATTTACTTATGGAAAATTATGGGTTTATTAAGGCTCATGACTCTCGTTATATACAAACAGTTAAGGCTACACAAAAAGAATTATGCGTTAACGGACTTATGTATAGATATAAAAATAAAGATGATTTTGGATTACCTACTTCTTCATTTACTATTTGTACATTTTGGCTTATTTATAGTTTACATGCAATTGGGGAACGGAGTGAAGCACGTGCTTTGTTTGATCAACTACTAACATATAGCAATCATTTGGGACTATTTAGTGAAGATATAGATTTTAAAACAAAACGTTTATTAGGTAATTTCCCTCAAGCATATTCACATCTTGCTCTTATAGAAACTGCAATTACTATTAATAAAGGTACAAAAACCGAAGATGAACAGTTGCTTGAAGCTATTAATAAATTATAATTGTTGCATGACGACGGCTTGTTCTGTCGTTTTGCATCTTTATTAGTTTTATTATATGTTTTGAACAGGGAATTAATGTGAAAAAACTATTTTCTTCCAAAATCGGCGGGTATTTCTCCCCAGTTTTTTGTGTCCCATTTTAAAATTTGTGTTGTGTAGGTATTTTGCTGCAACCAATTTTCGGCACGAGCAATAACTTCAAATAAATCATTATTTGCACTTTCTTGTGTAATTTTTGTATTGCATTTTTTCTTTTTCACCCAACTTATTGCAGTTACTGAGTCAGAATAAAGCGGAACATCGCTTCCCATTTTTTTTAATAATGCAAGTCCGTGAACAAGAGCCAAAAATTCTCCAATATTATTAGTTCCTTGCATGTATGGTCCTTTTTTAAACACCTCTTCGCCTGTTTTTACATATACACCGCGATATTCCATAATTCCAGGATTACCGCTACATGCCGCATCTACAGAAAGACTTTCTGCAATAAACGTTGTGCGTGTGATAGGAGATGTGTTTTTTGTGAAAAGAGGTGTTTGTTCAAATGCCTTTTTTGCTTCTATGTATGAAGTAAATGATTTGTATTGAGCTCCTTGAAAACCATGAATAGAGGTTTTACATGCTTCCCATGAATTAAAAATTCCGGTTTTGCGACCTTTCCAAACAACATAATATTTTTTATTTTTCATTTTTTTTCTTTTCGTGGGTAATAATTTCTTGTAATTCTGCATATATTTTTTTATGCATAGGCAGTTGAACATTGTGTTTTTGAGCTTCTTGTATAATATATTCGGTAAAAATATCAATTTCTGAAGTTCTTCCTTTATATATGTCAATTTGCATTGAAGTAGGTGTGTGCTCTGGTATTTTACATGCAAGATTTAGCACAGCTTGTTTATCGTCTTCTGTAAAAAATATATTGTGTGCTTGTGCTACTATACATACTTCATTGAGTAATTTTTGAGTGATTTGATAATATTCCTTATTACGAACAACTGTCCCAATAGGCAAATTATATCTACTTGTAATTGATGCAAATGTGCAAATAAACAAGTATTTTTCCCATACATCTTTTTGTATTGTGGTTGAAAGTTTTGCTTGAATGTTTGCATTGAGTAGTAATGTAAGTGTTTTTTTGTCAATAGTTTGAATGATGCCATTTTCTGGTCCAAATACTACATTGCCAGCTCCTCCAACTTGTTGTACCACACCGGGCTTTTCTATTGCAGCACTCACGTATATACAGCCTTGCAAAACCCTGTGTTGTGGTAGTAATTGTTGAATTCGTTTTGCATTTGACACACCATTTAGTAAGGTGATTATGCAACTTTGAGCATGTATGTTGTGTTGCAAACTCCGTATTGTTTGTTCTAAATCTTTACTTTTTATGCACACAAAAATAATGTCGAAAATCCCAGCATTTTCAAATGTTTCATACACAGAGTGTGGCTTATAGGTATTTGTTGTTTTTCCTTTGTACACAAGTCCGTGTTTTTGTATCATTTTGCCATGCAACCCTCTTTGTATAAAACAAATTTCGTGTTTTGTAAGATGATTCTCGCACAGTTTTGATCCTATATATCCACCAATTCCACCAATTCCAATAATAGCAATTCTCATAATTTTTTTATTTCTGTAAAACTAAAAAATAAATTGTTTAAAGACAATCTGTTTTAACTTTTCAGTGAAAATGTTTTGTTTTTATTTATCAATATCCAATGTTACCTATATCTTTGCAAAAAATGACATATTATCTGAAGTTTGACATGTGTTTTCTGACAGTTTGTCAAATAATCAATATGGCAAATTTTTTGACAAATGAGAAAAAACTATATATTAATGTAATGGCTAAAAAGAAAGAACAAGTAAACAAGGATACAAAAAAAAATGTAGAAAATCCTGAAGTTGAAGAGATTATTGAAGATGTTGAAAAAGCTGACGATTCTGAATGTGCCGACACGCCCGAAGAATCTGACCAAGTTGAACAATTATCTCGTGAGGAACAGTTAGAAAAAGAATGTGCTGAATACAAAGATAAGTACATTAGATTAGCAGCAGAATTTGATAATTTTAGACGCCGTACTTTAAAAGAAAAAGCAGATTTAATTAAATCAGGAGGCGAGTCAATAATATTAGGCATGTTGCCAGTAATTGACGATTTGGATAGGGCTGCTAACGCAATTTCAACCGCACAAGATGTGGATTCAGTGAAAGAAGGAATTGATTTGATTTTGAATAAATTTCAATCATTTTTAAAACAAAATGGAGTGCAGGAAATAGATGCTGATTCTCAAGAATTTGATATAGATAAGCACGAGGCTATTACTAAAATTCCAGCACCTTCAGAAGATTTAAAAGGAAAAGTTGTTGATTTAGTTCAAAAAGGATATATAATGCATGACAAAGTAATACGTTATGCGAAAGTTGTAATAGGAGAATAATACCATACGTATGGCAGAAAAAAGAGATTATTATGAAGTTTTAGGTGTGTCTAAGAATGCTACAAAAGATGAGCTGAAAAAGGCATATAGAAAACTTGCAATACAATACCATCCTGATAAAAACCCGGGAGATGATGCTGCTGAAGAGAAATTTAAAGAGGCAGCAGAGGCTTATGAGGTTTTAAGTAATGATGATAAAAGAAGAAAATATGATCAGTTTGGACATGCAGGCTTAGGTGGCGCTAGCGGTGGCTATTCTGGTTTTAGTGATATTAATGATATTTTTTCTCACTTTGGCGATATCTTTGGAGGTTTCGGTGGATTTGGAGGATTTGGCGATAGTGGAAGAAGAGGAGGACAGCGGGCTGTTCGTAAAGGTTCAAATATCAGAATTAAAGTGACTCTTTCATTACAAGATGTTGTAAATGGTGTAGAAAAAAAATTAAAAATAAAGAAAAAAGTTTCATGTTCTACATGTGGTGGTAGCGGTGCAGAGTCTGCAAGTGATGTTGCTACATGTTCAACTTGTAAGGGGAGCGGGTATGTAACGCGTATTGCAAACACTATTCTTGGTCAAATGCAACAACAATCTCCTTGTCCAACTTGTGGCGGCGAAGGTAAAGTTATTACAAAAAAATGTACTGCTTGTTATGGCGAAGGAGTAGTTGATGGTGAAGACACGGTGAGTGTTAAAATTCCCGCAGGTGTAGCCGAAGGCATGCAGTTAAATGTTAGTGGTAAAGGTAATGCCGCACGAAGAGGAGGGATACCAGGAGATTTAATAGTGGTAATTGCAGAAGAAAATCATCCAGAGCTTGAACGTGATGGAAATGATATTTTGTATGAACTTGCAATTAGTTTCCCTGATGCTGTTCTTGGAGCTACTGTTGAAGTTCCTACAGTTGAAAATAATGTGAAAATTAAAATCGACTCGGGTACGCAACCCGGTAAAATATTACGACTTCGAGGAAAAGGAATTCCTGATATTAATGGATATGGACGTGGAGATTTTCTTGTGCATGTTCAAGTTTTTGTACCAAAATCACTTTCTAAAGAAGACAAAAAAATACTTGAGAAATTAAAAGAATCAGATGCTTTTATTCCAAAACAAGGAGCAGATGGCTTTTTTAATAGAATGAAAAATTATTTTTAATGTTTTCTTTCTTACCTTTTTAAAAAGCAAGTAAACTAATTACTTATAAAAACAAAAAGACCGTATCTGTTATCAAATACGGTCTTTTTGTTTTGTTATGATTGTTGAATAATCAAATTATTATTGTATTACTATTTGTTTAGTAAATGTTTTTTGATTTGAACGAACAACAAGATTATATACTCCTTTTGCTAAATGACGCACGTCAAATGTATGTGAAAATTGAGCGTCAATTTTTTGAGTGCTTGTAAATACGCATGTTCCATGAGGTGAAAACAGTTCAATAGTATATTCTGCTTGTTCTATGTTAGAGAGCGAAACGGTAAATATACCAGTTGAAGGATTTGGATACACGGTACATTCTCCTGCTGAAATGCTTGAAATAGAAATCTTGTCGGTAATAACATATTCTACAGGATATGAGGTTGATAAACCATACTCATCAATAGCTGTAATGGTTATAATTTCTGTTCCTTTCCATGAATTATCTGTAATAAAAGCTGTTGCTATTCCACTACTGCTAATTTGTAGAGAAATTGTACCTGAAGCGTCTGCAGACCACCGTAAATTTTCGGGACGTGTATTGTCGTCAGAAAAATAATCATGGAGATTGAGTGGTGGGAATGTATTTCCAAACAAAATCACTTGAGATGGTATATCTGTTACCACTGGTGCTGCATTTGATAAACGAACATCAATGGTAATTTCTGCATATACTGATGAATTTGCGAGCGAAGATACGCGTATTGTTGCTTTTCCTTCTTGTCGAGCGGTAAGCAATCCACTACTGTTTACTTCTACAATTGATGGGTCTGAACTTGTCCATTGTACCGTTGTTTGTGTGGTTTCTATTGGTGCAAATGAAATAGATAATTGTGCAGCATCGCCAATTACCATCATCGAAAAATTTGCATCAATCTGCATACTTATAGGAATAATTTCATTTACGTTTATTTCACATGATGTTGAAATACCATTTGAAGTGGTTGCCCAAATATATGTTGCTCCCGGTGCAACTGCTGTTACCAATCCAAATTCATTTACAGTTGCTACTAAGGTGTCATCACTATGCCAAACAACAGCTTTGTTGGTGGTTTTAATAGGTAAAATACTTGCTTCAAGATGCACGGTTTGAGCTGGGTCAAGATACAATGATGATGCTTGTAACTGTATAGAACTTGCGGGTAATTCTCGAACAGTAATTTCAAATGTAGTGCTCACATTATTTGATGCAACTGCTTCAATTATTGCCGTTCCAGCGCTTATACCTTTTATTTGGCCACTTTGTGTAACTGTCGCAATTGTTGTGTTTTGAGACGACCAAAGTATTGTTTTATTGGTAGTATTTACAGGATAAAATTCAGTATGTACTTGAATAATTTCATCAATATTAATACTGTCTTTACTTGCAATAATTTTAACACTATCAGCAAGAACAGATATTTCTGTAACAGTAATTGTGCAAGTGTCATATAAACCATTATGAGCGTATGCAAATAATTTTGTAATGCCCACTGTATGTGCAGTTACAACTCCTGTTTGATCTACGCTTGCAATAGCACTATTGTTTACCGCCCAATTAATTGTTTTAGTTGTAGCATTTGCGGGTGTTATTTCTGCTATTAATTGCTGACTTTCATTAAGTGAAAGTGATAAATCATGAATATTAAGAGTAACTTTTTCTGCATTCACAGGTAAAACTCGTACTTGACAGGTATCTGCAATTCCGTTTGAAGCGGTTGCTATAATAAGGGTTGTTCCCACATTATGTGCAGTAATTATACCTTCTTGATTTACTGTAGCAACAGATGTTTTACTGCTGCTCAAAATAATTGTTTTATTTGTTGCATTTTCAGGATATACGTCTGTTTGTATATGATGTGTTGCACCTATAAGCATATCAATAGATTGATTTGATAGTACTACACTTTGTACACCAACAGTGTATAGACGCACGTTTACCGAACATGTATCGGTTAAACCATTTGCTGTTGTAGCGGTAATACGCACATCTCCAATTGCTTTTGCAAATATTTTTCCTGTATTATCAACTTCTGCAATTGCAGGATTACTCGAAGTCCATGTAATTGTTTTGTTTGATGCATTGTTTGGTAAAATTTCTGCAATTAATTGCTGACTTTCAGATTCTTGCAAATTAACGCTATGTGTGTTGAGCGATATAGATGTTGCAGGTATTGGTTTTACTACAATTGTTATTGTTTTAATTTTATGATTGCTTGTGGTAGCGGTAATTGTTACAGTTCCCGGTGCAATAGCAGTAATTTGTCCTAAACTATTTACGGTTGCAACGTCTGTTCTGTTTGAACTCCATGTAAGTTGTTTGTTTGTTGTATTTGCTGGTATAAATGCAACTGCAATTGTTTGCGTGGTATTTACATTCATTGAATCAAGACTTACACTTAGTTGTATTTCCGTAGCTTCTAAATGGTGTACGGTAACTACACATTCATCAATTTTTCCGTTGTGGGTGGTTGCACGAATGGTTGTTGTACCATATGATAATGCAGTAATAACACCATTTTCTACGCTTGCAACAGTAGGAGAGGAGCTTGTCCATTCTATGTTTGTATTGGTAGTGTTAGATGGTGATATTGATGCAGAAATAGTAGCAACATCGTACACAATCATGCTAAGTGATTTTTGTGATAATGCTATTGCTGTTGCATCTATAGGAAGTACGGTAACTTCGCACGTACTACTATGTCCGTTGATAGTTTGTGCGGTTATTGTAGCTGTTCCTAATGCAATTCCCTGAATTTCTCCTGTTTCTGATACAGTTACAATTGCTGGGTTTGAACTTTGCCAATATATGGTTTTATTATCAGCATGTGTAGGCTCAATGCTTGCCATAAGTGTTGTTTTTCCTTCTAATACAACAGTTGCTTCAGAAGGTAATGCAATTGATGCAGGCAATAATTCTTCTACAATAATTCTTACCGTATCGCGTGCTTCGGGTGTTTGTACACTTGTTGCTACAACAAATGTCTCACCAATAGCAAATGCACGTATAATTCCATTTTGCACACTTGCTATATTTTCATTGTCTGAGTGCCATGTAATAGATTTTATACACGCATCATTTGGCAATATAGATGCGGTAACGGTAGATGTTGCGTTTTTATATAATTTTACAGTATCAACTGTTGCAACAATTTCTACATTACCATCAAAACAGTCAGAAAGTACTAAAATTTCACAGTTTGCTGTTGTGGTTCCGTTACCATCGGTTGAAGCTGTTATAGTTACAGGACCTATTGCATGTGCTGTTACAACACCATTGTTTACTGTCGCAACCGCAGTATTTGAACTTGACCACGCTATTGTTTTATTTTGTGTACACTCGTCATGAGGAGTAAACATGGTGGTAAGCGTGGTTGTTGTTCCTTCTACCATAGTAAGACTTGGTTCGGTAAAACTTAAAATAATATCGCCCGAACAATCTTTTGTAACAGTTACTGTACATGTTTTACTTTTTTCTGTAAATCCATCAAATGCAGTTATGGTAATTACACTTGTTCCTGCTTGTACAGCGGTTATTAATCCTGTTTCAGAAACAGTAGCATATTCAGTATGAGAACTTGTGTATGTTATTGATTTTATACACGCTGTGCTTGGACTATATAACGGTATAAGCTGCTGTGTTTCTCCTTCGGTTATGCTTACTGCCGAATGATTTATATTAAGCGCAATAAGTGGTATGTTACAGCCAGTAAGAACTACTTGCAGTGTTTTACTAAATTCAGTACCATACGCATCTGTTGCGGTTGCCGTTACTGTTATAGTTTCGGTTCCAAAATCTAATGTGTTTGTAATAATACCTTCGTTTGTAATATGTACTGAACTACTTGATGACGACCACACAATAGATACTGCTGCTTCTATTGGTTCAAGTGTTACTATGCTTGATAAATTAAAACTTGCATCTTGACTAAGTGAAAGGCTTGTTTGACTAAATGAAATGTTTGTAAGCGGTGTTTCTGAAACGCTAACAACGCATGTGTCTGTTTTTCCGTTTGATGCTTTTGCTACAACATATGTTGTTCCAATTTGTACAGGTGTAATTGTACCGTTTGGAGCAATTGTTACAATATCTGTATTTCCACTCAACCATGTAATAGTTTTGTTTGAAGCATTTGTTGGTAATACTGTAGCAGTAAGTGATTTTGTTTCATTTGAATACATTGAAATGGTTTTGTCGCTTACTGTAACACTTTCTACTAAAATTACATTGAGTTCAACATGTACAACGCATTCTACATATTTGCCATTTGATGTTGTTGCACGAATAACTGTTTCACCTTCGGCATGTGCGGTAATAGTTCCAGAATTATCTACTGATGCTATGAGTGAATTTGCAGAACTCCATGTAATTGTTTTATCTGTAGTGTTTGCAGGATACACGCTTGCAATAAGATTTTGTTGATTATCAATGGTAATAGTTATTTCATTTGAATTTAATGTAACGCTATCTGCTAAAATAGGGGTAACGTTTACTAAGCAAGTTTGTGTTTTACCATTTGTGGTTGAAACAGTAATAATTGCAGAACCTACCGAAATAGCTTGAATTTTACCTTGTTCGTTCACAGTTGCTACTGCATCATCGCTTGAACTCCATGTTAATTTGGTGTTTGTAGCATTTGTTGGAATAAAACTCACCGTTATTGTATGTTGAGCATTTATTTGTAAATCAAGTGCTATTTCCGAAAGTGTTATTTCTGTCGGATCTATATCGTGTACCGTAATGGTAGCTTCTGCATATATGCCGTTGTGTGCCGTTGCACGAACAGTGGTTTGTCCTGCCAAAATAGCGGTAATGTTTCCGCTTTGGTCAACAGTTGCAACAGTTGGATTAC
>Ga0265293_10010841_pt1 | contig 12607 bp, 12 predicted proteins | sample Munlanlewell138R_FD_192505 | JGI IMG/M metagenome (GOLD analysis project Ga0265293, IMG submission 192505) | Leachate microbial communities from a municipal landfill in Southern Ontario, Canada - Leachate well 138R | ecosystem: Engineered > Solid waste > Landfill > Unclassified | place: Canada... | reverse complement strand
AAGAGACGTTAAAAGAGTCGGTGGGAGTAATTAATAAAACAGCTAAATTGCTTAAAGAACTCCCCTCTTTAATTAGTGCCCACGATCAGTTGATGAGCATTAAAGGGGTTTATCAAGTAGCTATCAATAGAGCTCCATTTTTATCCCCAATGTCGGTGGTAACTGAAGAGGTGGCTAATCGCCTTAATCTTGATTTAAAAAGGTGTGAAGCAAACCATCAACGATTATTAGAAAAAAAGATGCTCTCTATAAACATAAGAAGAGCTTTTGATGATATTGAGTACTTAGATGTTGATGATGTTGATCAGAGTCTTTATTCTGGAGACTTCTTTAGTGATGGAGATCACAAACTCTTTACAAAAATAAGAGAGACAGATTCAAAAGATCTTTACAACCTCTCTTTTGATTTTGATGATAAAAGAGCTCATGAGATGCTTTGGCGCTACTTAAGGCGTAACTGGCCATCTGATATGGATAAAGAGCAAAGTAAGAGGTGGTACAGCTACTGTGCTGAAAGGATAATTGATCCACCTGGTAAAAACTTGATCACTTTAAACTTCTATGCCCGTAAAATTAGAGAAAAAATTAAGAGCAAAGATATTGATCCTTCAGATAAAGAAATTCTATTAGAACTAGAAAACTATGGCAAAGAGCTTTGTGAAAGAGTTGGTCTAACTTATCCTTAAGTTGTGAACTAGACAATCAGATACTCAACTCGTTATAATTCTCCTTTGAACTAAGGAGTTACTTTTTATGATAGATATCCTACGAACATTTGAACCTCAATGGGATGATTTAGTTAAACAACTAAGTGATTCAGAGGTGATGAAAGATATGGAGAAATACAAGGCACTAATGCTTAAAAGAGCCCACTTAGAGCCTATTATTGAATCTTTAAATCGCCTAAAAGAGTTAGAGAGTCAAATTGAAGAGGCTCAAATGATGATTGAAGGTGAAGATGATAATGAACTAGTAGCCTTAGCAAAAGAAGAAATAGACTCTTTAAAAGAGGAAAAAGAGACTTTAGAGCATAAAAGCAAAGTCCTTTTAGTTCCCCCAGATCCTATGGAAGGAAAGAACATCATCATGGAAATTAGGGCAGGAACTGGAGGGGAAGAGGCTGCCTTATTTGCCGCTAACTTGTTTACCATGTACAGTCGCTATGCTGAAAACAGAAGATGGAAGATTGAAATCATCAGTACCAATGAAACTGGTATTGGAGGTCTAAAAGAGATCATTTTCTCAATTAGTGGAAAGAACGTATATGGGGATTTAAGGTGGGAAAGTGGAGTACACCGAGTCCAAAGGGTTCCTGAAACTGAATCAGGGGGAAGAATTCACACCTCTGCTGTTACAGTAGCTGTACTTCCAGAAGCTGAAGAGACCGATATTGAAATTAGAAGTGAAGATTTAAAAGTTGATGTAATGCGCTCTAGTGGTCCTGGGGGGCAATCAGTTAACACCACTGACAGTGCTGTTAGGTTAACCCACTTACCAACAGGTTTAGTAGTTACTTGCCAAGATGAAAAATCGCAAATCAAAAATAGAGCTAAAGCCTTAAGAGTTCTAAGAAGCCGTCTTTATGAGATGGAAGAGGAAAAAAAGGCTAAAGAGCGAGCTGAAAACAGAAAGGGGCAAGTAGGTTCAGGAGATCGTTCTGAACGTATTAGAACCTACAACTTCCCACAAAATAGATTAACTGATCACAGAATCAACCTCACCCTCTATAAATTAGATGCTGCTATGCAAGGGGAGTTAGAGGAAGTTATTGAAGCATTAAGGTTGGATGCAGGGGAACAAGAGTTAAAAAGATTGCAATGATAAAAATTGGTCAGGCACTTCAAGAAGGGACAAAAGCTATTTTAAATTCAGGTGTTGGGCAAACACCCCTTTTAGATGCCTCACTACTTTTAATGAAAGCAGCTAACTTAACTCGTCCCGAACTTTACACCCATTCTGAAAAACTCCTTACGATAGATCAATATTCTCATTTTAAAGATCTTGTTACTCAAAGACTAAATCACCACCCTATTGCTTATTTAATTGGGTACAAAGAGTTTTATAACTTAAAGTTTTTAGTTAATGAGGATGTCTTAATTCCCCGCTCTGACAGTGAAGTTTTAGTTGAACAGACCTTAGATATTTTAAACAATTATACCTCTCCAAAAGTGTTAGATTTAGCTACCGGTAGTGGTGCTTTAGGGATTTCAGTAGCTTACAATAACCAGTCTGCTAAAGTCACTTTAGCCGATATTAGTGGTGCTGCTTTACAAGTAGCTAAACAAAATAGTAAAAATTTATTAAATTATGAGTTGGAAGGGGTATTAAGTGATCTGTTTTCAGCATTGCAAAAACGGAAGTTTAATACGATAATTACAAACCCTCCCTATTTAAGTCAATCTTGGTACTTAGATGTGGAGCCTCAAGTTAAAAAAGAGCCTCAACTAGCTTTGATTGATGAGGGAGAAGATGGGCTAACTATTATTGGTAAAATAGTAAATCAGAGCCCAACTTATTTGGAGGATGGAGGAGTCCTTTTGATAGAGTGTGACATGCGCCAAAACAATACAGTTGCCTCATTAATGAAAACTAGAGGTTTTACAAACGTCTCACAACGATCTGACTACGCAGATAAGCTGCGTATAGTTTGGGGGTATTGGTATGAGGATGCATGAAGAGTTAACTAACCGCTTTGTCCAAAAAGCGTTCCGCTACTCCAAAGATGAACAAAAAATAATTCGTGAAGCTGCTGAATTTGCAGCAATTGCCCACGGAGATCAAAAGCGCCACTCTGGTGAACCTTATATTATCCACCCATTTGCTGTAGGTGAGATTTTAATGAATCTTCAGATGGATGTTGATACTGTTGTTGCTGGTATTCTACACGACACGCTCGAAGATACCCCTGTCACTTACGATGAGCTACTAACTAAATTTGGAAAGATAGTTGCTGATTTAGTTGAAGGGGAGACTAAAATTAGTGCCCTTAGGGCAAAGAACAAGAGCCAACAAGAATCTGAAACAATTAGAAAAATGTTCTTTGCTATGGCTGAAGATGTAAGGGTGATAATCATTAAGCTTGCTGACAAGCTTCACAACATGAGAACTTTACAACACCTCACCCCTACCAGAGCTCGTGAAATTGCTAGTGAAACTTTAGATATCTTCGCCCCTTTGGCAGACCGATTGGGAATGTCTTGGTTGAAAGGGGAATTAGAAGATCAATCACTGAAGATTTTAAAACCTGAAACATACAACTACATCGAAGGCTACCTCCTTTCTAAAAAGAGTGAAAGAACTGCCTACTTAGGGCGTGTTGAAAAAATTATTTACCGAGCTTGTGGAGAACAGGGATTGGCTAATGTAGAGATTAACTCTCGAACTAAACACACCTACGGTGTTTACATGAAGATGAAAAAGAGGAAAAAGGAACTTGAAGAGATAGGAGATATCTTAGGAGTTCGCATCATCTGTGACACTGTTAATGAGTGTTATACCCTCTTAGGTGTAGTTCATAAACTTTGGCCCCCTATTGAAGGAAGGTTCAAGGATTATATTGCGATGCCAAAGGCCAACAACTACCAATCGCTTCACACAACTGTTATGGCCCTTGATGGGAAATTGATGGAAGTTCAAATTCGTACCCGTGATATGCACGCAACTGCTGAGTATGGTGTTGCAGCTCACTGGATTTATAAAGCTGATAGTGGTGTTGGTGAAAAACATTGGAAAGAGAAAGAGAGTGAACAATTCTCCCGCATTTTAAATAAACTTAAAAGCTGGAGTAATGAGATTGAGCAATCTGAATCTTTCTTGGATGACATCAAAGGGGAGTTATTAAAAGATACTATTTATGTATTTACCCCTAAAGGGCACATCGTAGAGTTGCCCAATCATGCCACAGCTTTGGACTTTGCTTATCAAATTCACACCGAAGTAGGAAATCATACCACCGGAGCTAAAGCTGATGGGTCAATTATCCCATTAAGCATGCCTTTAAAAAACACCCAAGTTATTGAAATTTTAACCAGCCCCAATGCCCATCCAACCTTGAACTGGTTAAGGATGGCAAAAACCACAAGTGCTAAGCGTAAAATTAGATCTTGGTTGAATAAAAATGACGATTCACTAATCATTGATAAAAACATTATCGCTAAGAAAAAAGCTCCAACAGCTGCCCCTGAAACTGAAGTACAGCCAGTATTAACTGAAGGTGATATTGTCCGCTCTGTTGTTGATCATAGCCGTCTAAGTTTTAAAGTTGGCGATGAGAAGAACATGATGATTAGTTTAGCTAAGTGTTGTAACCCCCACAAAGGGGATAAAATCATCGGTTATGTCTCTCGTGGTAGAGGAATCATTGTCCATAGGACTAATTGTCACAACTTAAAGAACATGGCTGAAATTAAAGAGCGAAGTGTTGAAGTTGAGTGGGAGACTGCTGAACCTAAACTAACTCGTCGCTTTAAAGTTGTTAGCCATGTAACTCAAGATCTCTTTGCAGAGATTGAAGGGGCAATTAGAAAGTACAAAGGGCATTTAATCGAAGGGCGCTTAGCAGAAGAGGATCAAGAGAGATTAAATGGTTCATTCACTATGGAAGTTGCCAATGAGGAGGACTTCAAGAAAGTTGTCAAATCTATTCAGGCAGTCCCCTCGATTATCTCAATCAATCCTCTATAACTTATACCACTTCCTCTAAGACTCTAATAATCTCAGGTAGAAGTTGTTTCTTACGTGATAGGACCCCTTTAAGTAGGTACATTCCATCCTCCACTTGAGGATAGCCTATCGCTTTCTCTTTTTTCGGATAGCTAGTCATAATTAAAATTGAATCTTCTGTTATCACATCGGTTACTAATAACATTGCCCAATTTAAGGTGTAGTTGCTTCTAGTGATTTCTAGTTGTTTAAAGTAATCCCCTTTAACTTCATCAACTTCATCTAAGGTGGTTACCTCAACTTGCCCAATACCAAACCTTATACCACCCTCTTCGTAGATTTTAAAGTCACTTGTGATAATCTTCTCAGGATCTTCTTTCGATAAAACAGAACCAACAGTAAATAGATCTTCACCAAACTTTTGGATATCTTCAATACCGGCAATTTTACTAAGTCTCTTAATAGCAATGCGATCTTGTTCAGTTGTTGTTGGGCTTTTTAAAATAACTGTATCAGCAATTATCCCCCCCATTAAAATTCGAGCTGTGGTTGGATCTATTTCAACATCCCACCTTCGGTATTGATGATAAACGATTGTACATGTGCTGCCTACAGGCTCTGCTGCAATAAAGATTGGTTGACTGGTTCTTTCAGCATCAAGGCGGTGGTGATCAATGATTTCAATAATCTCCCCCTCTTCGAGTCCCTCTATACTTTGATTTAGTTCATTATGATCAACCATTATTACTTTTCTTCGAGGACGTTCCAAGAACCTTCTTCTAGTTACGAATCCTACAAACTTTTCATCGTTATCAAATACTGGCAATCCCCTATACTCAGATTCAGTTAATATCCTCTTTGCATCATCAAACAGATCATCAACATAAACTTTGGGAGGAGATTCTTGAATCATCTGTTTTACTGGCAAGCTCAACCTTAACAATCTTATTGTCTCAGCTGTATCTTCATAAGATTGGTAAATGACTCCTTTGTAAGAAGAAATATCTACATCAATTTTATCTGTTGCTTCTAAACCAGTTAAAATGATGGCAGGAAACTGATTTTCAACAGCAAATTCAATGTGTCTTCTCTTATAACCGATTACCAATACAGGCAATCTAGGAAAAAGGGAGGCAACTCTTTTACTATAAACATCAAACTCCATAGCCCCCGTAATGATGTGACCTTCAATACATTTTTTATCATTTGTTTTTATAAACTTCCCTTTGATAACTTTACCAAAGTTCTCAGGTAAAAATTCATAAATTGGGCGTTGACCTGCATTCTCTTGTAAAAAGAATGCAGAAATTTCATCAACACTTAAAAGACCTTCAAACTTCCCATTATCTACAAGGGGAACTACCGATGAGTGGTGATCTCTGAACATATTCATCAAGTTGAATATTGGCTCTTCTGGATGGAGGGATCTGAAGTCACTGATGTACACATCTTCAACTTTAGCGTGGACATCTCTCACAAAAGAAGGGGGATCCACATTTGCCTTTTGAAATTGATCTTTAGTTGTGTCGTTAAGTGGTCCCAACCTTATTGGAACGTAGTTATTTTCCTTATCGACGATGTTTTTTAATCGGGCATAAGCCCAAGCTGAAGCAACTGAATCCATATCTGGATTCCTGTGACCTGTAACATAGATGTTTTTCACAAATCCCCCCTTTTAATCTAATCGTACAATAACCTCACCCTATAATTCAAGTTAAATTGGAGTTGACCTAATAAGCTATTAATTCGTATCTTTAAAGTATGAAAAAAGTAGTTGTAGCTAATGACCATGGAGCTATTGAGCTCACACTGAAGTTGATTGCCCACCTTAAAGAGTTGGGTTATGAGGTTAACCACATGGGAGTTGCCTCTGAAGAGTCTGTCGATTATCCCGATATGGCCCAAAAAGCTTGTAAAGAGTTTTTAAAAGGTGGCTATGAGTTTGGAATGGTTAACTGTGGTACTGGAATCGGAGTCTCTATATCGGCTAATAAAGTTGATGGTATCAGATGTGCCCTTCCACAAAACATCTATGCTGCTGAAATGGCAAAAGAGCACAACAACGCTAACTTTATTTCATTCGGTGGAAGAATCGATTACAGTGACGATGTTGTAAAGATGTTAGACACTTTTATTAACACAAAATTTGGTGGTGGTAGACACTCACGCCGTGTTGATAAAATTATGGCTCTTCAATCTTAAAGATAAAAGGCTCAGGCAAAAGCTCTTTAAATAAGTATCTCTTACTTTTATTATCTAAGTCATATAAATAGATTGCTGTGTTTGGTAATCCAAACTCAGCAATTACTTGTAGACATAAAGCACAAGGAACACTCATTGGAGAGGCTACCACAATTAACTGATCAATTTCAAAATCCTCCCCTTCCGAAGCAACTGCAGCTAAAATAGCAGATCTCTCAGCACAAATAGTTGCCCCATAACTGCTATTTTCTACATTACACCCACTGTAAATATTTTGACTCTTTTTACTAATTAAAGCAGCACCCACCTTAAATTTAGAAAAAGGGGTGTAAGCATTCTCTCTAGTTTTAAAAGCTAAATCTTTTGCCCTGAGGTGCTGAATATTTTCATAAAGAAGATTTAGATCATCTAGATTATCTATTTCTATTTGGTTAATACCATTTAACGATAAAATGAATTTGTTGTTTACTTTATCAATAGAAATTGAATCTTTAGACTTTTCATTTGTTAATTCAATTTGTTTACTAGTGAGAAAATCAATTAGTTTTTGAGTTTTAATATCTGGGTGCAAAAGCAGTTTATTAATCATAGAGGTACTACAGCATCTAATAAAATTGAGATTAGAGATTGGTAATCTCCCTCTAATGAGGCTATATCTGCCTCTAAGAAGCGGCTGCTGTCGGTATCTTCAAAGTTAAACTCCCAACCTGCACTATTTGCTAATTGCCTAAAAAACAGCCTCATAGTCCTAGTATTGCCATCTAAAAAGGGATGAAGGGCATGAATTTCTGCCATGTAATAGGCTAAATCATCAACAAAGCTTTCATGTTCTTGATCAACTAGGTAGTTATCCTCTTTAAGCTTTGTGAATATCTGTAGGGCCATAGAGTCTATAAACTGAGGCATGCAGAAAACTGTCTTTTTAGTAATTGAGACAAATCTCACACTACCTGCAAAAGGATAAATATCGCCAAATAGTATTTTGTGAAGCTCTTTTAAGTGGTTAAAATCAAAGTTCCACTCTTTGTTCATCTTAATAATTTCAGCCATTCTGATTGAGACTATTTCAGTTTCAACACTATCTAAAAGTTCCTCATCCTTAAGATTAAAATGGTTAATATAAATATCGGTATCTGGATAACACCCATCGGAGGTGTGAATTAGATTGCTTTGACGCTCTAGCCCATATGAGTCTAAAACTGATTTAACAGCCTCCTCAGCACTCATATCATCATCTAAAACTAAACGAGCTAAATGCTCAGCTTTATCGCTAACACGGTACCCCTCAGTCTCTTGGATGAAACAGATAAAGTCGAGGTGTTTAAGTATTAGACTCTCTCTCATAGTTAGTTCTACCTCCTAACAGATAGCAATACCCATACAGTAGTCATCTATTATACACTAGGTCAAGCTTTTATCTATTGTAAAAACTGATTAAGTGAGTGTATTGTGCATACTATGAAATCAAGCATTAAAACAATTTGCCTCTTTTGTGGCTCTAGTAATGGTATAAACTCCCTATACAGTGATGCAGCTATCCTCTTTGGACAGTCATTAGTAAAAAACAACTTAGATTTGGTTTATGGCGGAGGTGGAAGAGGTTTAATGGGCTTGGTTGCCAACGAAGTTAAAAACGGAGGGAACAAAGTTACCGGAATCATTCCGAAAAAGATTTATGAGATGGTGAAAGATATTCCCCACAACGAAGATCAATTAATCGTTGTTGATGATATGCATCAACGTAAAGCAAAGATGTATTCGCTTTCAGATGCCTTTGTTGCCCTTCCAGGAGGGATTGGAACACTGGAAGAGACACTAGAGATTTTTACTTGGTTGCAACTTGGTTATCATCAAAAACCAGTTGCCCTCTTAAATACAAACAACTTTTTTGACCCCCTAGTTGATTTATTTAATCACATGGTTGATCAGGGGTTTTTAAATAAAACATTTGTTAAAAACCTAATTGTTGAAAAAGAGGATGATATTTTAATAGAAAAGCTCTTTTTTACCGATTTAAAGCTCTTTAACAAATACTAAACTAGCTGATTTTATTTTCTCAAATCTGTATACTTACTAACATGATAAAGAAAAAACGTGTTGGTGATATTGCTCTGATTTTAGTTGGTTCAGCGATTACTGCATTTGGGGTTGGTGGGTTTATCACCCCAGCTAAATTAGCTGGAGGGGGCGTTAGTGGCTTGTCGGTTATTTTGTACCACACCATTAACTTAGAGGTGGGAACTGCTATTTTCTTGCTAAGTTTACCCCTTTTCATTGCAGGGATGAAAATCTTTGGCTTTAGGTATGGGATAATTAGCTTTATTGGAACCCTCCTTTTATCTGTATTCACTTTCCTAGTTGGTAAGGTTTTTGGTTTTGGGGGCTTTTTAGCTTACAACGATTCAATGGATATTCTCCTTTCAGCTTTGTTTGGAGGATTTTTGCAAGGCTTTGGAATTGGACTAGTTTTAAAAGGGGGAGCTAATACCGGTGGAACCGATATAGGTGCTCAAATTTTAGCTAAATACACACCCCTAAGTGTTGGAACAAGTTTGTTCTTTGTAGATGGATTAGTTATTTTAGCAGGCGGCTTTGCATTTGGATTAGAGAGTGCCCTTTTTGCAACTATAACACTTTATGTAACTAGTTTAGCAATTAACTTTGTCATTCTAAAGATGGGAACAAGCATGGCTAAAACTGCTTATATTATAACCCAAAAACATGAAGTTTTATCTAAACACATCTTAAGAGAACTTGGTCATGGTGGAACTTTGATTCCAGGAAAAGGACTTTACACAAAAGATGATCGACCTATAATTATGACAGTTATTCCCAATCAAAAGATTTCTATATTAACTTCAATAGTTAAAAGGGTGGATCCTGAAGCTTTCTTAATTATTGAAGAGGCGTATGAAGTTATAGGAGAGGGCTTTACCCCAATAAGTACAAAATGAAAATTTCTGTTCGTTCAGTAAAAGAGTTCTTATTTATAATTATTGGTGCTTTAGTTGCAGGTTTTGGAATAGCTGCATTCTCAATGCCCGCTAAAATAGCTGGAGGTGGAGTCAATGGTATGGCAACCATCTTGTACCACACCTTTGGCTTTGAACCAGGATTATCGATGTTGGCTATGAACGTTCCCCTCTTTTTAATTGGACTAAAGGTTTTTGGCCCCTCCTATGGAGCTAAAAGTTTATTAGGGATGGTGTTGTTATCTGTCTCCGTTACCGTCACTGGTAAGATAATTGGCTACGAAGGGATAATGAGTTACAACGAATCGATAGATATTCTCCTTTCGGCAATTTTTGGAGGCTTCTTTTTAGGTACAGGTATTGGCCTTGTGATGAAAAGTGGAGCTAACACTGGTGGAACAGATATCTTAGGACAAATTATTAGTAAATATACCCCAAGTCCTTTAGGAACTTCCATTTTAATGGTTGATGCAACAGTAATTATTACTGGCGCTTTTGTCTTTGGAATTGAAAGGGCTATGTATGCAGTTATTGCCCTCTATGTCTCAAGCCAAATGATTAACTATGTGATTATGGTGATGGGGACAAAGTATGCAAAAACTGCCTTTATCTTTAGTGAAAAAATGGATCTCATTAAGAAGTTGGTCTTAGAAGAAGTTGGACACGGTGGAACTATCTTCGAAGGCGAGGGAATTTATACTGGGATGCAAAGAAAAATGTTAATGGCAGTAGTTCCTAATCAATTAATTAACCGCCTCACAGTTGTCGTTCATAAAACTGACCCCAATGCATTTATGGTGGTTGAAGAGGCTTATAAAGTTTTAGGTGAAGGTTTTACCCCTATAGAAAAAGAGGCTGTAGATTACCTACAAGGGGTTAAAAGGAAAGCTAGGAAAAAACCTAGCTCCCCTATTGCTAAGGATTAATATTTCCACAACTTAGATGGATATTGGCGAGCTTCAATCTTTTTAGCAATCTCATCTTTAACAATTTGACGATCTTCTTGATAAGTCATTCCAAACCATCTTTCGTTTGTTGTATAAAACTTCAATTTCCCATAATTCTCATTAACCATTAAGTTAACTGCTTCTGGTAACAAGCTCTCCTCTTTTTCACTTTCAATGTTTTGAGCAATAAATTTATCAAAATAGTTTTGGAAATAGGGAACTATTGTTGGACCAAAACCAAAGAAGTTCATCGAAACATCTTCATCTCCTGTTAAGATTCTCTTCTCAGTGCCAACTTCACTAATGATTTGATCATTTTCGTGATAGATTTTCTTATTCTCTTGCATTGAGACTAAATAGTTATCTTTAACACTACATATTGCTCGAGAGACAGAACCGCTGCGACTGGTGGTATTCTTTAAGATATAACCAACCATTGCGTGCTCTTTAGAATCTTTATCTAAAGTCTTTAAGTGGTCAGCCATTATTTGATAAGGTTCTTTACCATAATAATCGTCACTGTTAATTACACAAAATGGGGCATCTAACTTCTCTTTTGCACTAAGAACGGCATGGACAGTTCCCCAAGGTTTAACTCTATCTTTTGATTTTTTTATTTGATTTTCATCTAAGAGGGTTGTTAACTCTTGAAAGACATAAGTTGCATCACAATTTGCTGCAATGCGATCAAAAATCCTACTTCTAAAATCTTTTTCAATATCTTTACGGATAACATAGACAACCTTGCTAAATCCACTATTTAAGGCGTCATATGTGCTGTAATCTAAAAGGGCTTCGTTGTGTAGACCAACACCATCAATTTGTTTAACACCACCATAGCGACTTCCCATCCCTGCTGCCATAACTAACAAAATCGGTTTCATATTTCCTCCAGAAATTTGAGTGATTTAAGTATAGCATGGCAAAGTTGACACTTAAAGGTGATAAATTAGTCGGCTAAGACCTCAACAGCAATGGAAGCTTCATAAGAGCCGTAGTTGAAATCTCTTAAATTAAAGCCCTCATCTGCTGTAGGAAAGGAGACGTAAATAACTCCTTGCTCTTGGCTGCTAGAGCCCTCTTTAAGTCCAATCTTCTTCTCAATTTCTTGATAACCACCACTAATGTTTGCACCATCAAAGATGTTGGCAATGGCAACTCTAAATGGGATCATATTAGATCCTGGTCCATCAGTTGTTAAGATACTTCTAAAAGCAAAAACACCATCTTGTAAGTTACTAGATAATCCAGGAGAGAGGCGCATTTGATAAGCAATGTTGGGAGAGTTTGAGAAAAATTCGTAAGTGGCTATTTCGTGAGTGGTCCCTGCAATATCTTGGTTTAAAGTAAATCTAATATTGTCAGCTATATCCAAAGTGAACTTCTCTTGAAGCTCAATATGACCTTGAAGCGGAATAGTCTCACTGAAGATAACTCTTCTACTGTAAGCTGGCATCAAAGATGTAAAAATCATTAAAACTGCTAGAACAAAACGCCACTTTCTCATGGTCCCTCCACTAAAGATAAGACAATGTTAATCAAATATGTAAGAGGTGTCAACAGAATATATATGAATTTATGATAAAACGTTGATACAATTATCTAATTTGTTTATAGATAAAAGTTTATACTAATATATAAGAATTTAACTTATGTCACATATAACAATTTCAAAATCATTTAATCTTACGACAACCTTTTTACATATATACACTTATTGTCTCTTTTTCTGTAATAGTCTTTTAAAACAGACTCTAAATTGTAGCCACTATGTTGGTAAAATTCCCTTGTTGGCCTATATTTAGCACGCGAAGAAGTTTCAAT